>Ga0115568_10000175_pt1 | contig 45896 bp, 48 predicted proteins | sample COGITO_mtgs_1204_FD_87296 | JGI IMG/M metagenome (GOLD analysis project Ga0115568, IMG submission 87296) | Pelagic marine microbial communities from North Sea - COGITO_mtgs_120426 | ecosystem: Environmental > Aquatic > Marine > Epipelagic | place: Germany:Helgoland, sampling site Kabeltonne...
ATCGTGTACATCCAAAACATTTGCTTCTTGTTTAATCATTTTTGTTACCATCTCCATATTTACCCCTTTTGGCACACCCTGTAGGAATATACTAAGTGTTCTTTTTAAATTTTTAGACGCCCCATATAAAATATAACAAGCTATAGAAATTGACAAGATTGGATCGAGAATAGGTACATCAACAAAATACATAACTACAGCACCAATAAGTATTGCAACCCAACCTAAAACATCTTCCAAAAGATGAAGCATTACGACTCGCTCGTTTTCTGAATGCCCTTTTTTTAGTTTAAGAACCGCAGCTCCGTTAAATAGCACACCCAGCACTCCTAAAGCCATCATTCCTTCTACGTTACAAGGCTCAGGACTCATCAACCGCTCAATTGACTCTTTCAGCACAAAAACAGACCCTAGAACGATTACATTAATATTAATGATTGCCGCCAACAAAGAAAAACGCGTATAACCATAAGAGAAATCTTTGGTTCGCTTTTTCTTAGATATCTTTTCTAAATACCATGAAAATCCTATTGTAACCGTATCACCTAAATCATGTACCGCATCTGTAACGATAGCAACACTATTAGTAAAAATTCCACCAAAAATTTCAATTATGGTAAACACCAAATTGAGAAAGAAAGCCATTTTAATGTTGTCAGTGCTGTGGTGATGGTGATGAATATGGTCGTGATTATGGTCGTGCATTATTTTGCTATTGGATGTTGCGAACTTTCTTTCATCTCAAAATTGAGCTGATCGCAAAAGGTTAACCAATCAAAATTTTGTGCGACATAAGAATGTCCGGCTTGAGCAATTTGATCGTTCATTACGTTATCTTTTAATAAAAAAATTATTGCTGCAGCTAGTTCAGCGGCCGTATTTCCAATCAGAATGTTCGTTTTATCAGATGCACCTAAAGCATTATTTGCTAAAGATGTTGTGACACAGGGAATCTCCATGGCCATAGCTTCGAGTAATTTATTTTGTAAACCCGTGCCAATTCTCATTGGTGCAATAAATACTTTCGAAGACGCATATGATTCTCTAATATCAGCAACCCAGCCCGTAACTTTAACATTATTCGATTTCAATTCTTTAACTTTCTTAGTCGGTGTGGCTCCAGCTATAATAATTTTCACATCAGGGATTTCTTGCTGAACTATAGGAAGAATATCTTTCACCAAGAACTCTGCCCCATCAACATTTGGTGGATAAGCCATGTTTCCAGTAAAAACTACATCGTATTCTTTTTCTTGGCTTGGATTCGGACGAAAAAAGTCCATATTTACCCCGTTGCGTATCACTTTAATCTGTTTATTCTCAGGGTGATCTATTAGCTCTTTGTCTTGCTCAGAAATTATTGTTTTCACATCAAACCAATCGAACAACCTCGCCTCATAAGATTTCAACCGATCAGCCTCCTTTTTCAATAACGCTTTTAAGTAAAAAGGAGCCTTTTCTACCCTTCGCTCCACTCCTTTTGATAAAGCATCCATGTAGTCTAACGTCTTAGGGAAAACAGTATACTTTTCTGTGTATTTTGCTATTCTGACCAATTGACAAAAAATATGTTTCGGCAGATGTTGGATTACGTAATCATCAAACTCGTATTGTGCTTTTTTTTGATAAAAATAGGCTACTTGAAACGGCATTTCTGATCTATATGCTAGTAACAGGTTAACAATAGTTCTGAACCAGCTCAACTTTATAATTTTGATATCTGCACAGTATGGGCGAAGTTCTTTGAGGTACTTGTTATTAACCCAGCTATGAGTAAAACAGCACAATGCTATTTCATTGGTTTTTGAGAGTTCTTTTATTTGATAAAAGGCACGAAGTTTGTCCCCTTTTTCTAATGGATACGGAAACCTCGAAAGAACTATCATTAGCTTCATTCGTTCAACAATTGATTATAAAAAGCAATAAGATTTTTCGTTAGTCGATTGTTACTGTAGTTTTCTTGCACAAATCCGTAGGCATTTTGAACTAGCTGCTCTGCTCGATTTTTGTCTTTCAGTAATTGATTAGCAAAGTCTGCAAATTGTGCAGGGTCATCAGTAATAAGCACATGTCTTCCACTTTCAACACCCAGACCTTCAACAGCTTTAGATGTTGCTATAACAGGAACACCCCATGCCATTGCTTCCAATATTTTTATTCGGATACCACTCCCCGAAAACAGAGGAACAAGCATTACCCCTCTTTCCTTCATGAATTGCTCGGCATCGTCCACCTCTCCTTTCATGATTAGATTATCTGACAAACTAATTTCTTTCGAAGGGTTTCTGCCTGCAACAATCACCTTGCTTACTAAAGAAGAAGATACCATTTTCGACAACCAATTTATTCCGTCAATATTTGGTTGCCAATCTAAAGAACCTAAAAAAAACAATCCGTTATTATTAACTTTTTGCAGCGGTCCAAGATTAATTCCAAAAGGAATCGTCTTAATTGAGTCATTGCAACCCATCTCAATAAAAACATTGGTGTCACTATCTGTAATAGACACTATTCCATCCACTTCACTTAATCGAACTGATTCATATTTTTCTAATTGTTGAGCCAATATTTTCAAATACTTTTTCTTGATTGGATTCCGCTCATTAATTGATAGATTTTCCCAAATACGATGTTCCACATTGTGTGTTCTAACAACAATTTTACCAGCAAAGCATTCCCGAATCGAATCTAAATACGGCAAAACAAAAATACTTTCTAGGTGCACTATGTCAAAATGTTCTTTCTTAATTGAAGAAGTTACTAACGTTTCAAAATACTCATCATAAAATCGACTAACGTTATAAGATTGCCCTTTTAATAAACTAATCAATGCATCTTTTGGATGTAAATCAGTATTTTTAAATACAGATTCTATTCGCGTATTTTTTATATACTGTTTATCTAATAATTCAATGTTAAAAGCGTGTTTAGGCGTTGAAATCGTTAACACTTTAATAGAAACATTTTCGGATAATAAACCCTGTGTTATAGCGTCCATTGCCAAACATCCACCATCTTTAGAGGGAACTGGTGGTTTATGGCATATCTGGAGAACATTCATTAAACTGTTTTCTTACCCTTTGTTATGTTTGCTAAAAAATGACCAAATCTTCTTAATCCACTTATGTAAGTACTACCCTCGAAAATAGCCGAGTCTGTAGTTGCTTTATAAGTTAATGCGAGCGCTATTGGGAACAAAACAATACTAGATAGCCACATACCATATAAAGGCGCAACCGTATCTTCTTTAACTAGCTTCTCGCCAACAATATTTAACATGTAGTGGATCAGAAAACCAACAATTGAAATCACAACAGGGAGTCCCATCCCGCCTTTTCTAATAATAGCTCCAAGCGGGGCCCCAATAAAAAACAGGACAATACAAGAAAACGCAATCGTAAATTTCCTATGCCACTCAGTACGATATTTATTAATGTACCCTCTCCTGTTGGCAAACTCCCTATCGAACTGTGCTAATTGAGTTTTTGCACTGCGTGTAAGATTTGTAGCCATATCAACTATTCTAATAGCGGCCAATTCGTCAACGTCAGTCAATATGGTATAAGTTTTTGATGAATCGAATGCGGCAGCACTGGAATCTGAAGTCAAGGTATCTCGCCAAAGTGAAAATTTTTGATGCTGTATTTTTTTCACCTGCACTATTCTATCGGCATACTTTATTTTTAGAGTATCCATCTCTTTTTCGAGTTGAATGATGTTTAGCATTTGATAATTGCTTGAAAAAGATTCTTCATCAGTCTTTTCGAGTTTAAACCCTGATAAATTAAATCGAATAATCTCCTCATCAAATTGAGTTCTTACCAAGGGTTTATGCATGCTCTCTTTCATGTCTTTATCTTTTACTTCATCGTAACTAAAACCGTTGTATAAAACTAAATTTAAAATCATTTTGTCTTCATCCATAAACATTTTTCCCCTTTCCGATCTTATAACTTTGTTTGCACCTTGTCGTTTTGTATGATCATAGATAAGCATATCGTGCATCATTTGACCATCATCATCTTTGCTTTCAATCTTAATAACATAACCATCTATTCCCCTATAAAAAACACCTGGTTTAATATCAATCGCTGGCTTAGTATGTTGAATATCGTATAGTAATGTCTTGAACTTTAAATTAGCAACAGGCCATACATTATTAGCAAAATAAAATGCACTTGATGCCGTAATAAATGTTACAACTATTAGAGGCTTCATTATTCTCAACAAAGACATACCTGAAGATTTAAGCGCAACTAATTCGTAATTTTCGCCCATATTACCAAATGCCATTATTGACGAAAGTAAAATTGCGACAGGCAGAGCCATCGGAACCAAATGTGCAGACGCATAAAACAGAAGCTCAACGATTATATACCACTCTATTCCCTTACCAACTAATTCATCAATATACAACCATAAAAATTGCATGATGAGGATAAAGAGTACTGTGAAAAATGTGAGGATAAATGGTCCAATATATGTGCCGATTATTAATAGATGTAGCTTTTTCACAATTACTATATTTTCTAACGCAAATATAGCTAACGAAAAACTGACACTTCTATTTTATTAAATTATGCTCCTATAGACTGAAACAGCTGATCAACCTGAGACTTCCATAATTCTTTAGATTCTTCCAGCTCCATTGGTTCACAAAAATCGGTAATTACCAAAGCTAAATCTTTTGTTAATGGATCGATAACAATCCGCATTTCAACGTAAGTACCTTCTCCTTCAAGTTCAAGCCATTCGAATTTTATGAATTGATCTTTTTTTCTGGCTATAAGTTTCGCCTCTTCATCTTCTCCATCCCATGTAAAAAGTAAAATATCTTCCTTTATATTAACATTGTCAGCAAACCATTCTGACAAACCAGAAACTGTTGCTATCTGATTATATAAAATATTTGGGGAGGATTTTGCCAAAAACTCAATTTGAAACTTTTCTTTACTCATTCTAAACAATTACTTAATAATTTAGGTGCAATATAGGTCTTTTTGTATTACTTAAAAAAATATTATATCAATTGGTTTTTAAGTATAGTCAATTAGTTATTAAAACGTATATATTTGCAGCCGTTTTGGCGTGGTAGCTCAGATGGTTAGAGCGCAGGATTCATAACCCTGAGGTCGGCAGTTCAATTCTGCCTCACGCTACACTTGAAAAACCCTTCATGAAGGGTTTTTTCTTTTTAAGTTTATGTCGATTCAATTAGATTCAACAATTTGTGCTTTAGCCACACCGCCTGGTATTGGAGCTATAGGGGTAATTCGTTTATCTGGAACAGATTCAATTACTATTTGCAACAAAGTGTTTAAAGGTAGAGACTTAGCTACAGCTTCGGCCAACACAATTCATTTTGGTTCTATTCGGGATGGTGAACGTATTTTAGATGAAGTACTTGTGAGTGTTTTTAAAGCACCTCACAGCTATACTGGCGAAAACTCTGTTGAGATTTCTACTCATGGGTCTAACTACTTACAACAGCAAATCATTCAGCTATTAATTCGTGTGGGTGCTAAAGCTGCTGGGCCAGGAGAATACACACAGCGAGCGTTTTTAAATGGCAAACTCGATTTAGCTGAAGCTGAAGCTGTTGCCGATATAATAGCATCTAACTCTGAGGCGGCTCATGGAATTGCTATACAGCAAATGCGAGGTGGTTTTTCGGATGACATTAAATCATTGAGACAAGAATTACTTGATTTTGCCTCCTTGATTGAATTAGAATTGGATTTTGGCGAAGAAGATGTGGAGTTTGCAGACCGGACCCAGTTAACCAATCTTGTTGACAAAGTTCTTATTACAACAAGCAACCTAATTACCTCTTTTGATAAAGGTAATGTGATAAAAAATGGTATTCCGGTTGTTATTGCTGGGGCACCAAATACTGGTAAATCAACACTTTTAAATGCTTTGTTAAATGAAGATCGGGCAATCGTATCCGAAATTGCAGGAACAACACGCGACACCATTGAAGAAGAGCTGGTAATTGATGGAGTAGTATTTCGTTTTATAGACACTGCAGGGATTAGGCATACAGACGATACCATAGAAGCTATTGGCGTAAAGAAGGCATTAGAGAAGGTGAAAAGCTCTGCGGTGGTATTGTATATGTTCGATGTTCACGAACACTCTGTTGGTGATCTAAAAAACATCATGGCTAAGCTTTTAGAAGAAGTGCAAGGCACCAAGGCCAAGGTGATCTGGGTTGGCAACAAAATAGACCATGAAGATTTCGAAGCTATCGCTCATGAATTTGAACAATTTCACAATTTAGTTTTGGTTTCTGCTCGAGAAAAACAGAATCTCGATACATTAGTTGATATGCTAGTGGCAGAGTTTAATCGTGATATAACTAACCTGAACCAAACGATTGTTACCAATACACGTCATTTTGAGGCATTAACTGAAGCCAACACAGCATTGCAAAAAGTAAAAGAAGGGCTCGAGTCAGGAATTACTGGCGACTTGCTAGCCATGGATATCCGGCAAGCCCTGCACAGCTTAGGGAGTATTACTGGCGAGGTAGATGTAGAAGAACTGCTAGGTAATATCTTTGGACGCTTTTGTATTGGGAAGTAGCAGCAACTATTTATCCGTCATAAACAACACTACTTATTATTCTCTGTTTAACAATTGTCAATATTCGCTTATTAAAATCACGTTTATTACAACAGTAATCTTTGAACTCGGCCACATTAAAAAGGCCTATAATCATTCCTTTAATCTCAATCTTAAAATTATTGTTTTGGCTAAATAAATTAAAAATAAAATCTTCTTTCTGAATATTTGAAAGCACTTCAAAATTGCAATGTCTAGCTATCAAATACTCTCGAAAATACGCTGTTAATATATCGTGTTGTAACTTTATTATTGGTCTCAAAGTTTTGTTTTGAAATATTTCTTCGAAACTTAAATTTTCATCAATGTTAAGACCCCAAATTATGGGTCTAATATTTATTTTATTTAGACTCATTTAAAACTTGTTTCCATATTTTATCATTATTTAAAGTAAAAGACCCCACATATTCCATCCTCCAACTTTCTGGAGGAATCAAAGAAAGGAAGTTCTTTCTCTTTTTATTTGAAAAATACAAATGATACACTTTGCCAATTATAGGTTCAAAATTCATACTAGCATTATAAACAAGCTCATTTACCTCATAAGCATCAATTAAGGATTGGTATTCATTTTTTAATAATTCAATCTTATTCTTAAAAGAATGGTTAAAGCTATTTAAGCTAGTATTAATCCATGCAGATACTCCAGTAGGTTCTATGCTAGGAGCACCAATATTTGTTCCATATGCTAATAAATTAGCATTATATTCTTGGGATTCTTCATCAAAAACGATATTGTCAGGCCGTTTCTTGCGTTTAAAGTTGGGAATTTCTGATAACCTTGCATAAGGAAATTTTGTCCTTTTTGAGGCTGTTGAGTACTGATTTAATCCTGTAACACAAACATCATTTGCCTTTTCTAAATCTATCTGACCATCATCTTGGACAAAGTCGTCTTCAGTAATTACTTCTTGCAACTTGCCAATTATTAATCGTGTTCCATTCGCTTTAATTTCAATATCTTCTTGCAGTTTCATACCTAATTTAACATTGCTTTCACCTACAAAAGGTACTGAAAACCCAGCAGAGTATTCAGGTGTTAAGTTACATTCATCAAATTCAGAAACAGACACAGGAAATTTAGCTGATGTGTAATGAGCTTGCTTTAAAAAAGATTTATGCACATGGTTAATAGTATAATAACCAGTAGCAATAATATTTTTATATGTACTTCTTTCTAGCGCTAAAGGCCGCATAATAAACCCAATTAAAGGCGGGGAAGAACCTATATGAACTATTGAGTTAAATATTGCTAAGTTGGTATTATCATTTTCATCTTTTGTGCCAATTAAGTGCACCCCATTATATCCTGAAATTGAGTTGACGAAATTTAAACGAAAGCGTTCTTCCCAATTCATTATTTCAGTTAGACTTGTTTTCATTTTAACGTTAATTTATTGATTATATACCCCGTATTTTTTTTCTAATGCTTCTTTTCTAAAAGCAAAAATTTGCTCTAACTTGTTTTTAATTATTAGCGGATTAGCTAATGCTCCTAAAATCCCAAAAGGTGGAATATAACTCACGATGTCCCTCATTAAAATACCATTTGATATTTCTTCTATAAAATGCTGGTGATGCCACATCTTATATGGACCCATTCGCTGCTCATCAATAAAAAAATGACCTTCATTAATATGAGTAATTTCTGTTACCCATTTAGTTTTAATACCTAAAAGAGGCCGAACAGTATAGCTTATTAGCATACCTTCATACATTTTTTCGGATGTATTTGTAGAAGTGATGTCAAACCCCATATAAGCAGGTGTGATTTCTTTTAAATTAGCTGGAGAGGATATAAAATCCCAAATTTCTTCTTTTGACCCGTTTATTTCTTGTTGTCTTTGAAATTGATAAAATGCCATAGTTTTTTATTAATTTAATTTTTCAATTTTTTCAAGTATTTCATTTGCTTCTGCTGTTTTAGCGTCACTAGCAGTTCTGCTTGTTTTAGACAAAAAAAAAGCTTCTTCTAAACACTTTTTATATTCTTTTTCTAACTTCTCTTTTTCTGTTTTTTTTCTAAATAAATTAAACATATACTAAAATTATTATGAAAGGATATTTCCTATTCCTTCCTTATAGGTGAGCAACGCTCTTTCTCTTGCCATTTTGTGGTCCAACATTGGCTTATAGTCTATCTCATTTAATTCTGGAACCCACTTCTTAATATATTCTAAATCTGGATCAAACCTTAAAGTTTGAGCACTTGGACTAAACACTCTAAAATAAGGAGCTGCATCACAACCCGTCCCTGCCACCCATTGCCAATTACCATTATTAGATGCTAATTCAAAGTCTAATAGCTTTTCTGCAAAATAAGCCTCTCCCCATCTCCAATCAATGAGTAAATGTTTACATAAAAAACTAGCTGTAATCATTCTCACTCTATTATGCATATAACCTGTTTCATTTAATTGCCTCATACCAGCATCTACTATTGGGTATCCGGTTTCTCCTTTACACCACTTTTCAAAGTCTTGTTCATTATCTCGCCAAACTATACCATTATATTTAATCTTAAAGTTTTCGTTTACAACCCTAGGGAAATGATACATAATTTGCATAAAAAATTCTCTCCAAATTAATTCACTTAAAAACACTTCATCAGATTCTTTCAGCTCACTAATTATCTTTCTCAAACTCACTGTACCAAATCGTAAGTGAGGACCTAAAAAACTTGTAGAATTTAGAGAAGGTACATCTCTAGTCATTTCATAATTATCAAGCTCGGAAACATTAAAGTCCTTTACTTTAATTAGAGAAGGAGAAAATCCTAAGTCTTTTAATAATGGAAATTCAAAATCTTGTTTAAGTAAATTCTTGAAATTAGGCTCAGGTAAAATTTCTGGCTTATTAAGTTCATAATGATTTATCCATTTCTTTTTAAATGGTGTATAAACCGTATAAGGGAAACCATCATCTTTTTTAATAAACCCAGGTTCAAATATTACATGATCTTTAAAGGAATAAACATCAACATCTAACAGTTCAAGGAAAGAACAAACCCATTCATCTCTTTGTTTAGCGTAAGGTTCATAATCTTCATTAAAATAAACTTCTTTTAAATCAAATTCATCAACCAAACTTTTCCAAGCATCTTTATAAGAGCAATTAAAAATTCTAATTGAACTGGCTTTTGCAGTTAATAAAGTATTGTTCTTCTCTAGCTCATTGTAAATAAAATTAATTCTAGGGTCACCCTCAGGCAATTCATTTACAATTTCATCATCAAAAATAAAAATTGGAAGTACATTGAATTTAGAATTCAAAGAATGATATAAGGCAATGTTGTCATCTATTCTGAGATCTCTTCTAAACCAAAAAATTGAAACTCTCATATATTTTGTTTAAGTTTGTGAGTGTAAAGTTAAACAAAAGTATTAAGCTATGAAAAATTTTATTGTAATTGGTGGATCTTCAGGGATAGGAAAAGAAATAGTTAACTTACTAGAAAGTGAAAATTATAACATGATAGCTACGTACAATTCAAATCGCATTGAAAACCGTAAAAACATTAATTACATTAAGTTTGACGCAATAACAGACTCATTAGATATTGATAGTTTACCCGAAGAAATTCATGGTTTAGCATATTGCCCTGGAAGTATAAATTTAAAACCATTTCACCGTTTTAAAGATGAAGACTTTATTGATGATTTTAAACTACAAGTTTTAGGAGCTACCAAAATAATTAAAGACCTTTTGCCTAAACTAAAAAAAAGCAAAGATGCATCAATTCTACTCTTTTCAACGATAGCTGTTCAATCTGGATTTAGCTACCATTCGCAGGTTGCAATGTCTAAAGGTGCCATTGAAGGTTTAACAAGATCGTTGGCAGCCGAATTATCGCCAACTATAAGAGTAAATGCTTTAGCCCCATCTCTTACAAATACTAATTTAGCAAATAGATTTTTAAACACTCCAACCAAAATGGATTTGCAAGCAGAAAATAATCCATTAAAAAAAGTTGGAGAAGCTAGGGATATAGCTGAAGCAGCAATATTCTTATTGACACCAAAATCATCTTGGATAACTGGCCAAATAATTCATATTGATGGAGGTTTTTCAAAAATAAAACAATAATAATCATTAAATAAATTATCTATAATTAACAAATAGAATTAATGTCCGAAACTGAAACAGATAGAATAATAGAGATGGCATGGGAAGATCGTACTCCTTTTGAAGCCATTTTATTTCAATTCGGATTTTCTGAAGCCGAAGTTATAAAATTGATGCGAAAGGAGTTAAAGTTGAGTTCTTTCAAACTTTGGAGAAAAAGAGGCCACAGTGGAATAAGTAAAAAACATCTACATAAAAGAAGTGATGAAATTAAAAGGTTTAAATCATCTCGACAAAGAAGTATTTCGAACAATAAAATTTCAAAACGATAATAATAAGATAAAGTATTAAGATTTGGAGGGTATAGAGTTTAATTTTGGAAAAGGATTTACAATAAGTAAACATGTACCCAAAGAACTATCTCATTTTGATAGGGTTTTTGAGATTTTTAAAGAATTATTGACCCATACTTCAGGAGACATTGATGAATCTTTCAAATGGCTCGATACACTTGATAAAGAGTATAAGCTATTTAACGAAGAATATTCGCTTAAATATTTTGAAGAAGACCTTAAAAAAAGAGGCTATATCAAAGAAGAAATTGATACCGAGGATGTAAACTCAGGAAAAGGAAAAGGTAAAACGATTTTAACCGCCAAAATGGAATCCGCATTGCGCCAATATGCCTTAGATCAAATTTTTGGTAAGTTAAAGAAAAGTGGTCTCGGAAATCATCGAACCACAAAAATAGGTATAGGTGATGAAAGAGATGGTGAAAACCGTTCGTTTCAGTTTGGTGATGATTTAGCTATGGTTAATATGACTGAGAGCTTAAAAAATGCACAAATCAATAATGGTATTTCCGATTTACGTTTAACAGAAAATGACTTAATTGTTGAAGAAACCAAGCACAAAGCACAAATGAGTACCGTGCTTATGATTGATATTAGCCACTCAATGATTTTGTATGGTGAAGACAGAATTACTCCCGCAAAAAAAGTAGCAATGGCTTTGGTTGAGCTGATTAATCGAAAGTATCCAAAAGATTCTATAGATATTATTGTATTTGGAAATGAAGCTTGGCCGATTAAAATTAAAGACCTACCCTATTTGAAAGTTGGCCCTTACCATACTAATACCGTTGCTGGGTTAGAATTGGCTATGGACATTCTTAGAAGAAAACGAAACACGAACAAACAGATTTTTATGATTACAGATGGAAAACCAAGCTGTATAAAGTTACCGTCAGGAGAGTTTTATAAAAATAGCAATGGTTTGGATGAAATGATCGTCTCAAAATGCCTTAATAAAGCATCTCAAGCAAGAAAATTAAAAATTCCTATTACCACGTTTATGATCGCTCAAGATCCATATCTGCGACAATTTGTAGAAATTTTTACGGCACAAAATAAAGGAAAAGCCTTTTTAACTGGCTTAACCGGTTTAGGGGAAATGATTTTTGAAGATTACGAAAAAAATAGAATTAAAAGAATATAATAAAATATGAAAAAAGACATCACATTTAAAGCGCTAAAAGCCTCAGGATATCAGGATAAATCTATTAATGAAGAAATTAAAGACAACTTAATTGCTAGAATCAAATCAAATGAAAAAGTTTTTGAGGGGCTTTGGGGTTATGGAGATACTGTTGTCCCTCAATTAAAAAAAGCAATTCTTGCAGGACATCATATTAATTTATTAGGCTTACGCGGACAAGCAAAAACGAAGATAGCGCGAAGCATGGTTGATTTGCTTGATGAATACTTGCCGATTGTTAAAGGATCTGAGATTAATGACAATCCGTTTCATCCAATATCTAAATATGCTAGAGATTTAATCGCAGATAAGGGAGAAGATACCCCTATCTCTTGGGTGCATAAATCAGGTCGTTTTTTTGAAAAATTAGCAACTCCCGATGTTAATGTTTCAGATTTAATTGGCGATATCGATCCGATTAAAGCGGCAACTTTAAAATTGCCCTATTCTGATGAACGTGTGCTACATTATGGAATGATTCCAAGAGCAAACCGTTGCATATTTGTGCTAAATGAACTACCAGATTTGCAAGCCCGTATTCAAGTTTCTTTATTTAATATCTTACAAGAGGGGGATATTCAAATACGAGGATTTCAGTTAAGAATGCCTCTCGATATTCAATTTGTATTTACAGCGAATCCAGAAGATTATACCAACAGAGGAAGTATTGTAACCCCATTAAAAGATAGAATTGGATCACAAATTTTTACCCACTATCCAAAATCCATAAACTTAGCAAGAGAAATTACGGAACAAGAAGCCAATGTTTCCATTGCAGACAAAACAGCAATAGATGTGTCTAACTTAGCAAAAGACCTACTAGAGCAAGTGGCTTTTGAAGCTAGGGACAGTGAATATGTAGATGCTAAAAGTGGTGTAAGTGCCCGCCTATCAATTAGTGCTATGGAAAATCTAATGGCAGCTGCAAAATTAAGACTGATTGAAACTGCTACAGAAAAAACAAGCATTCGTTTAGTAGATTTCACATCTATTATTCCATCCATTACTGGAAAAATTGAATTGGTATACGAAGGAGAACAAGAAGGGGCAGATCAAGTTGCGAAGATACTTATTGACCAAGCAGTTATGCAACAGTTTGAAAAGATATTCCCTCGTATTCCTAAGTTAGAAAAAGAAGGTGTTAAAACGCCCTACACAGATTTAATTAATTGGTTCGACAATAACTTTGTCGAGCTAAATTATACAGACACAGACAATGAATTTTATACAAACCTTAAAGAAATAACCCCACTATTGAATTTAATAGTAGAGTATGCGCAACAATTAGACGAAGCCGATAAAAACTTTTGCATGGAGTTAGTTTTATGGGGATTAACAATAAATAATAAGTTAGACAAATCAGAAAACGACATGGCCTATAAGTTTGACAACACAAATGTTAGCAAACATTTCTACGGAAATAATTAGTAATTAAAACAACCTAATACAACAATCAATTTAATGAAAAAATTACTTACAGGGTCTCCCAGATATAATAGCAAAACTTTTTACCACTATTAGTAATTAATGGGCAAGAAGAAATTTGTTTTCATTTTACCAAAAAATAATCAATCAACAACTGCAATAAATAAATTTTGTGAAATTATAAAGAAGTCATTCAAGTTAATTCAGATAAAAATCCTGTTGAAAAATAGGCTAGCGATACTATTCGTATGTACTAAAAAGGGAGTTTAGTATCTATTTTATCAATTTCTTATTTACCAATGCAAGAGCAACATCAAAAAAATAGTAACACCTTGTATTTCGATTTCAAAGAATGATATAAGGCAATGTTATCATCTATTCTGAGATCTCTTCTAAACCAAAAATTGACACCTTACTTTTCCACATTAACTCTAATTTTAATCCTTAGTTAAATTTTTCTTACAGTTTTTTATCAGTACATTTATAGAGCAAACTATCAAAGCATTTTGTTTAATGTTTTTATGATTCAAGAAAATGAATAATTTGAAAACAATACTGCACTGAAATTGTTATAGATATATGAAAACAACTTTAATCATCATCTTCGCTACGCTATTTTTATTAGTAATTGTAATACAGCTTATGTCTTTTAAATCAACCTCCAACACTGAATCATACAAGTACAAGGTTGAAAAGAAATTTGATGGAATTGAAATTCGAGAGTATGAAAATGCGATGTTTATTAAAACTAAATTAAATAATGATGTCTATGAAAACATAAGTGGAAATGGCTTTAAAACACTCGCAGGATATATTTTCGGAGGTAATAGTGAAAATAAAAAAATACCTATGACAAGCCCCGTAATTGTAGACATGGGAGTTAACCGAGAAATGAATTTTATGGTACCTAGTAATTTCCAAAAAGAACAACTTCCAACGCCAAATTCCTCTTTCATTGAGTTCATTCAAAAGGAAAAGCACCGTTCTGCAGCTATCACATTTGGAGGCTGGGCTAATGAAAGTAAAATTCAAAATTATATTGAGAAATTAAACGAAACATTAGAGAAAAAAAACATTGAACATAAAGGTAATTTTGCTTTTTATGGTTACAATCCTCCGTATGAAGTATTAAATAGAAAAAACGAAGTTATCGTTGAATTAATTGACTGATGACATTAGTATTACTGGGAATAATTACCGGAGATATTGGTGCTGACAACAACCTCGCCAGGAAGTTATCATTATGTTCTGAGGATGATTTAAATTCGTGTTACCAATAAGTGTTTCATACACTTACCCCCCTTATTAATAAAAGCATTGGTAAGTAACCACCGCAAAACAAGACACTAGCTACTCAACCAATAAAACGCTCTCGCTAATGTCATTCACTTTAACGAAATAGATGCCGTTATTACCTAGCTCAGCAAGGTTAATAGAGAACGTTATAGCACTTGCTTTTGAACTATAAACTCTTTGCCCCCAAGCATATTGTAAACACTCACCCTATCGCCTAATTTTAAGTCGTTTAACGTGATGGTCGAGGTAGTTGGGTTGGGGAAAAAGAAATTGGGAGTTCTATTAAGTCCTCAATAATTCCAATATTGCTGCCTATTTCATAAATGGCAAGAGTACTACTCGCCTCATGTGCAACAACCAATAAGGGTTTGCCATTTGGGCTTTGCAGTTCATTAATAAATACCGATGCCTCAGGGCCAAAGTACCCAGGAGCAGAAGGTTCATACATCAGAAATACTGGTGCTAATGGATTGGTAATGTCATACACCATAATACCTCCTATTTGTTCCAAACCTATAAAAGCCAAGAATCGATTACCTACCTTTCCAACGACTACATCTTCAGGTTCCGGTCCTTTATTATCGCTCCTACTGTCAAAAGTACCGGTTCCGCCTTCTGAATTAAAAATTGTTGGGTAAAGTAGTTCTATTTGAGATTCAAATTCGCTTCCACTGTCGTAAACTAAACTTCCGGTAACGGCATCCCAAATGGAGAATGAACGACCTCCATATGAATATAACGTATCCATGATTTGGTCACCTCCCGCATCTCCAAAAGCATTTGTGACATTAAGTCTTCCTAAATTATGTGGTTCATGCAAGGTGGAAATATTTGTGAATGTTGCAGGATTCAATACTAAAGCCGAAACTCTCTCCACTTCGTTATACGCAGTGTACTTTCTTGCTGCACCTTCATTGGCTGTAAGGAAAAACGAATTCCCTTGGGTTCCAAAATAAGCTAATCCATCAGGCTGATACATCCCTAATACTGGATATGATTCGAGATTAATTATTCCGTCTTGATCACTAACGTCTAATTCGTTGCCTGGAATGTTATGATCTTTATAACCCAAAGCAAAAATAGTATCAATAGATGCTGATGGAATTTCGACAACCAATACTGCATTATTTTCCTGTAGGGAAATATATGCTTTTTGACCGTCATTGCTTATCGTTACAAATTCTGGTTACATGTCCATTGCTCGAGTTGCTCCAGGCCCATAGACATGAACTCCTTCAGGAAATGAATTTTGACCCGGTGCTCCTATATTATAGTTTGAGAATTCGATGTGATTAACTATTGGGTTATTGGGTCCATTAATTAGGCTATTACTGTTACACTTCCTTCAGGGTCAATGGAGTAATCATCGGAAGGAGCACCTTCATTGGCAACTACCACATATCTTCCATTTGGTGTAAATGACAGCATCCCAGGAGCTGGACCCACAATAAGGTCATTAATGTATGTCCCGCCTAGGTCAAAAAAACAACACTGCCGCTATCTTGCTTTGTAGCTCCTTGAGCTGCAACAGCTACAAGATTATTTCCAACCGCAACATTCAAAGCTAGTGTACCATAAGGCGATATATCAATATTGCCTATTGAGTCTGGTGCCGAAGGAATTGATATATCTATTATGGTAATGTTGTCTTTTTCCAAATTGACATACAATCGTTTACTTAAGGAATCGAAAGGGGCAATAATTTCAACTTCTCCTCCGGCTGGTAGATTATGGTTGTACGAACCAATTAAAGTCATGCCATGATTCTGACTAAAACAATAATCTGCAAAAAAGAACATCAATAAAAAACTGATTTTTGAAAAAGGCATTTTGAGGAAAGTTAAATTTTAAGAACATAAAAATAGTTAACTTTTTTTTGAGGGATGTATCACGCTGCGACACAAATATTTCCATTAAGTAGTAAATAGAAATCATTTAATAATTACACGTAAGTTTTGCCTAGTTGATTTAATAGTAATAGAGTGATAATCACAGTTTTTATAGAAAGAATTAATTCCGTAGTAGCAGATTCCAAAACCTGAACGTAACTGAAGTGCATTAAATACATAGAAGAAAAACATCTAATATTCCTAAGCCAATAAAAATATAATTATAAATACTTGATAATAAAATACTTAATAAGTATTATCATACTTTTACTGCATGAGAATTCGAGCGAGTACTATTGGTGTTTTGCTTTTGGCTATTGGCAGTATGGGGTTCATTCAAGCAATCACAAGCTTTAAACCATCCTCTACTACCTCCACAGTCATTAACCACAACTATTACTCAGTCTCGTATAGTGAGAAATACGAGCAAGCAGAATGGGTAGCCTACAAGCTAACTTCCGCTATGATTGCTGGTTATGCTGAAAGAAAGAACAACTTTAAAGAAGACCCACTAGTAACAACAAGATCAGCCACCTTAGCTGATTACAAAGGATCTGGTTACGATAGAGGTCACCTCTGTCCTGCTGCTGATATGAAAATTTCTCAAGAGGCGATGAACGAAAGTTTTTATATGAGCAACATGAGCCCACAAGACCCTTCATTTAACAGAGGTATTTGGAAGTCATTAGAGGAAAAAGTACGCAGCTGGGCCGCGACCGAAGGTGAAGTTTATGTTGTCACAGGCGGAGTATTAACTTCTGTTAACAAGACTATTGGTGCCAACCAAGTGGGTGTACCTCAAGAGTATTACAAAATAGTGTACGACTATTCTGGTAGTAACTCCAAAATGATTGGCTTTGTGCTGCCTAATAAAAAAGGTGAAAAACAACTATCAGAATATGTGGTTCCCGTTAACCGAATTGAAACTATTACGGGTATTGATTTCTTCCCTCAATTATCTGACGAATTAGAAGAAGCCTTAGAATCGCATTCTAATTATTCTTCATGGGTTTCTTCTGCAGCTCCTGCCCCTGTTTACAAACCTTCTCAGAGCTCCTCAACGACAAAAAGTTCTTCTTCTGCTCAATGCAAAGGCATAAGTACTTCAGCTGGTGTAAGGTGCCGAAATAAGACTAAAAATTCTAATGGGTATTGCCACCATCACCAGGGACAGTTTAGGTGAGTTTATTTAAAAATAACTAGTAAACTCTGTCGCATTAGTTCTTGCATTCTATCTAAAAATCAAATTTCATCTTCTTTTTATTCCGACAATGGCTTCTGGCTTAATTAATTTAAAAGTGATAGAGTGATACTCAACAAGATTTGCTAATCGCAAATTGCCGATTACTGCTTTGCAAGAAAATGCAGATTGACTCTAATTAGGCAATCATTTTTAAATAATGAAGTGAATATTCATTTTGAATTGAGTCATTAAATTCATTAAAGAGAATCAACTTAAAATCACCTCAAACGAAATTAATTTTAAATTTGCTCGGAAGAGTATAACAGAAATACCTAAAGCATGAACGAAAATATTAAAATACTGGTAAGATCCTTTTTTGTTAAGATACCGGGGGTTTGGGATTTCTTTCTTTCCATTCGATATTTTTTTTTAATAAGAAATGCTAAAAACGCCATTGACAGCATGAGAAAAAACAATGCGCCTATTAACATTTGCATTGGATCTTCTGGTGATGATTACGAAGGTTGGTTCCCTACAGAACAAAATTTTCTAGACTTATTGGACGAAAAAACATGGATTAATTTATTTGGCTCAATAAACAGTGTTGATGGCATGTTAGCAGAACATGTTTGGGAACACATGTCTTTGGAAGATGGGCAGATTGCAGCCAGAATGTGTTTTAAATTTATTAAACCTGGCGGCTTCTTGAGAATAGCTGTACCTGATGGATTTACACCTGACCCAGAATACATTAAGGCTGTTGATGTTGGCGGGATAGGAAGATGTGCCGATGGACACTTAATGTTGTATAATCACATTAATTTTTCTGAAGTATTCGAACAAGCTGGATTCAAGGTAAATAAATTGGAGTATTTCGATAAAGATGGAGATTTCGTATACAATCCTTGGGACATCAAAACGGGTAAAATAAAACGTTCTACGGCCTATAGAGGAATTGACAAGGGTGTGTTTAATTCCTCTGTAATTCTTGACGCAATTAAAGAATAAACCAACCATATAGGTTTATTGGGTTCTGTTGCATTAATTTGAACTACCTCTAAAAATAAAATTTCAGCTTCTTTTTATGTCATCAATCACATAAATGGTTTGAATGGAGTTGACAGAGAATTAACTGTTTACTATTTGATAACTAGAAAAGTTAAGAACGGAAAAACAATTGGAATTGGAAAACTATGAAACAGCCGCGCAAATTCGTGATGAAGAAAGAGAAATAATGAGGAAAATTGATACCTTGGCCAGCAAGTAATCAACGTTTTTTCTGAGTGTTTAATGAAACCTTTGTATCTAGTTCTCTTATTTCTATTACCATTCATAGTAATGATTGGCGTGAATGAATATTCGCGAAATGATCAAGTAGAATTACCAGCATCAAAAGGAAGTCTAAAACTAAACTCTTCTATTGCCAATCCTAATAAATGCACTTGGGCATGTCACAACAATACAACTTACTGCAAGAATAATCACACTAAGTTATTATATCCCTACTTTCAGTTTACTGATCCTATTTACTTTGGAGTAATCAACACCCTTCAATCTACCGGTTCCTATAGTATTTCGAATTTAATGTTGTTTGTAATCATCGGCCCGTTAGTCCTATTTATTATGCTATTGCGAATAGTACGGAACTGGTCGATAATACACCAACATAAGAAAACTACAAAATGATTGATGTGGCCTCATTTCTATATAATTACTGTACAGATTTCATTATTAATATTGCCAATCTGACGAGCACATCCTATTACGAAATCAACTTTACAGTTTTCTGTATAGTCTATCCTTTACTATTTGTAATTGGTTTTTGTGTATTGGTTATTCAACGGATAATCATAAAAGCATACCACTAATATTGCCTTAAGGAAACCATCTATAATGCCCTGTAATTCTACTTTCAAAAAGGAAATCTTCACATTGCGGCCCACCACCAATATTATGAACTACCATTGGTCGACCATCAACGAATTTATCGACTACAATTCCCACATGGCCTGTTGCAATATCACCCCAATAAACTAAATCACCTGGTTTGTAATCTTCTGGGGTATTGGTTATAGACAATTTCCCTCCCATTCTCTTAAAAAAGCATTCTTGATTTTGGGTGCGCCTATGGTCGATATTTTTATCCGGCCCAGTAGCACCCCAGATACGTTTTGAAGGATATTCATCAAAATTTGCTTTCATGTCTTCATGTATTAACTTTTGTAAATCTATCCCCAGCCCATTCCTGTATGAGCGAACAACTACATCTGTGCATACACCTGTACCTTCTGGCACATCGCCATTTGGGTATTCAAGTTTAATATATCCAGAACTATACCTAACATGATGTGCTGTTCTTTCGATGGCTGCATCAGATAGTTTTACACCGCTTTGCAGATTCGGGGCCATTGCTATAGAAATGATAGCAAATATTATTATCATTAATTTTTTCATAATCTCTTATATTTAGTACAATGATTTTATTGATGTACTAACTACATAACGCTAAAAATATAAAAAGGAACACATAGCCAATTACAACCTTGTAGGAATTCGTATACAGCTATACCTCTAACATACATTTGTCTCATCATTTTACAAACGAAAAACAATCAACAATGAAAGCACAAAATAAAAGACTATATACTGATGTAGAATTTCTTACTACTGTTTCACCGGCAAGAAACTACCAAAATTTAGAAAGCCTTAATAAGGTGGCAAATTATATCACTAACGAATTTGGTAAATTGGAAAGTAACGTAATAGAACAGAAATGGATAGCGGATAATAATGAGTATAAGAATATAATTGTAAAGTATAATCCAGAGAAAAAGAAAAGGTTAATAGTTGGGGCACATTATGATGTCTGCGGGAACCAGCCAGGAGCAGATGATAATGCAAGCGCGGTTGCTGGTCTTTTAGAAACTGCTAGATTAGTATTTGGCAATAAACCGAATTTAGACTACGGAATAGATTTTGTAGCTTATTGTTTAGAGGAGCCACCATTTTTTGGCACAGAATTAATGGGTAGTTATGTCCACGCCAAATCATTATACGACAGCAATACTGAAGTAATAGGAATGGTGTGCTATGAAATGATTGGATACTTTTCTGATGAGCCCAATTCTCAACCTTTTCCTACCCCAGAATTAGCTTCCCTATACCCTAGTACTGCAAATTTCATTATTGTTGTTGGAATTCAGGAACACCACGCCTTTAACATGCATATTCATGAACTGATGTCAAGAGGTTCAGCTATTGATGTTCAAGTAATAAGCTTTCCATCTTCAGGCGATCTGGCAGGGCTTTCTGATCACAGGAATTACTGGGAATTTGGATACCCAGCTTTAATGATAAATGATACTTCGTTTATTAGAAACCCCAATTATCATGAGCAAAGCGACACCATAGACACCTTAGATTTTGATAAAATGACAGAGGTAGTTAATTCAAGTTATAGGGCTATAAAAAATATTTCTATCGTATAATGTTCAGGGAATGAGATTTTTTATCTACTCAAACCAGCAATAGTTTTTTTTAAGCTCTAATAATATACGCAGGTGTATTTGCTATAGTAGATGTTAATCTGGTAATTGGGGCCATTACACTTCGAGACGATTGACTTACTGCCTCGCCATGATTAGATAAATCAAATAATTTCAAGAATAAAAACTATATACAGCATAAACCAAAAGTTACCTAGCATAACGTAGGGATGCTGTGCAAGACAACATACTAGTTCTTTTATGTTGGCATTGCTGGCCTAAATCTTGTAATTTAGTCCATGATTATTATTCAAAGCAACCAAGATGTTTCTTTGATGGCAAATACGTAAAGTTGCTAATTATCAAAAAAATACAGAATTACAAATAGTTGAAAAATAGCAAACAAGAAATAAACAAAGAATAATTATGGCATCAGGATTTTTTGCTCTATTAGATGATGTTGCTATATTGTTGGATGATATAGCTGTTATGAGTAAAATCGCAACAAAAAAAACAGCAAGTATCCTTGGAGATGATTTAGCCGTCAATGCTCAAAAAGCTTCAGGTTTTGCGGCATCAAGAGAATTACCTGTTTTATTAAAAATAAGTAAAGGATCTCTGTTAAATAAATTAATCATTCTACCTATTGCCTTTCTTTTAAGTGCTTTTTTTCCTGAAGCAATTATTCCCATTCTATTAATTGGCGGGATATATATAGCTTTTGAAGGTGCCGAAAAAATATACGAATATTTATTTCATAAAACCGACCCTAAGTTAAACACCGAGCGCATTGAAATGACAGAAAATGCAATATTAGACTATGAAAATAAAAGAATAAAATCTGCAATAATCGTAGATTTCATCTTATCCATTGAGATTGTAATCATAGCACTAAGCACTGTGGTTGATAAACCACTTAATATTCAAATCATTGTAGTTTCAATAGTCGCCATTATATCAACAATAGGAGTTTATGGTCTCGTTGCTTTAATAGTAAGAATGGATGATTTAGGATTTAAATTAATAGCATTGGGAGGAAATAAAACAAGTATTTCGCACATCTTTGGAACAGGGCTGGTAAAAACATTACCTTTTGTAATTAGGGGTTTAGCCATAATAGGAACTATTGCTATGATCTTGGTTGCAGGAGATATATATATTCATAACATACCTTTTGTGCATGAACTTTTTCATTCTTTACCAACAATTTTTGGGGAATTTATTGTTGGTCTAACAGTCGGGTTTACAACTTTGTTTATTTTTAAATTTATAGTAAAAATTTTCGGCAAAAAAGAATAATTAGATCAACATTAGGAATTGAAGATGCTTGTGCTTTTCGTAAAGAGAAATGTTAATAACCTGAGCTTTTAAGAATTAATTTACTTTTATATCTTGCTAGACACCATTAACAGGCTTTAATTCAGCTAACATTCCGTTAGCAGTAAATATGTCCAGTTCTGATAAATACATACTAAAACAATGTATATTTATAATAAATTTCTAAGACGCTATATCGAAAGCTTTAAACTTAGAATTTCAATTTATTTTTAATTAACAAATCAATGTTTAAGGATAAATCAATTGTAATAGTTGGAGCCGGCCCCGCTGGAATGATGATCGCTTGGCTATTGGTTAAAAATGGTATTGGCGTAAATATTATTGAAAGACATCTTGATTTTTCAAGAGAATTTAGAGGTGAGGGAATACAAGAATCAGTAATAAAACATTTAGAAGATTTAGGTCTTTTGTCAATTATTATGTCCAAAAAAATGGGTGCAGAAGCAGAAGCTGCTAGAGTCTTTTTTGATGAAAAACCTGTTGCTGTTTTAAAAGGATCGAAAAGAGATTCTAATTTTGGGATTATTCTCCACCAAGAAAAATTTCTAAGTTTTTTACATAGCGAATTGCTAAAAAATGGACTTTATAAATCATATCTCGGACATAACGCAGTCAGATTTGAGGAAAAGAACGACAAAATAACGCATGTCATTACCAATGATAAAAACAAAACAGAACATCGAATAGCTGGAGAGCTTATAGTTGTTGCAACCGGCAGAGGAACTGCTCTTAGGAAAAAATTAAACCTAAAAGTAAATAAGATTGATACGCACTGGAATATTCTATGGGTGCTTTTACCAAAACCCGACAATGAGGAGATTATTCCTAAAGGATTTAGAGCATATCTAAATGGCAATACGTTATTTATTATGTACACAAATGCTGAAGGCATGGTGCAAATGGCTTGGAGCAAAAAAAATGAAAAAGATCTGAAAATAAAAGATTTCAATTTAAAGAAATCGATCCTATTAAATGAAATTCCCAAACCCTACAGAGAGCTTGTAGAGAAAGGGTATTTGGAAACTTCTAGAACACAGTTTTTAAAAGTGGAATGTGACCGTCTAGAAAAATGGTATCATAAAAATATTCTATTCTTGGGTGATGCTGCTCATACCATGTCTCCTGTTGCTGGACAGGGGATAAATCTTGCAATTAGAGACAGCATTGTCGCCGCTAATCATTTAATAGATGCATTTACTAGTGACAAAATAAACCCGAATAAAACATTCCCATTAATTCAAGAAGAAAGACTGAGAGAGATTAAAATCATGCAGACATTTCAGCAAAAATTTGGGTATTTTATGTTGGGGGCACCGCGATTAATTAGCAAATTGTTTTTTTTCATTATACTTCCAATTCTGGGATATATTGGAATACGAAAAAAAATGCTTAAAATGGTTCAAGGAGGAGTATCAAAGGTTTCTTTTAAACATTATCATTAGTATAGAAACACAAAAAAACCAAAAGATAGAAATTCAGAAATATATACTTATTTTCGATAATTATTAAACTCTATATATGATACACTTAAGAACCTTGGTAGCAACCCTTTTTTGGCTGCTTGCCACTTTTGAATTACTTGCCCAAGAAACTGTGCCAGCAACAGGTGGTGATGCTTCCGGTAGCGGAGGTTCAACAAGCTATACAATTGGACAAGTGGTTTATACTACAAACACCGGTGGCAATGGCTCAGTAGCGCAAGGCGTTCAACAACCTTACGAAATTACGACCACTATAGGAATAGACGTTGGTGAAATCAAACTCGATTTAGTAGCCTACCCCAACCCAGCAAATAATGCCCTCACACTTAACGTTGGTAATTACAGCAATGAAAAGTTGACCTATCAATTGTACGATATGCAAGGGAAATTATTGGCCAACAAACAAGTAATTAACAGTCGTACATCAATTGATTTGCAAGACCTACCGGTAAGCGCATATCTGTTAAATGTGCTCGACAACAACTCATTAATTAAAACATTTAGGATCATTAAAAATTAAATATCTATGAAAAAACTATACACTTTGCTAGCAGCAGTAATACTAACAGCAAGTGCATTTGCTCAGGCACCAGATAAAATGAGCTATCAAGCATTAGTTAGAGATGCAGGTGATGCACTACTAACAAACCAAGGTGTTGGTATGCAACTTAGCATATTACAAGGATCCGTTTCTGGTACTGCAGTTTATGTAGAAACACAAACATCAACTACCAATATTAATGGTTTGGTTAGTATAGAGATAGGTTCTGGATCGGTAGTTTTGGGTACGTTTAATGCCATCGACTGGAGCGCGGGACCTTACTTTATTATGACGGAAACCGATCCAACAGGAGGAACCACCTATACAATAACAGGTACCAGTCAATTAATGAGTGTACCGTATGCCTTGCACGCCAACACTGCAGAAAACGCAATAAATGATTTGGTTGACGATGCAGATGCTGACCCTGCTAATGAACTGCAAACATTAGCTTTATCCGGAAGTGACCTGACTATTTCAGGAGGTAATACAATAACATTTGATACTACAGAAGGATGGACAACTCCTACGTTAGAAAATGGCTGGGTAAATTTTGGTTCTGACTATGCAGAAGTTAAATATTATAAAGATAAAGAAGGCAGAGTTCACCTAAAAGGTTTAGTTAAAGATGGTACACTTAATCTTCATTGCTTTACTTTACCTGTTGGGTATAGACCTGCAACAAATGAAAGAGAAATTTTTACAATCAATGAGGGAGCACCAGGTATGTCGGGCCCTGGTCCGGGCCAATTCGGAAGAGTGGATATTATGCCTGACGGAAGAGTTATGATGCATTGTAATTCAAATCTTTGGAATTCCTTAGCTGGAATATCCTTTAGACCGTAATAACAATTTTTCAACCATACAGAGCAGTGATGGTTTGCTGAAATTCAGTGAAATTAAAGCTCTTTATTAAAGATTCTTGATAGCAGTTCACCAATCATTTTTGAACCACCTTTCATCGTTTTGGGAGCCTCAATTAGCTGAAGGTTTCCTTCATCATCTCTCCAGATCTTATAACTAAATACAAAAGGTTTGTCAATACCAATGCCAATTTGACCAAACCTTAGGTCGTTATAGATTAATGTATCTCCTTCTAATTCATCGATGGTATACCAGCCTTTAGCTATTTTTATTAAACGTTGAATCTTTTCTTCATTCTTAAAATCGTCTAATGCACCATGGTTCTTTTCGAAACGGAGATATTCTATATTATCGTCATCATCTAATAATGAATACATACCAACATAATACGAATGCTTTGTTTCAACATTTGCACTCCACAAAATACTATTCATTGGTGTTGGACGTGTGCGAACTTCAGTATATTCGATGTTTTGAGCTTCTAGACTATCAATGAATTTAAAATAACTAATACCTTTAAATCCGATTGTTAGTAACATATACACACTACTAATAATCAACCCCATTGAATTGTAAAACCTTCTTTTTTTCGATTCTCTATTTTGAATCATCGCTAAAATCACAAAAATTAAAAATGGCAACGTATATAAAGGATCGACAACAAATATATTTTTGTAGGCAACACGATACTCTAATGGCCAAAAAAGTTGCGTTCCCCATGTGGTATGAGCATCAAGCAATGGATGCGTTACTAAGCCTACAAACATCAACTTAGTCCAGTCCCACGTGGTAATTTCTTCTCGGGATGGCTTTAATTTATAAGCTCCGAAAAGCAATCCAATTAAAGCGGCTATGCTTACCCCCTTACCTATTAACTCTTCTTGTCCCATAAAAAAAACGGACATCATAGCAACGAAAAAAATGGAGAGAAATACTCGCTCCTGTTTCTTGACTAAAACTGCGAATACTGGAGCGAATAAAATACCAAACAAAATAGAATGCGAAAATCCTCGGTGCATTTCAAGAGTGGATACTTCATCTACAAAGTACTTACTCAATACATCTAAATCGGGAATAGTACCAGCTACTGCTCCCCATAATATTGCTTTATTTCCAACTTTTTTGCCAAGTACAACCTCCCCAACAGCAGCTCCTAAAACTATTTGGGTTAATGAATCCATTTAAACAAATGAAGCCTTAAACGGCTTACGGAGTTCATATTTACTCGGAGAAATTGCTTCTATTAATGGTTTAATCAATTTGTTAGATACAGCATTTCTATGTTTTACATATAATTTCATATCTGTTGGCTCAGCGCCCAAACAGCTTTTAATTTCTTCTGCTGTTCTTCCGAATCTTAATTCACTAACCCCTTTTTCTATAGCTAGCTCGGTATAGTCATAAAGCATTTTTTGATACAATGAATAATCATGATTAACTGAATAATCTAAGCCCACATAATTAGCATCAATAAAGTCATTTGAAATGAAAGCCGAGCTAAAGCCAACTAACTTATCATCTAAAAAATATCCTTTAAAAATAAATTTGTCAGCAAGGTGTTTTTTAAAATTTACAAAAGACGCCCCATTTAACTCACCAAAAGTAAAGTCAGCATTTTCAAGTACAGATTCATATAATTGAATAATTGTTGCTGAGTTTGCATTTATATCTTCGGCAGACATTTCTCTAGATGATAAAGCTGCCGAACGTTTAAAAACACTTTTAGCTTTAGTTCTAAATTTTGAAACCATACTATCAAGATAGTCATCCATTGTGTTCCATGATTCATGAATTTTTAAAACCATGTTAACATCAATATTAAAGCCCCTAAAATCATGAACTTTAAGCACTTCAGTATTCTTATAAGATGCCGGCCAAAATTCTTTTAAAAGAATAATAGAAATCCTGCCATTAATTTTTTCAGAACGCCTTAACCTATATAGCGCGTTTGAGAGGTTTATATATGCATTTTCAGGTGCTACTTCATCGGTATACAAAAAACCATTTTCACCAGTTGAAAACACATTGCCACAAACCATGACCTTCATGTCTAGGTGTCCAAGTAACTTGTGCTTAACTTTTTGTCCTAACGCACAAAAAGCATCACCATACTTCTCTTTTTTATCAACAAAATCAAGAATTTGAACTGTAGCAACACCAACTGGTTTATACTTTGAATTATAAAAAACGATGTATCTAAAATTAATGGCTCCCCATAATGAATCCTCTAAAGCTTGAAGGTAGTCAATTGAAAGATATACATTCTTATCTCCAGCAACTGCATTCCAATGATCTGTATTAATCATTTTTACTGAGTCAAAAAAGCTATGCCTTAGTTTGCCAACATCTGTTTTCTCAAGAAAATTCCAACTCATAAACTCTTGTCAAAATTGAACACCTCGCAACTATTGCAAAGTTAATTAATGTTAAAAGTACATTATTGTTGTCGTTGAGTCAGTCGCAAATATGACATGCGGTCGTATTCTATGAGGAACCAATGACTATTTTTGTCAAACAAATGGCGAATAAAAAATCCAAGGCTTTCCTATTTATTTTTATCACAGTTTTGATTGATATTATGGGAATTGGAATTATTATTCCTGTACTACCTAAATTGATAATGGAGTTAACGGGATCATCCACTGGGAACGGAGCTGTTTATGGAGGAATACTGCAAGCTTCATACGCGATCATGTTATTTATTGCTTCCCCCATAATAGGAGGTTTAAGTGACAAGTTTGGCCGTAAACCAATGCTAATATTGGCTTTAGCTGGTTTAGGAATCGACTACTTGTTTTTGGCCTTCGCCCCTACTTTTACGTTTTTAGTTATTGGAAGAGTTATAGCTGGAGTTTTTGGCGCAAGCCACAGTACTGCGATGGCATACGTTGCAGATATTAGTGAACCGCACGAGCGTGGAAAAAACATGGGAATGATCCATGCTGCATTTGGCGTAGGATTTATTTTGGGGCCCGTTATTGGTGGAATAGCTGGAGATTTCGGAACAAAAATTCCGTTTTTCGTTGCAGCGGGTTTAACATTGCTAAATATGTTATTCGGTTTATTAGTGGTTCCAGAGTCCTTAAATAAAGAGAATAGAAGAAATTTTGATTGGAAAAGAGCGAACCCGTTTGGAGCAATCAAACAGGCGTTTCATTATAAAGGTCTTATACTTTTATTAGGAGCAATATTTCTGATGAGTATTGCAGGACAGGTGCATCCTTCAACTTGGACATTTTATACTGTTCATCGATTTGGATGGAGTGCCGCCATGATTGGCTATTCTTTGGGTGTAGTTGGTTTAGTAATAGCAATTGTACAAGGCGGTTTAATTAGAAAAACCTTACCCTATTTTGGCCATAAAAAATCCGTGTATTTAGGACTCGGATTCACAATATTTGGATACCTCCTATTTGCTAATTCAACACAACCCTGGATGATGTTTGCTTTTATGGTTCCTTTCGGCCTCGGAGGATTAGCATCTCCAGCAATTCAAGGAATCATTTCAAATAGCGTTCCTGATAGTGAACAAGGGGAAATTCAAGGTACAATAGCAAGCTTAATGAGTTTATCAGGTATCATTGGTCCATTACTTATGACTGCAACTTTCTCCTACTTTAGCAGCGAACAAGCACCTATATATTTTCCAGGTGCAGCATTTGCTCTAAGTGCTTTGATATGTATAATTGGTGGGTCATTAATTATTGCAGCGCTGAAAGGAAGAGTAATAGATTTTGATGAAAAAAAATAAGTGTGCTCCAGTGAGCTCAAATTCTAAAATATAGTTTATGTCAGCAATAACGAAAAACAATTTTTATTTTCTTAAAAAACTAGCCAAAAACAATAACAGAGATTGGTTTAATGATAACAAAGATGAATATGTGACTAACCATGAGCAAATGATTTCGTTCGCTGACTCAGTTCTTGAAGAGATGCATAAGCACGATAATATAGAAACTGTTTCAGGTAAAAAAAGCTTACATAGAATTTATAGAGATATTCGTTTCTCGAAAGACAAATCGCCTTATAAGAACCACTGGGGTGGTGGTTTCAAAAGAGCCACCAAACTTCTAAGAGGAGGGTATTACTACCATATTGAACCTGGAAATACTATTGTTGCTGGCGGGTTTTGGGGGCCAGACAAAGAAGATTTAGCAAGAATTAGAGAAGAAATAGCTATTGACTCTTCAGAACTTAACAAAATAATCAATAGCAAATCATTCGTTTCTAATTTTGGGAAAATTTGGGGAGAACAATTGAAGACTGCTCCAAAGGGCTTTCCTAAAGATCATAAGGACATCGATCTATTAAGATACAAACAGTTTTGTGTTGTACGTAATTTTAGTGATACCGAAGCGCTTGATAAAAACTTTCATAAAACTGTTAGTGAGGTTTTTAAAGCGATGCGGCCATTTTTAAATTTTATGAGTGACGTCTTAACTACAGATATTAACGGTGAACAATTAAAAAAACTCAAATAATGTTACAAGCACTTAGAATCATTGCTTTGCTAGAAGGATTATCATTTCTCGGCTTACTCTTTATTGCTATGCCAATGAAATACTTTATGGGTATGCCAACGGCTGTAAAAATACCAGGAATGGCCCATGGCGGGCTGTTTCTTGCCTACATATTACTTGCAATTATTGTTGGGCTAGATAAAGGTTGGAATACCAAACAATTTGCTATCGTAATGGTAAGCTCTATTCTACCGTTCGGAACATTTTATGCCGACAAGAAAGTGTTTAAAGCATAAAAAAGCCGTTTCATTTCTGAAACAGCTTTTAACTTTTTATCAATTTCAAACTTTACTGATCGATACTAATCAGCTCAACTTCGAAAACTAAAGCTGCATGAGGAGGAATATCTGCTCCAGCACCTCTTTCTCCGTATGCTAAGTCAGATGGGATAAACAATCTCCATTTAGAACCAGTAGCCATAAGTTGTAAAGCTTCCGTCCAACCAGCAATAACTTGATTAACACCAAACTGAGCAGGTTGACCTCTATCAACAGAGCTATCGAATACCTTACCATCAATTGTAGTTCCATGGTAATGAGTAGTTACTTTACTTGTTGCAGAAGGCTTAGCGCCATTTCCTTCAATAATAACCTCGTATTGCAACCCGCTGGATAAAGTGGTTATTCCTTCTTTCTTAGCATTTGCAGCTAAAAAGTCAATTCCACCTTTTTTTGCTTCTGATACTTTCTTTGCTTGCAGACTTCCAAAGTAATCTTGTAAATGCTTATTTGCTTCATCAACAGAAATAGTAGTACTATCTCCTTCGTATGAATCTTTTAGCGCTTTTGCAAAAGCATCAACACTAATAGAATCCATTCCCTGAGCCTTGATATTAGCACTTATGCTAACTCCTAAGCTATAACTTACCGTATCTAATTCTGTTTCCATTACATTTACTTCTTTTGTTTTATTCGATTTTTTTCTTTGCGCATCAGCACTCATAACAAAGCAAACACATGTAATAAGTAAAACTGATTTTTTTAGTAGTGACATTATTTAGCTGTCTATTGAAATAAGTTCAACTTCAAAAATTAGCGCTGCATGCGGTGGTATTTTTTCACCAGAGCCCCTAGGACCATATGCTAAATCTGATGGTATAAAAAGCCTCCATTTAGAACCAACAGGCATTAACTGAAGAGCCTCTGTCCAGCCTTTAATAACTCCATTTACAGGAAACTGAATTGGTTCACCTCTATCGACAGAGCTATCGAAAACGTTACCATCTAATGTTGTACCATGGTAATGCGTAGTTACTTTACTTTCAGGCCCTGGCTTCTCTCCTGTTCCTTCTGTAATAATTTCATACTGGAGTCCACTTTCAGTAGTTACAATTCCTTCTTTTTGACCATTTGAAGCTAGAAAATCATCTCCTGGTTTTCGCAAAATTGCATCTTGTGACTCTCTAAGTTTACCAAAGTATGCTTGCAGAGTTTGATTTGCTTCCTGCGTATTTAATTGAGTTTCAGCACCATTCATAACATCTTTCATTGCCTGAGCTAAAGCATCAACATTAAGGTCGTTAAAGCCTTGTTGTTTCACATTCTCTCCAACACTTATCCCGAGACTATAACTTACTTTATCCACTTCATTATCCATAGATATGGGGGCCTTTTCTTCAACTGGTGCATCGCACGATGCAAAAGATAAAACAGTAACAACTGTTATTGTACTAATAAATTTAAATTTCATTTCCTTTTTTTTATTGAATTTGCGTACAAATTTAACTTTTTGATTCATTTAATCTAGTATTTATTAATTTCACGTTTTATACTTTTTTGTATCTTCAGATATTATACCAAGACGAACACCTAGTGGCGATCAATAAACCTAATGGATTGGCTGCACATAAGTCTAAACTAGTAGGAAATACTGATGAGTTTGTACTTCAATTATTAAGAGATCAAATTAGACAAAGAGTCTATCCCGTTCATCGATTAGATCGAAAAACCAGTGGGGTGATGCTGTTTGCCTTAGCAGAAAAAGTTTCAAGCACGCTACAAAAGCAATTTATGGAAAGAAATGTTTCTAAAAATTACTTGGCAATTGTACGAGGATACACCGAAACACATGAGGTTATTGATTATCCTTTAACTAATTATAGTGGCAAAGTACAGGAAGCGATAACCGAATACTCACGCGTGGCATCTTCTGAGCTAGATCTTCCGTATGGAAAACATGAGACATCAAGGTATTCTCTCATTAGTTTAACGCCAAAAACGGGCCGCACACACCAAATAAGGAAACATATGAATCACATCCGTCATCCGATTATTGGGGATAGACCTCATGGGTGCAACAAGCAAAACAAGCTATTCAAAAATAGATGGGAGGTGAACACAATGATGTTACACGCCTCTGAAATCGAGTTCAGTCATCCTATTACAAACAAAAAAATGCTACTAAAGGCGGATTTACCAAATGAATTCAAGCGTACTTTAAAAATTCTATCACTTAATTTTACCAGTGCCTGACAATAGAATTGCTATTGGCTTTGTTGCTTCGAAGCGACTAAAAAGAATAATCAATATCACCGTAATTGGCACACAAAGTATCATACCGACAACACCCCAAACTAAACCCCAAAAGGCTAGTGATAGAAAAACAACTAATGAGCTAATGTTAAGGGAATTACCCATTAATTTAGGCTCAATAAAATTTCCTACTATAAGCTGAACTGTTCCAATGCTGCTAAGAACAAGTATCGATGGACCTATTTCGCCAAACTGGAGTAACGCGGTTAAAGCTGGGAAAACCGTTGCGAATAAAGAACCTACAGTAGGAATATAGTTTAACAAAAAAATTAGAATCGCCCAAAAGATTGGAAAGTCCACGCCAATAAGTACAAGTGCTGTATAACTCAAAATTCCTGTAATTAAGCTTATAACAGTTTTTAAAACAATATAGCTGCCAATGGATTTATCAATTTCTTGGAATAATTCTCTAGAAGATTGAAACTGTTCATTAATAGGAAAAATGCCTCTTAATTTACTTGGCAAATATTCTTCTTCCAATAAAAGAAAAATTACATAAAGTATAACTAAAAATATATTTCCCAAAACTCCTGATAATGAATTAAATAACTTCTTTAGTATACTTGTAAAATCATATGATTCTATTGCTAAATGCATTTCATTTAGGATGTCCATTCCTAGCACAGCATTCCCCTGTCTAATAAGCTTTGATATATTGGCTTGATATTTAGGTAACTCATTCATTAGTTGACTGATGTTGCTCGATAAAATCTTTGAAAAAACAGTTATAAGACCAAAAATAATTACAAAGGCCACTAGGTTCAGTAACCAGTTTGGAAATAACCTATTTACCAAAGCTATCTTGTTCGATATGTTTCTAAACTCCTTTATTAGAAACCATATAATAACAGCAAAAACAAACGGAATAAGTATCGATTCTAAATAAATAAGTATGAAAACGCTTGCGATGCAAATGATTAAAGTATATGCAGTCTTAGCTAGCCCCATCAGTTATTAGGTAAAACTAGGCAAAGATTCTTAAACAAAATTCCATCTGATATTTCACAACCTTTATCAATCATATCAAACAACTCTAATTCTCTTGTTTTACTGTATTTTTTTTCTGTATTGTAAACTTTCACATCACTGGGTGATTGATCTAGAATTTGCTGAAACTCCTTTACGTCCAATAAATTGATGGGGTTTGAAACATCTAACCCAACCAAAACTATTTTATCTGCTAAACATTGAAACGACTTTAAAGATTGCGGAGACTTATTATCAAGGAATTTAATTTTGCGCATAACACCTTCAAAAATAACGTCACTAAATAAAGCTAACACTTCTTCTGCCCGCTCCTGCTTATTCTTTTTTATATCTTCCCAATCTTCTGCTGTAATTCCATTTACCACCAAATAATTAATAAATTCTTGCTCTAGCTCATTCAATTCATCTTGAGTTAGTAATCTATACTTCGGCATATTTTTGTGAAATTATACTTCGACTTCAATCATCTCGAAATCTATACCGATAATGGACTGATAATCCTCGCCACACTCTCGAATATCATCATCATCATCTTCAAATTCCCACTTGATAATAACTTTGCTCATTCCAGAATCTTTAATTGCACCTAGAGCCTTAAATACCTCCAATATATCTTTAGAAGAACTTGTATTGAAGTAATCAAAAACGAAATGAGCTGAGGTTATAGGTTGCGGATTCTTGGCATACATACGAATCCATTCTAAAATCGGCAGATAAAAAGCTGTAGAATCTTCAGGTATCGATATACCTGAGATTTTAAACTCACCATTAGTATTCAAACTTACGAAAGGTGTTCTTTCCGTTTTGTAAAGATTAATAGACTCCATCAATTGCTCTTATTAGGTGCCAAATTTAAATTGAATTTACAAAACTACCAACTTTACCCGCGAATTTTGACACATAGCAAAGTAAATACCCGGAGTTAAATTTAACTGATGTGAAGTTGTTTCCGAGTAAACAACAACAGATTCCACCAATTTCCCCAAAGAATCATAGATTAAGAGCTCAGAATCTTTAACCATATTAATACTAAAGTAAATTGAGTTATTCGAATACCAAAACTTAAATTCAGGTTCTCGAATTTCTGTAATTGACGTTGGCCACAAAAACACACGATCAACCCAATTAGGACTATCTATATATGGATTTCTATTGCCTTGAATATTATAAATAGAATTATTTCTATCAATTTCTTTCTGACTCACAGGGTCATTTTCGTGCCAATTAATCATCATATTTATTGTCCATTGCGCTAATGAATTTCCTTGTAAATTATCTCCCGACCATCCTGACATAACATCCATATATCTTGTAGCCATATAAAAATAAGTTCTTGCTAAATCCCCTTTGTACTCATCAGCAGGTTCGAAAACTGTTCCCGAGAAGCCCGGATAGTTATTGCTTCCTGTTGCACATCCATTGGTTGATGTGTAGCTTGCACTGCCTACCTCACCATATGCCAAACTACCTCTCTGACCATTCACAAAACCATCGCTAGGATAAATATGAAACAAGTCGCTATACATTGGGGCACTACTATTAAACCACACTTGTGGCACACTGTGTTCCCTATTATAACAATCTCCCTCAGCAGTATATGCTCCGCATTGGTCTGTGTTAAACGAATAAGTAGTTGAAGAGTATATATCTAAAACTACTCCGCTTACAATATCAGTATTGTTAAAATAGCCCCAAATATTATCATAATCGATTTCTGTATGGTCATCAATAATATCATGCAACGCAAGTCGAGCATTATCACCTGACAAACCAGCGATGGCATCATAATATCCATCAGGAGCCTGAGCCGAGATATAAAGACTAATCCCCAATAAATAAATTAAAGTAATTATTTTTTGCACCTTACAAAATTAGGTTTTATTGCTAGGAAAGACAATACTATCTTCGCAAACGATTTGAAACAAGATTACACATACAAAAACATTATACGGATAGCTTTTCCTCTGTTTATTAGCTTTTTTGGGCAAAACGTAGTTAACATAACTGACACTGCTTTTATGGGGCGAGTTGGCGAAATCGAACTTGGAGCTGTTGGAAATGCGGGATTGTTTTACATGCTTTTTATCCTAATTTCGATGGGATTTTCTAATGGTTTACAGATAATTATCGGCAGACGAAATGGTGAGGGAGAATTCAAAACAATTGGAAGATTAGTGCAACAAGGCATCTATTTTTGTATTCCTTTAGCTACCTTTCTATTTTGTATTATCTACTTCTTTTCTTCCGATATTCTTGCCACATTTGTTAAATCTTCTCAAATACATGAAACGGCTACTTCATTTTTAAAAATTAGATCTTTCGGGATTTTCTTTGCGATAATAAACCTTGTATTTGTAGCATTTTTTGTCGGTATAGCTCGAACTAAAATACTTTCGGTTGCCGCCATCGTAATGACACTAACAAATGTACTACTGGATTATTGCTTCATTTTCGGAGAATTTGGCTTTCCCGAACTTGGTGCTGATGGTGCTGCTCTCGCTTCAACAATTGCTGAGATTGCAAATACTATAATTCTTTTAGGCTACATTTTACTATTTATAGACCGAAAACAATACGAATTATTCAAATTAGTAAAGCTAAACTTGAAAAGACTAAACCGAATCTTGGATCTCTCGTACCCCATGATGATTCAAAACTTTCTATCATTCGGCTCTTGGTTCTCCTTCTTTAGTATAATTGAACATCTTGGAGAACGAGAGTTGGCTATTTCTCATATTATCAGAAGTATATATATGCTAATTATGATGCCTGTTTTTAGTCTCACAAGCACTACAAACACCCTGGTAAGCAACTTAATTGGACAAAATGAATCAGGTAAAGTCCGCCGGCTTATCTGGAAATCTACACTACTTGGATTGATCTCTAATCTCACCTTTGGTATAGTAATATGGTCCTTGCCAGAGCTAATATTGTCAGTTTTTACAAATGACCCCAGCTTAATCTCCGACAGTGTTGGTTCACTTTTTGTAATTAGCTTTTCAATGTTTCTCTTTACGATAGCATTTCTTCAGTTTACTGGAATTAATGGCTCTGGAAACACAATACACAGCTTAATTATAGAAATCATTAACATTTCTATCTATCTAGTTGCGACATATATTGCTGTGGAAGTGCTGGTGGCACCTTTAGAAATTGTTTGGAGTACTGAATTCGTTTACTTCTCTTTTTTAGCATTAATGTCGTTTTTCTATATGAAAAGTGACGTTTGGAAAGGAAAGAAGATTTAACTTAGCAGCATGAGAACTGTATTGCTTTTTTTCAGCACTATTATTCAACGCATTTGTGGTTACGCAAGAATGGTTGAACTTAAATACAGAAATAATCATCTAAACTAATGCAAACACCTTTGCGAATTATCTATTTCGGGACACCAGATTTTGCTGTCGCATCTCTCAATATTTTAGTAAAAAATGATTATGATGTTGTAGCTGTAGTTACTGCACCAGATAAGCCTGCTGGAAGGGGGCAAAAGCTCAAACAAACAGCCGTTAAAGTTTACGCTGAAGAAAAAGGGTTAAAAGTTCTTCAACCAGAAAAATTAAAATCTAAAGAATTCATTCAACAATTAAAGGACTTAAATGCCAACCTACAGATTGTTGTTGCCTTTAGAATGTTGCCAAAAGTAGTTTGGAACATGACCGAGATTGGCACCTTTAACTTACACGGCTCTCTCCTGCCACAATATCGAGGTGCTGCTCCTATCAATTGGGCGGTAATAAATGGAGAAAAGGAAACAGGTGTTACAACATTTTTCTTGAAACATCAAATTGATACGGGTCAAGTTATCTTTCAAGAAAAGATTGCTATTGGCGAAAATGACAATGCTGGTAAAATTCATGATGAACTCATGGAGGTTGGTGCTGGTCTAGTATTAAAAACCGTAAAGGCGATTGAAGCTGATAGTTATCCAAAAATTGAACAAAGTGAACTACTAAAAGAAGAACCTAAACATGCTCCTAAGATTTTTAAAGATACTTGTAGAATAGATTGGAGCATATCGCTAAATGAAATTCACAATCACATTCGCGGGCTATCGCCCTACCCAGCTGCATGGACAGAATTAAACACGGGAGATAAAACTTTAGTACTCAAAATTTTTGAAACTGGCAAAGAAGTTGAGGAGCACAATAAACCCATCGGTGAAATAATTATTGAAGATCGAGAACTTAAAATTGCTGTAGCTCATGGCTACATTAATATTATTACTCTCCAACTTGCAGGAAAGAAAAGAATGCTGACAAAGGACTTCTTGTTAGGATTTAAGGTGGAAGAGTCTATTTCGGTGAAATAAGGTTTCAGAACTTAGTTCTTATAAATGTTAGTTATTGCAAGATATGACCAATCAAATTAATACAACTGTAATTATGAAAACATTCTACACAATAATGCTGCTCACAATAGGTCAATCACTTTCGGCCCAACAAAGCCTTACGGAGCTTCAACCTTCAAAAGAATATGAAAACATTTTAGTTGAGAAACTGACAACCGATGAGTATGCTTCGTGTTATGTAATATGGGTAAAAAAAGAAGTAACAGCACATAAACACGAGCACCATACCGAGAACCTTTATATAATAGATGGTAGTGGTAAAATGCTATTAGGAAATAAAACGATACAAGTTAAGGCTGGAGATTTTGTAACTATCCCGCACGGAACGATTCATTCGGTAAAAGTCACCTCAGAAATCCCATTAAAGGTCATGTCGGTTCAGGCTCCTGAATTTTTAGGTAAGGACAGAGTTTTTTTGAGTAACGGATTCTAAGTTCTTTTAATAGTTGTGGTGTCCGTTCGAATAACCCGAATTCATTTCGGAATGTATCAAGAACTCTTACTTCAATATAATATTTTTCTCGATATTAACTCTTGAACGAATTTGACTCGAATTGACATTTTTATAAATAACTCAATTAAAATTCCAATTTAAAAAACATATAATTTCTTCTTTTTTACAAAAATATATTCATCGACTAGTTTGCCTATTAATAAAGGAAAACAGGGATTTTAGATCTCCACAACCTTATTAACATCACCCTCAAACGCCCTAAAAATGGCTATTTTACCTGTAGTTATTAACAATTACCCCCCTTTTATTAACAAAACGCCTGTTTTCGGGGGGTACAGCTTGGTTCGTATTACTTTACCGCTATATTTGACAACGTGTTTCATAGGAAACATTAAATGTTTAACTTAAAATATAATTAATATGAACAAAGCTGAATTAACAGAAGCAATGGCTTCAGGAGCAGGAATTTCTAAAGCTGACGCAAAAAAAGCATTAGATGCATTTATTGACACTACAAGTTCTGCACTTAAAAAAGGTGACAGAGTTGCTTTAGTTGGATTTGGATCTTTCTCTATTTCTAGGAGATCTGCTAGAACTGGTAGAAACCCACAAACAGGAATGGAAATTCAAATAAAGGCTAAAAACGTAGTTAAATTTAAAGCTGGATCTGACCTTTCTGGAAAGGTAAACTAATCCAATCTTTAAAGATTTATTAAAGCCTCGTACCCAAAGTACGGGGCTTTTTTATTGAACGACCATGGAATTCTTAACCAACCTTAGCCAAAAACAAAAAAACGCGCTTCGACTATTTCTTTTAGATTTTGTTTCAGAAGAACGAAAAGCACATTTCGATTTCATCATTCCGCAAAGAACGCGGCACTTAACTGTTGTGTTAGAAGATATTTACCAATCGCAAAATGCTAGTGCTGTATTACGCACATGCGAATCGTTAGGAGTACAAAATATTCATGTTATAGAAGACAAACATGAATACACGTTAAACCCTAAAGTAACAATAGGTTGCGCTAAATGGATTCATGTTCATAAACACCAAAAACCTGAAGCTACCACAAAATCGTGTTTAACCGAATTAAAAAACAAAGGATACCAACTAGTTGCAACTACCCCTCACGAAAATGATGTTAATATAACAGAACTTGATGTTACCAAACCAATTGCATTAATGCTAGGCACCGAAAAACATGGACTAACTGATACGGCTCTTGAAATGGCCGATGCCTATCTGAAAATACCAATGTTTGGCTTTTCAGAAAGCTTCAATATATCTGTATCTGCAGCAATATGCATCCAAGAAATAATGAACAAACTAAGAAATTCGAATATCGATTGGCAACTTTCTCTCGAAGAGCAACTCGATCTTGAATTAGAATGGTGTTATAATACAATAAAGCGCCCCGATTTATTAGTAAAAAAGTTCCTGTCGAATGATTCATAAAAAGTATACATTTGCGGTCTTAAGAATTAAAGATAATTAGAGTTATTATGGGAAAAGGTGATAAAAGAACCAAAAAAGGTAAAAGAACTATTGGAAGTAACGGTGTAACTAGAGCGCCAAAACCTGCCGCTAAAGTTATTGTCGTTAAGCCTAAGAAAAAAGCTGCTCCTAAAAAAGCTGCCGCACCAAAGAAAGAAGTTGTAGCTAAAAAACCAGCTGCAAAGAAGGCTCCTGCTAAAAAAGCTACAGCAAAGAAATAAGAATAGTATAACTATTATTCAAAGCCCGTTTCAGAAATGAGACGGGCTTTTTTTATATCTTTACATTCAAACAACTCTTATGAAAAATTTTATTGGGATTTTGGTCATTACTTTGTTCGCCAATAATTTTTGTTTTGCAACAAAAGACAGCGCAAAAAAAGAAATAGATTTCAAACGACATGAATTCCTATTTGGAGTCAATAATCCTTTTAATAGCAATAACAATGCGAACAATTACCTATACTGGGAATATGATTACTACGGCTACTATCCTTATTATGGAGGTAACAATGGGATTAATTCTAATAGCCCTCAATTTGGTCTTGGATATAAGTATCACTTAAAAAAAAGCAGTATCCGTCTATTGGTTAACGGCAACAAAAAATCAGACTCCGGAACAACTGAGTATGATAACGGAACAGTAATACAAAGTGGTTTTGATAATAACATTTCAGCATATAGTATTAGCAGCGCAGACGTTCGTTTAGGCTACGAAAGAAATATTGGAGTCAAAGCAGTTCAATTTTACTTTGGAGTAGACGGGTTTTACAGCATATCTAATTACAATTATTCCAATAATTACAATTATACTTATGAAACGAGTCAATGGATTGACAATGTATGGGCAAGCATACCACTCACTGACTCTTACGAAAATAGCTATAAAATAGCATATTCTGCTTTTGGTGTTAGCCCTATACTTGGCATAAAATACTACTTTAACGATTTTCTATCAATTTCTGCAGAAACTAGAATTGATGTAAGTTTTTATAACTCCAACACGGTTTACACTAATTCGATTGACTATGGTGACTTAACAATTGTTGACACGGAAATAAAATCAACCACTAACAATAAGGGAAATGACATCGGAGTTTATCCTTTTAAGTTAATTTCAATTAACGCACATTTCTAAAAGAGTTTAACTTTTTCAAAGCCCGTTTCAGAAATGAGACGAATTTTTTTTTGCATATATCTATATTCATTCAATAATTTAATAGTGTTTAAATGTTCACTCTTGGAAAAAACTTGCGATGCTTTCTCAATCTCTACCTGAGTATAATGGTTATCCCTTGCGAAATGAACAAATTTAAGAACACGAAAAGCATTAAACCAAGTATAAAACCGTTTTACAAAACCAGTTTTATTTGTTGAGTTTTTTCTTATTTCTAGCAAAGCTTCACTAAATTTATTTTGAATTAAATATTCTTTTAAACAAGGAGAACAAAACTGAGCCCAATCGTTAGATTCGAACAGTGAGTCTATATTTTTTGTAAATTCATGCAAATCGTAAAATGTTTGCGGACTGTAAGTCATGTAATTCTCAGATTCTTGCAGCAGCCAGTCGTTAATAGCTTTACCAGTGCCAAACGGAACACGGTCTGAAGTGCGAGGAGATGGAATTACACGAGTTGTGGTTAGCTCTGTATAATTACCTAATTCAATAATCTTCTGAATAAAATAGAAATCTTCACCAGCTTTTCGCTTGTTCATTCCTCCTTGCTTTTGGTAAGCACTTGAACGAACTGCCATGCTAGAACCAACTGTATGAAAAGCGTATGGTAGATTCGCTACTCGAAGACCTTCTATATAATAGCGCAAAAAGAGTTCGTACTTTATTATACCAGAATAGATTTCTGGTGAGAACTCAACACCTGTTATTGGATGTTCAAATTGAATGGAACACCCCGGTGTTTTTGGATTTATTTCAAAGTGTCTAATAATCTCTGAGAGGTAATTTTTATCACAATGGCTATCTGCATCAAACATCACTATAATTCCATCATAATTAATAGAGTGTAATCTGGCAACGGCTTCATCCATACCAATTTTACGCGCCAAGCCAACCCCCGCATGTTTTCTTGGTAAGCTATTTTCTACAATAAAGTGACAAGAAATTAATTTGTTGTTTTGGTTCTTGCACCACTCCTGCCCTTCTTTAAATGTTTTGCTATTCTGTTTCCTAATCTCATTAGAGCAATTTTCTGAGCAGTTAATAACAACGATAATTTCTACACAACAATCCATATCACAAGCGTAAAGCGATTGAAGTGAGCGAACTAAATTTGGCTCATTAAAGCACGGAATTACAACTATTGCTTTTGTTTCAACATTAATCTGAGCATTAATTTGGTGATCACAAAACGAGTATTTATTTAGATAAAAATTATCCATTTAAGGAGCCAAACGATCTAGTTTCCAATGGTTATTTTCTTTAGTATATCTAATTCGGTCGTGCAATCTACTAGGACGTCCTTGCCAGAATTCGAAACTATCTATAACAACCAGAAAGCCTCCCCAATTCTCTGGGCATGGCAAAGGCCCAACATCCTTGTATTTCTCCTCAATAGCTGCATAAGCATCCTCTAATGATTTTCTATTTTCAACAATACCACTTTGATTAGAGGCAATTGCACTTATTTGGCTTTCTTTCGGCCGATTACTAAAATATTTTTGAGACGCTTCGTAACTAATTTTTTCTGCCCTACCTGTAATTAGAATTTGTCGATCTAGTTCAACCCAAAAAAACGTTATTGCTACATATGGATTTGAAACTAAATCCTGTCCTTTTTTGCTGTCGTAGTTTGTGAAAAATGTAATTCCGTTTTCTTCTTGCCCCCGAATTAAAACTGTTCTTGCCGATGGTTTATTGTCCGAACCAACCGTTGATAGAATCATCGCTGCAGGGTCTGTCACTTGCGCATTAACTGCATCTTCTATCCAACTATACAACTGCTTAAAAGGGTTTTTAGCAACAGAATCTTTAGTAAGTTCTTGTCCGGCATATTCTCGTCTAACCGAGTTCAGATAATTAACTATTTCATCCATTACTTCTTAATTGCTTTAATAAACAATGCGCCTTCATTTGCAGCCTTTAGAATTTCTCCGGATTTTTTTACATAACCAATGTGCTTTACAAAGCTAACGTTAAATCCAGCCAATGAGATATCTTGAATTAACTCATTTTTGTCAAAATAATGAAGAAATGCAATTTCGTTTCCTGTCACTTTTTTATAGAAAACATCACCACGCTCATACCCTAAATCGCAATATCTGCCTTTCTCATATGCTTTAACCGCAGAAGGACCCCATTCGTTTTTGTCATCTACATTAAATACATCGAAATATAAACTGCCTCCCTCATTTAAATGACCAGCAATTTTTTTCAAAGAAGCTAGTCGCTCTTCCCGCGATGGAATATGACCAAACGCATATAAAAAAGTTACAGCATCGAATTTTTCATCCCCTAATTTTAGATCTATCCAGCTTGCGCAAGTAACATCCAAACCGCGTCTATTAGCAATAGAAACCATCTCTGAACTAATATCGACACCTGTAATTAGATAATTCAAGCCTGTCAGCTCTTTAATCTCTATAGCTCGTCTCCCAGTTCCACAAGCTAAAGTAAGTATTGTAGAGATCCTATCGTTTCTCAATTCCTCTGCAATAAGCACATTAATTTTTTTATTATAAGTTCTTCTAGACTCATGTTCTAAATCAAAAAAATCATATTCATGCGCCTGTTCACTATAATAAGCTGAAATATTTTCTGATATGAATTCTCTATCGGGCTTTGGAATAATTGAAAAAATTCGATGAGATGTTGTTTTGTGTTTGTGATATGGGAGATAGGTAAATGCATTCTCCTCAATTTTAGAAAAACAAGATTCATGCTCCAACCACGAAGCTGTTAAGGCTTTATCGTTCAGCTCTCCTATTCTTCCAGATTCTATATCATAAATATTAATACCATTTAAATTATCTAATGCTGGGTAGTAAAAATGTGCTGTTACCGCGTTTCCCGTTTCGCTAGTATTCATTAACTTATGAATTACACCGTCTTTCTCTGCAATTAAACCTCCTGGCAACGCCTTTAATCCGCCAGTTTCTTTAAGTTGTTTATTTTTAAATGCATACTCAATATTATCCAAAGCTCCTTCTAAAACGGCAACATAACCAAAAAAACCATTGTGAAAATGAATTGCACTTTCCGTTTTAGGTGGCCAAATCATTAAAATCACTTCTATTGGATCTCGCGTTAAAATATTTCTAGCATAATTGTCTTTACATTCAATTTTAGGAAGTAGGCCTTTATAAGCTAGATTATTAAAATTTACCTTCAACAATTCTTCGCCCAGGGCAATAAAGCTTGGCTGTTCATTATTAAATCGCTTTAACTGTTCAATAATCCTTTCCATTATACTGATTTCACTTTTAAAATTCTGAGCTAAAATATAGATTTATATATTTACCGAAAGTCTTATTTATGAAGCTTTCTCTAGAATTAACTTATCAATCGTCTAAAGCATGGGTTGTTTGTGTAATGAACGATTTTGACTCATTTCTGCAAGATCATGCCGACTGCGAGCGTAAAGCATCTGCCATGGCAATGAGTTTTATTGCTAAATGTCCTGATAGAACTGATATTATTCCTAAACTGATAGAAACAGGGATTGAAGAACTTGAGCACTTTCAAGATGTGTATGGCATAATGGCTAAAAGAGGAATCAGTTTAAATCACGAAATCCCTCAAGATATTTATATCAAGCAATTGATAGACTCATGCAGGCATGGAAGAGATGAACGATTAATGGATAGAATGCTTATAGCTTCCATTGTTGAATGTAGGGGAGCCGAACGTTTTAAAATGATTGCTGATGCACTAGAAGATGATGAATTAAAGACATTCTATAAAAAACTCTGGACCTCGGAGGCGAAACATGGAAATTTGTTTGTGGATTTAGCATTAAAGTATTGGAACGAAGATATCGTGTACAAGCGATTGCATGAATTGAACGAAATTGAAGGAAACATATGTAAGGAATTACCTATTAGGGCCGCCCTTCATTAAATAAATTATTGTTAGTTGTAACAGACGTATTGTTATATTTCCAAGAATTATTATATCATTGTATACCATACAACAATAAGTGAACGATACATTTTTTAATAGAATTGATAGCCTAGATCTAGGAACTCCAGAAAAAGGAAAATTTCTTATTTCTGAGCCCTTTTTACCTGACCCAAATTTTAGCCGTACCGTAATTTTTTTAACGGAGCACAACAATGAAGGATCTGTTGGTTTTGTATTAAATAGAGAGCTTGATATTCCGATTGAAGAGGCTATCGATAATTTCCCGCGTTTTGATGGGCCACTCTACGTTGGTGGACCTGTTGATAATACAAGTCTATTCTACCTTCATACCTTGGGAGATAAAATAAAGGGATGCCACCACATAATTGATAATTTATATTGGGGTGGTGAATTTAACGACCTAAAATCTCTTCTTATCTCAGGGAAAGCTGGCAGCAAAGAAGTTCGTTTTTTTACTGGTTATAGCGGCTGGGACGAAACTCAACTTGATAAAGAAATGCGACAGCGTTCTTGGATTGTAGCAGATGCAACTGTTGAACAAGTTATGTCTACCGAAATTGATAAATTATGGCAAAAAGTATTAAGTGATTTGGGTACTAATTTTGCTATGATGGCAAAGTTTCCTGTTGACCCGACTTTGAACTAGCTTTTTCGTTGAGTTTTTCGGTAAGCATTTTGGACACTTTATTAAAGTATCTTTTACCACGGTATGCTCCAACCCACTTCATTCC
>Ga0115568_10000194_pt1 | contig 43647 bp, 35 predicted proteins | sample COGITO_mtgs_1204_FD_87296 | JGI IMG/M metagenome (GOLD analysis project Ga0115568, IMG submission 87296) | Pelagic marine microbial communities from North Sea - COGITO_mtgs_120426 | ecosystem: Environmental > Aquatic > Marine > Epipelagic | place: Germany:Helgoland, sampling site Kabeltonne...
CCTAGTAATGGAAGCTTCTTTGTTAGAAATAATGGAGCAACTAATCAATACACGATTAAGGTAACAGATGTGAATGGTAAACTGATTTATACCGAGGCTAAAACCATGAATGGTTATGAAGCCGTTAATATTGACCTTGAAGTTGAAACGGGGGTTTATTTACTGTCGGTTTCATCGAAGGATTCAATCAATACATACAGGTTAATTCTAAGATAAGAACAGAAATACAGAATCAAAAAGGCGCCTTTTACGGCGCCTTTTTTGTTTTAATTTGTAATCAGTATTGTTCGAACATTTGCTATTAATTTAGCATTACATGTGTCAAAGTTTGGATTAAGTTTGATTTATTGCATACATCTTATTACCTTGTTTTTGCACCTAACATTTTTTTCATGAAAAACTTTACACTTAATTTAATTTCTTTATCTATTGGCGCATTTATATCCTTAAATGCATCAGGCCAATACTGTGTCGCTGGGCCGTCATCAACCTTTGACTCGAACGTGGAATCTGCTCTTTTAACTGGAGAAACAACGAGCATCAATTACACCGGTTGCCCCGGTATTGCAGGCGTTGAAGATCAGACGACATTGTCGGCAGACCTGAAAACAGGTTTTGTCTATACGGCGTCGATTTATTATGGAACTTGCGGAAACAATTATTCAGGTGGAGGAGAAGCTTGGATCGATTTCAATGGAGACGGAGTTTTTGATGCATCCGAGTCGATTGGTTCGAGTACGGGAACGCCAGGAACCGCTCCATGGGACGCACCTATTGACTTTACGTTTACCGTTCCGGTTACGGCTACCCTAGGAACAACAGGAATGAGGGTGATGCAACAAGAAGGGTCTGGGGGGTCCCCACCATTAAACCCTTGTGGAACTTTTACTTGGGGTTCCGTTGTGGATTTTACGATTGACATTTCATATGGCACTACCTGTGCAGGAGTTACGGGATTGGTTAGTAATTACATTGGCCTAGATACTGTCAATGTGGGGTGGACAGCAGGTTCCGAAATCGGATGGAATTTTGAGTTGGGTAATGATGGATTTGTACCCGGTACAGGAACATCAGTGTATTCCTCTAACCCGGCTGGCCCGGCAGAAGGAGTGTCAGGTTTGACCATGGGTACAGATTACGATGTGTACGTTCAGGCAGATTGTGGAGCAGACTCTTCTCAATGGGTCGGACCGCTAGATTTAAGAACGTTATTAACTTGTCCATCACCATCGGGGCTAAGTGGTATCGTACTTTCTTCGGACTCTTTAAGTATTTCATGGACTCCAGGAGATTCATCGGAGACCGAATGGATGATTCAATATGGTAGCACAGGTTTTACCTTAGGTTCGGGAACGTCAATGTTAGTTTCTGGTGCGCCAACGGATACCATTTCTGGACTCAGTGGAGGAGGAATTTACGATATTTATGTGCAGGGTATTTGTGGCGCTGCGGATTCTAGTTTTTGGATTGGGCCTGTAACGTTCGCCACGCCAGCATCAAACAACGATGCTTGCGATGCTATTTTATTGCCCGTAGATGGATCTGTGGCGATATTCAGCAATCTCGGAGCGACTTCTACGGGACCTACGACAAACACGCCGAACAACAATGTGTGGTTCCAATTTATAGCTCCGGCCTCTGGTGCGGTCGCAATTTCGAACTGCGAAACCCTGATGGATACAGAGTTGGAGGTTTTTTCCGACCCTGGAGATTGTGCGGACTACAGCGCTTTTGTAAGTATCGGATATGCAGATTGGAACCCTTGGGGCTGTCCGGGATCCCACCCCAGTGGCATTGAAATGTGTGGCCTTACACCGGGGGCAACCTATTATTTTTGGGTAGGGCCATGGAGTACTTTTACAACTCCTTATGGTGAATTCCCTGTTCAGCTTTATGATTTGATGGCGGAAGCAGGTACGGGCCAAACAATTTCTTTTTGTGAAATGGACACAGTAAGTTTATGGACAGGGTTATCAGGAAGTGAGAGTAATCTTGGAACTTGGGTATACCCTACTAATCCGCTAGCCGTTTTTGGAGATTCTTTGCTTGATGCGTCATATATGACGCTTGGCGGAACAGAAGCCTATTACATATTAAGTAGTTCTTGTGGTGCTGACACGGCAATTGTAAGTTTGGATGTACAAACAATGGGTGCAACCGGCACAGCGATCGATCCTTTTGACAAATGCAATGATGGGCCAGTTTCACTTTGGGATGGATTAATGGGCACCGTTAATGTCGGCGGTACATGGAATGACGATACTGGAACAGGAATGTTATCCGGAAGTGATTTTCTAGCAACTGGATTGCCTGATGGTACCTATCAGTTTACTTATGCAATAAATAATGGTATTTGCCCTGCATCCGCTACTACAGTTACCGTAAACCTTTCCACTTGTATTGGAATCAACGAACATCCAAGTGTAGACTTCACGGTTTATCCAAATCCGAATAGAGGGAAATTTGTAATTAGAAATAATGGTCAAACAGGTGATTATGTTATTCAGATTAGAGATTTAGGAGGAAGGCTTGTGTATAACAAGGAAAATAAGATATCGGGATTTGATTTACTTGAAGTCAATTTAGAAGTGGAAACAGGAGTATATTTTTTAGTGATTAAAAGTCAACAAGGTTCTAGTAGTTATAAAATGATAATTGAGTAAATTTATTGACTTAATAAATGAATAAAACGTATAGTTGATGAGTATTACAAAACCATTTAATCTCCAAGTTTGGATTGATGATAACCGAGACCTTCTGAAACCTCCAGTTGGTAACAAGTGCCTATATAAGGAGGCGGGTGATTTTATTGTGATGGTGGTTGGAGGTCCAAATGCTCGCAAGGATTATCACTACAATGAGGGAGAAGAGTGGTTTTATCAAATTGAAGGCGATGTAATGGTTAAGATTCAATTGGACGGGAAGGCGGTAGAAGTACCGATTAAAGAAGGCGAAATGTTTTTGCTACCAAGCAACATACCGCATTCCCCGATTAGAGGAGAGAATACCGTAGGCTTAGTCATCGAAAAGGTGAGAAAAGGAACAAACTTGATTGATGGTTTAATGTGGTTTTGTGATAATTGTAACGAGAAATTGCACGAATATCGATTCAAATTAGTTGATATTGAAAATGATTTTCAATCGCGGTTTAAAGATTTTTACAGCGATGAAGCAAAAAGAACTTGCTCCAAGTGCGCAACAATCATGGAAGTCGATGAGCGTTTTGTTTAACGAATAACACTAACGTGCCCAATTAATTGCCCAATGCGTCCCCAACTGTCTTCATATTCTATTTTCCAGACGTAGGTGTCGACCTGAACAGGTTCCCCTTCGTAGATTCCGCTCCAGTGGTCGGATATGTTATCAGAATAAAAGAGTTGCAATCCCCATCGGTCAAAAATCCTGACCTGAAACTTCACAATTTCTAGTCCTTGAATGGCAAAATAATCATTGATGCCATCTCCATTTGGTGAAAAAGCATTTGGGACATAAAGTGTTCCATCTAAAAAAACAAATACAGTATCTGTATTCATACAACCATTCACATCTGTAACATTCAAAACATAGGCTGTTGTTTGCGCTGGAAAAACAATCGGATTGATACATGTGTTACAAAATACGGTGTCATCAGAAGACCAATAAATTGAGCTTCCAAAGGGAGCTTCAGAGAATAATTGTGATTCCGACCCAAAAGTTATGTATTGGTCATTACCAGCATCTGTCTCAGGGTCTGGATAAATCCCAACACTTGCAGAAACCTCTTTTTCACAACCGTTGGCTCCAATTACGTTCACCATATAGGTTGTTGGAACTACTGGCCAAGCACTGGTATTAGAGCTGTCAGGAAAAGCAAGTGTTTCTGATGGTTCCCAACTATATGTTTCTCCGCCAGAAACCCACAAAATCGCCGTATCTCCGATACAGATTAGGGTGTCAGGTGATGTTATGGGCTCGATAGTTAAGATTGAAATTTCAATACTGTCAAAAACGGTTCCGCATTGATTGGTAAAGGAAACAACATAGGTTGTGTTTGCTATGGGAAACACTTCTTGCGAGGAATCAAATGGGTCCGTAACAGAAGGAGAAATAAACTCACTTGTTGCCACACCCCCAGCTGTAATTGTAATGGTATCTCCCAGACAAACATTTGTGTCAGCACTCAATACAGGTACGGGAGCGCCAGTAACAGTATTCACAAAAAGCGTATCTCTCGATATGCATCCATCCGAGGAAGTTATTTCAACGGTAACTTCAGTTGTGTCTAAAGTAATGATAGTTGGATTTGCAGTATTTGAACCGGTCATCTGTGCTGATGGCTCCCATGAATAGGTTAGACCACCAGAGGCAGATAATTGCGTTGGAACTCCACCACAAATGGTGGTATCCTCCGAAATAGTCCAAGATGTAGTATAAACCTGAACAGTAGTGTATGCAGTATCAATTCCACAACTGTCTGAAGCAATAACCATATAGTCTGTTGTCGTTGGTGGGAATGCAAATGGTTGAGCTGAAGTAGAATCACTTAAAAAATTTGATGGAACCCATTGATAAGTTAGTCCGCCTTGAGCTAAAAGTTGAACCGAATCTCCCGGACATATAGCGTTAGGTATTTGGATAGACGCTGTATCAATTTGAAATACTTCAATTTCTATTTGTGCTGTATCGCTCAGAATACACCCAGTTGTGTCGCTTACAATCAGCGTTACGGTAAAACTTCCCGTATCCAGGTAGTCATGACTCGGCTCAAAAAGATTACTCGAGTTGCCATCGCCAAAGTCCCAATGGTATTGATTTCCGCCAATACTATTATTAAAGAATTGATAAGAATTTGGAATACAAACGTATGGTTGGGGCAAGCTGATTGAGGTGTTGATGTTCCCAACTCCAAATTTAAAGACGCCCAGATTACAGTTAGTACTGTTGTTGGCATTGCTCCATGCTCCTGGCGTAGTCGGAAAATCAGAATTTCCGCCGCAACCCGCACAAACGGCTTGATATACAATTCCATTCTTATCGAACCTACTTGTTCCACCATCAACGTGTTCAGAGCTTATTCCTCCTCCAAAAAAAGTAGCGTATAATATACTTGCAGCATCCATATTCAATACCATTAGATAAAAATCGTTGCCATCTGTTGTCGATTGAAATGCCACGTTAGGTCCTGTTCCAGTTGTAATAGGTAGACCAGTGGTCGTGCTAAAATCGGCCTGGTAGGTAGACAGACCAGCTAGTGAACCACCCCAGCCAGAGATGTAAATCAGGCCACAATCATTCACTAAAAATGCAGAAGGTGAAAAATCAACTTGACCAGACCCTGTGCCAATGACGGTACTCCAAATTGAGGTTGTTAAATTAGCCGTGTATTTCTGAATGAATTGTCCCGAGTTAGGATTATTATAGCAGGCTGGAGATACGGGATAGGAGCCTTCAGTTTGGCCAATTACATAGATGTCATCGTTCATGTCGACCTGTACGAAATAAGTTTGATCGTAGGCAGGTGTTCCAATAAAGGTGCTAGAAAATAAAGTGGTTCCTGCAGCATCATATCGAACTAGGTAACCATCAATTCCTCCAGCATGAGCAGGGTGGTGTGCACTTGCAGCTATATTTAAATCGGGGCTTGCAGTACCTCCGGTAATGTACATGTCGCCAGCTGAATTCAGTTGAATTCCATACCCAGAATCTTCGTTCGACCCACCAATAAAGGTTGACCATTCAAGCGTATTTAATGTCGCATTTAAACGAAATGCACATCCATCTGAAGAACCACCACCATAAGTGGCTTGAGGTGCTCCTGAGGTAATAGGGAAGTCAGCTGAGCTTGTAGTTGTGGTTACGATAGGCTTTTCACTAGCGTTGAGAATTATTTCTCCTCGGAAAGGGTCACCGTAATTGAATGCGAGGTTAGCTGCTTCATTTAAACCGTCGTTACTGCTTCCTCCAATAAAAGTACCAGCAATTAATGTAGTTCCATCTGAGCTCAATCGAGACACAATAATATCAGAACCATTAGCGTAATTCATGCCAGAGCTTGCGGGGGTTGCTGCTGTGCCTCCACCAAAAACAGGCTGGAAACATCCCGTGCTTGTAGGAAAATCACTTGACGTAGTTGTTCCTAGAATGAAAAGGTCATGATTACTATTAGTAACTAAGGAATGCGGAGCGTCACTTCCAATTGCTCCACCGATATAGGTGGAATAAATTAAATTATTACCGTCAGGATTAAATTTACTAATTCCGATGTCTGTACTTCCCGCAACACTGCCATTGAATGCTGTCTGAAATGCACCAGAAGTAGTAGGATAAGCGCCAGTACTGAAAACAATGCCGCCTACATATGTATTTTCTGCATCATCATACGTTGCTGTGAATCCAAAATTATCTGCACTTGAGCCAGTAAATGAGGAGAAAATTAGCAGCGGGTCAATAACCAATTCCACTGATTGATCATATCCTTTAGGAAATTCATAGCTCAGCACATTTTTCTGGAGATGAAACCGACAGGGGACATCTATTTTTTTTCCATCGATATATTGATAGGCAATGGGGGATTGTTCTACAATTTCAGTTACTGAAGTTTCAATAATGAGGTGGCCGTTTTTTAAATAGATTGAATTGGCACCAGAATACTTGGCTTTGATGAGTTTGGGGTCTGCACCTGGAGCAAGAATATAGTCATATTTTAAATAGTCATAAGGTGTTAAATAGACGGCTAAGTCGATGCCGTCATATAGCTCCTTATAAGTAACCTTTTGATATCCTCGAACATTTTTGACATGTTTTGATTGAGGACCAATTAAGTAATTATAATAATGTGCAGATTCATTGTGCTTAATGAACTCTACGGCTTCATTCGCTTCTTGAAACTCAACAAATAGACCATGTGATTGAACAGAGTCAGGAATTATTTTGGGATTTAAAGTGTGCAGACTCTTAATGTAAGAGCGATCCATTAAGTGGTATGTAAATCCTCTTTTTTCAAGAAATAAATTTCCACTAGGAAGGGTAACATTGAATGAAATTCGATTATCCCATTGTCCTTTGTTTTCAACAAAAGGAAACTTAATGTCACCATGTGCCCAGTTAGTTAAAGGAAGGGCTAATAACAGTATGGTGATAGACAATAGTCGCATAAAAGGAGAGCAAACGTTCTTAAGTGCTAAGTGTAAAAGTAAACTTTAGACGAGAAAATAGATAAATAGTTGTCATTAAGTCAAATAATAGCAATAATTGTGCAAGGAATTTTATTTAAATGCTCTCTTCAAACTGACGGTTAAAAGCGGGGACGGATTAATTTCTTAGGGAGGCTTACATACAACCTATTTGATTTTACCTGTTGGTAAAAATGTTGGGTTAAACAGAGAAATTAAAGTAATTTTGTAACATGAGTGATGCTATTAAGCATGAGTGTGGGATTGCGCTCTTAAGATTAAAAAAACCATTAGAATATTATCGAGATAAATATGGAACTGCTTTATATGGTATAAATAAGCTGTACCTGCTAATGGAAAAACAGCATAATCGAGGGCAAGATGGTGCAGGAGTGGCCAATATCAAGCTTAATGTAGAGCCAGGTAAAAGATACATTAGCCGGCAACGTTCTATAGGTTCAAAGCCCATTCAAGAAGTATTTGATCACATTAACTCAAGGTTTAAAAATTTGGAGAAAACTTCTCCAGCGTTATTAAAAGACTGTGATTATTTACGCGCTAATGAGGCATTTAGTGGAGAGTTGTTTTTGGGTCATCTACGGTACGGTACTTATGGCAAGAATTCTATCGAAAGTTGTCATCCCTTTTTGAGGTTAAATAATTGGAGGACTAAGAATTTGGTTGTTGCCGGAAATTTCAATTTAACCAATGTTGATGAATTGTTCAATTTACTGGTCGAGATCGGTCAGCATCCAAAAGAAAAGTCGGATACCGTAACTGTTTTAGAAAAAATTGGTCATTTTTTAGATGAAGAAAATGAAGAGCTCTTCAAAAAATTCAAACAAGAAGGAAAGTCTTATCAAGAGATTTCAGATTTAATTTCGAAAGAACTAGATATTCAGCGCATTTTAGAACGCTCTGCTGTAGACTGGGATGGCGGCTATGCAATGGCGGGATTAGTGGGCCATGGAGATGCTTTTGTTTTGAGAGACCCGAGTGGAATCCGTCCAGCATTTTGGTATGAAGATGATGAAATTGCAGTTGTTACAAGTGAAAGGCCAGTTATTCAAACGGCATTTAATTTACAATGGGAGCAAATTAACGAGTTAGCACCAGGACATGCGCTAATCATTAAGAAAGACGGTACAGTATCAGAAAGACAAGTAAGGGAACCATTAGAAAAGAAAGCCTGTTCTTTTGAGCGTATTTATTTCTCGAGAGGGAGCGACAAAGACATTTACCAAGAAAGAATGAAGCTGGGTAATTTAGTTTGTGATTCGGCTTTAAAGGAAGTTGATTTTGATTTGGAGAATTCTGTTTTTTCTTTTATTCCGAATACAGCGGAAACAGCTTTTTATGGAATGATTAAAAGAGCGGAAGAACACTTAAACGCAATAAAGAAAAGGAAAATATTAGCTTTAGGGAATTCGCCGACTGATGGAGAAATTGAAGGTGTCTTACAAATGCGCGCTAGAATCGAAAAATTATTGATTAAAGATGCCAAGCTAAGGACTTTCATTACGCAAGATGATAGTCGAGATGACATGGTGGCGCACATTTATGACATTACGTACGGCACAGTTAGAAGGGGTCAAGACAATGTAATTGTAATTGACGATTCTATTGTTCGCGGGACAACCCTTAAGCAAAGCGTTGTAAGGATATTGGATCGTTTGGGGCCGAAAAAAATCGTTATTGCATCTTCTGCACCTCAAATCAGGTATCCAGATTGCTATGGAATAGACATGGCAAAGATGGGAGATTTCATTGCTTTCGAGGCGGCAGTAGCACTTTTGAAAGAACGTAAGTTAATGAATGTATTGGATGAGGTATATGATAAATGTAAAGCACAGGAGCATCTACCGAAAGAGCAGATTAAAAATTACGTCAAGGAAATTTATTCGAAATTCTCAGCGGATGAAATTTCCAATAAGATTTCTGAATTACTTACACCGCCAGACTTAGAAAGTGAACTCAAAATAATTTATTTATCTATTGAAGAGCTTCACCAGGCTTGTCCTAACCACACTGGAGACTGGTATTTCACAGGCAATTATCCAACGCCAGGAGGTAACAAAGTAGTTAATAAATCATTTATTAATTACATGGAGGGGAAAAACATAAGGGCCTATTAAAATCTGGAAGAACTCGTTTTTATACTTGCTATTCCAACTTGAGATGAGCTAAAGCAGTTTTATTTTCGCTTAAATAAGGGCACCGTAGAGCAAGGTTCTCCAAACATGATTGATTTTGCAACAGGTTGAAGCTTTGACATAAGCAAGACATAAGCAGAATCGTCTATATCCAGATTTGAACATCCTTTAATTATTATGCGCCCGTCACGATAAGGCTCAAGGTCTAATTGATTAATTACTTCAGCTATAACGGCATTATTGAGCTCTCTCATGGTGCCAAAGGTTATTTTTTCAGCAACCGGAATAAGGTAGTTAGCAATTAGCATGAAAGCCCAGGTTGGAATAATGGCCTCAATTGAGCAATTCAAAGCAACATATTTACCTTGGTATATTTGCCAATCTGTTTCTTTCAATTTTTCACGAAATGTCTTTTCCTTAAGGGCGATGCCTTGCCAAAGATCAGCCGCAATGTCGTACTCAATTGAAGAGATATCAGGCCAATGTTTTGACAAGTCAAATTGTATAAGACCGCTTTGTGCTACTTTATTTACAATTCCTTCATCCATTATAAAAGTCCCAATTCAAGTTGCGCCTCCTCACTCATCATTTCTTTGTCCCAAGGTGGATCAAAAACGATCTCTACTTTTGCGGTTTTAACATCTTCTATGCCTCGTACTTTGTCTTCAACTTCTTTGGGCAAAGAGTCTGCAACTGGACAGTTAGGCGAGGTGAGTGTCATGTCAATTTTCACATTAAAATCGTCGTCAATTTTGACTTCATAAATTAGGCCAAGTTCAAAAATATCGACCGGTATTTCTGGGTCATAAACACTTTTAAGTACCGCAATTACTGTATTTTCTAGGTCTTTCTTGTCCATTTTATTTCGTGTTGGAAAATGTATAAGCATAATTCTTCATTTGTTTAACCATGCTTACTAATCCATTGGATCGTGTAGGTGATAAATGTTCCGTCAAACCTATTTCATTAATGAATTTCAATTCGGCACCTAATACATCTGCCGCATTTTGATTAGAAAGAACTCTTATTAACAACGAAATGATTCCTTTCGTAATTATTGCGTCAGAATTAGCGGTAAAGACAAGCAATCCTTCCGCCAGTTTTGCGTGAAGCCAAACCCTTGACTGACATCCTGCGATTAAGTTTTCATCTGTTTGTTCCGAACTTTCTATAAGTGGCAGGTCTTTTCCCAATTCAATGAGGTATTCGTATTTCTCGAGCCAACTTTCGAACAAGTCAAACTCATCAACTATTTCACGTTCTATATCTTCAATAGTCATTAGCTTAACATTGTTTTTGCTGTTAAAATACCTGCTCTTAACTTTTCAATATCTTCCAGGGTATTGTAAAAAGCAAAAGATGCTCTGATGGTTCCTGGGATATTGTAAAAGTCCATAATGGGTTGAGTGCAATGATGCCCGGTGCGAATAGAAATTCCCAGCTGATCAAGGATGGTTCCTACATCAAGCGGGTGGAATCCGTTTATGGTAAAAGAAATGACCGATGCTTTCTGTTTTGCTTGCCCAATAATTTTGACACCTTCAATGGACTCTAGCATGTTGGTGGCTGCATTTTTTAATTGGCTTTCTTGTTCAATAATGAAATCAAATCCTATTTCATTGATGTATTCTATTGCTTTTCCAAGTCCAATTCCGCCAACAATATTGGGTGTTCCTGCCTCGAATTTATGCGGCAGTTCGTTGTAGGTAGTTTTTTCAAAACTAACAGACTTGATCATATCTCCACCTCCTTGATAGGGGGGCATTTCGTTCAGAATAGCTTCTTTGCCATAAAGAATTCCTACTCCGGTTGGACCAAATAATTTATGCCCAGAAAAGACATAAAAGTCGGCATTTAAACTTACGACATCTATGGGCATATGAGCAATACTTTGGGCGCCGTCAATAAGAACTAAGGACCCTTTATCATGTGCCATCGCAATGATTTCCTCAATGGGGTTAATTGTTCCTAATGTGTTGGATATGTGGTTAATAGCAACAATTTTAGTTTTGCTGGAGAGCAAGGATTCAAATTGTTCCATTATTAACTCCCCATTATCATTCATGGGAATTACTTTAAGCTTCGCCCCTTTTTCCTCACATAACATTTGCCAAGGGACGATATTGCTGTGGTGCTCCATGGCGGAGATCAATACCTCATCATCCGCAGAAACATTAGCTCTGCCCCATGATGAAGCAACTAAATTGATGCTGCTTGTTGTTCCAGGAGAGAAAATAATTTCATGAGAAAATTGTGCACCAATAAATTGCTGTATAGTTTTACGGGCTCCTTCATATTTTTCCGTAGCTAACTGGCTTAGGTGATGCACACCGCGATGAATATTACTATTGTATTCTGTGTAGTAATCGGTAATGGCATCAATTACGATTTGCGGCTTTTGAGTCGTCGCACCATTATCTAAATAAACAAGCGGTTTCCCATGTACTTTTCTAGAAAGTAACGGAAAATCAGTGCGTATTTGAGTTACTTCCATGGCTAGAATTCCCAATCAAACCTCTCTTTGAGTAATTCGTTAATGTGCAGCTTCACAAACTCATTGGTAACATTGACTAAAACATCTTCTGCAAAACCAGCAGCCATTAATGCGTGTGCATTTTTCTCACTGATCCCTCGAGATTTTAAATAGAACAAGGCCTCATCATCAAATTGTCCGGTTGTTGAGCCATGACTGCATTTTACATCATCAGCATAAATTTCCAGTTCTGGTTTTGCATTCATACTGGCATTTTGTGACAATAAGATGTTGCTGTTTTGTTGAAATGCTTCAATCTTTTGTGCGTCTTCTCTTACGAAAACTTTACCGTTAAAAACACCAGTCGCTTGATCATCAATCATTCCTTTATAAAGCTCAGAAGAGGTACAATGTGGCTGTTTGTGATCCACTTTTGTGTGATTGTCTACATGTTGATTGCCCTTTAATAAATAAAGCCCATTGAGATTCGTTTCGCAGTTATTGCCGTCAACTGAAATATTTAAGCCATTTCTTACTGTTCCTCCATTAAGAGTAATGGTGTTAATTGTAAAATTCGAATTGCTTTCTTGATAAACGTATTCCGAATTTATATGCCAATGCTCTTCAGATTCATATTGAACTTTATCTACATGGAGTTTAGCATTATTTTTCACAATGATTTCTGAGACCGCATTTGTGAATGACAATCCCTTTTCAGACGCATAATACCCTTCTACTATTTGTGCTTCAGCACCTTGTTCCAAAACGATTAGTTTTCGAATTTGGGCAAAAGTATTTTGCCCATCTATTAGGTGAATAATTTCAATGGGTTTGTCTAGTATCGTGTTTTTATCAAGGTGAATGTATACTCCACCATGCGTAAAAGCAGTATTGATAGTGGTGAAGATTTCATCTAGGCTTGCTTGACTATTCAAAAGAAGATCTGAGGTCTCTAGGTTCTTTATGGTGACACGGTTATTGTTAGCTACATCATTTCTGATCAGGTTCCCATTAGAAAAAACAATTTTATATGATTGTAATTGAGGGATATTAAAATTTTCTGTTTCCGGTAATACGGCGCTTTCTCGAAGGTGTTTATTAATAAGTGAAGCGACACGAGTATACCTCCAGTCTTCGGTTTTTCTATTCGGAAACTCCAAGTGTTCGAGTTCTTTGAGCGCAGCATCTGAGTGGACTGAATTTCCTGCGGTTAGATTGGATAAGAACCGATTTTTTTTAGTTACAGCTTCTTCCATTTTATACTTTTATTTCCTCTCCTAATTCTTGTTTAATCCAATCGTAGCCCTTTTCCTCAAGCTCTAAAGCAAGCTCTTTACCACCTGTTTTAACAATTTTACCATTGTATAAAACGTGGACAAAGTCTGGGACGATGTAATCCAGCAGTCGTTGATAATGAGTGACTACAATAGTGGCGTTTTCTGCGGATTTCAATGTGTTTACACCATGAGCAACGATTCTCAGTGCATCAATATCTAGCCCAGAATCAGTTTCGTCAAGTACAGCTAGCTTTGGATTGAGCATGGCCATTTGGAAGATTTCATTTCGTTTTTTCTCGCCCCCTGAGAATCCTTCATTGACAGATCGATTCTTTAATTTGTCGTCTAATTGAACAAGCGCAGCCTTTTCTTTAACCAAGGTTAAAAATTCTTTAGCTGCCATTGGTTCAAGTCCTTGGTGTGCCCTTTTTTCGTTTAAGGCAGTACGAAGAAAATTGATATTACTCACACCAGGAATTTCAACGGGATATTGAAAAGCAAGAAAAACACCCTCTCGTGCTCTTTCTTCTGGTTTTAGATCAGCAAGTTGCTCATCGTTAAAAAGGATTTCTCCACTTTCAATTTCATATTCTTCTTTCCCCGCGATTACCGATGCCAGAGTGGATTTTCCAGAACCGTTAGGCCCCATAATTGCATGAATTTCACCGGCGTTTACTTCAAGAGTAATTCCGTTTAGTATCTTTTTTCCCTCTATCGAGGCGTGTAAATTGTTTATTTTTAACATGTTTTCTTATCCTACAGATCCCTCCAATGATATTTCCAATAGTTTTTGCGCTTCAACAGCGAATTCCATTGGAAGTTTATTTAAAACTTCTTTTGCATAACCATTTACAATCAGGCCGATGGCTTTTTCTTCGTCTATGCCTCGTTGTAAACAATAAAAAATTTGATCTTCCCCTATTTTCGAGGTAGTTGCTTCGTGTTCAACTTTTGCCGATGGATTGTCACACTCTATATAGGGAAATGTATGTGCGCCGCAGCGATCAGACATCAATAAGGAGTCGCACTGCGAAAAATTCCTCGCGTTCTGAGCATATTTACCAATTTTAACCAATCCTCGATATGAGTTTTGACTTTTGCCTGCACTAATTCCTTTAGAAATGATTGTACTTCGAGTATTCTTGCCGATATGAAGCATTTTAGTACCGGTATCTGCTTGTTGGAAGTTATTCGTAACAGCTACTGAATAAAATTCACCAATTGAGTTATCACCTTTCAAAATGCATGACGGGTATTTCCAGGTAACTGCGGACCCAGTTTCGACTTGCGTCCAAGATATTTTTGCATTTCTCTCACAGAGGCCACGTTTTGTTACAAAATTGAATACGCCACCTACGCCTTTATCATCACCTGGGTACCAATTTTGAACAGTTGAATATTTTATTTCTGCATCATCTAGGGCAATGAGTTCGACAACTGCAGCGTGCAGCTGATTTTCGTCTCTTTGAGGTGCTGTACACCCTTCAAGATAACTGCAATAGCTACCTTTATCAGCGACAACTAAGGTTCTTTCAAATTGCCCGGTTCCTGATTCGTTGATTCTGAAATAAGTAGAAAGCTCCATTGGGCAGCGAACACCTTTTGGAATATAACAGAATGAGCCGTCGGTAAAAACGGCTGAATTAAGTGCGGCATAAAAATTATCGGTCATGGGAACAACGGACCCCATGTACTTTTTAATTAAATCTGGATGATTTTGAACTGCTTCGCCAAAAGAGCAAAAAATAATACCTAGTTCTCCTAGCTTTTCTTTAAAAGAAGTAGCAACCGAAACGGAATCCATCACAAAGTCTACTGCTACACCAGATAGTCGTTTTTGCTCTTCTAAAGAAATTCCGAGTTTCTCCATGGTTTTACGCAATTCGGGATCAACTTCATCGAGACTTTCTAAAACCTTTTTTTGTTTGGGTGCAGCGTAATAAGAAATGGCTTGGAAATCCGGCTTGTTGTAATGCACGTGTGCCCATTCTGGTTCGTTCATTGCTTGCCAAACATTGAAAGCTTTCAATCGGTAAGACAAAAGCCAATCGGGTTCATTCTTTTTTTCAGAGATTAAACGAATCGTGTCCTCCGTTAACCCGACAGAAATTTTATCAGACTCAATGTCTGTTGTAAAGCCAAATTCGTATTCTTTACCCTTCAGTTCTTCTTTTAAGTCTTCTTCAGTGTATGCCATGTCTTTTGATTTATCTTAAATCGAAAATGATTCTCCGCAACCACAAGTCCGGTCTGCATTAGGATTTTTAAAAACAAACCCTTTGCCGTTAAGACCACCAGAATAGTCCAATGTGGTACCGATTAAATAGAGAAAACTCTTTTTGTCTACGACGACCCTAACGCCATTATTTTCAAATTCTTTGTCATTTTCTGACAGTTGATTGTCAAATTCTAATTGGTACATAAGGCCAGAGCATCCCCCGCCTTCTACGCCAACCCTAATGAATTGACCTTCTTTTTGGTCTTCGGACATAAGCTCCAAAGCGCGATCTTTCGCATCATCTGTTACTGTTATCATACACGGTTTTCTATTTTAAAAACGAGCACATTATTTAGACTCGTTTTAAATAAGAACTTAATTGGCCACAAAAATACCACAAAAGTGGTATGGAAACAAGTAATTTAGCTTTAAAGCTAATATTAGTGGTCAACTCGACAAATCAGATGACTATCTTTGCACGCAAATTGAAGTACAAAAGCGAGTAAGTTTTAGCAAAGAAAACGTTATGCAAGAAAAGACTACAAGAACGGATTTGGCAGATCTTGGTGAATTTGGATTAATTAAACACCTAACATCTGGTATTAAGCATAGTAATTCATCGACCGTAATTGGAATCGGGGATGATGGTGCAGTTTTAGATTATGAAGGCCGAGAAATGGTAGTTTCAACCGATATGCTTGTAGAAGGAGTTCATTTCGATATGGCATTCAGTCCATTAAAGCATCTGGGTTATAAGTCAATTGTTGTAAATATTTCGGATATCTATGCCATGAATGCACAACCTCGTCAGGTAACGGTTAGTTTAGCCATTTCTTCAAAATATTCTGTAGAAGCAATTGAAGAGCTCTATTCGGGAATGGTTTTGGCTTGTGAAATCTATGGAGTTGATATCATTGGTGGAGACACCACCACAAGCAACGCGGGCTTAATTATTTCTATTACGGCCATTGGTGAAGTGGTCAAAGGGAAGGCAGTCCAGCGAAGCGGGGCAAAAGAAACAGATTTATTGGTCTTGTCGGGAGATCTTGGAGGAGCCTATTTGGGGCTTCAGCTTTTGAATAGAGAAAAAGAAGTTTGGAAAGCCAATCCAAATATGCAGCCGGATTTAGATGGACATGATTACATTTTGGAAAGACAGCTTAAGCCAGAGGCAAGGAAAGACATCATTAAACTACTTGCGGATCTAGATATTTGCCCAACAAGTATGATAGACGTTTCAGATGGGTTGTCTTCAGAAATTAAACACATCTGTGACCAATCCAACGTAGGTGTTGAGTTGTACGAGGATAAAATCCCCATTGACCCAACCACCTATCAACTGGCAAGGGACTTTAATTTGGATCCAACACTTTGTGCTTTAAGTGGAGGAGAAGATTATGAGCTGCTTTTTACAATTACTTTGGAAGATTACGATAAAATAAAAAGCAATCAGGATTTATCTATAATCGGACACATTACGGCAAAAACAGCGGGATTAAATATGATAACAAAAAATGGTGTTTCCGTCGAATTGAAAGCGCAGGGATGGGACGGGATGGGAGCTAAAGACTAACCTTGCCTAATTCTTTTTTTATTGTCGTTTCAAATGAAGTTTTTTCCATCTTGCTTTTCACCCAAGCAACAAAATTAAAGTATTCAAAAGCTGATTTCTCAAAGGGATCAGCCTGCAGCTTTTGTAGTTTTTCGGATAGGTTTTGGTAAAGTAAATCATCTTCATCTACCGATTTGCTTTTTAATTTGTTTCCAATAAAATTCAGCATAACGGTTTCGAATTGATAGGTCCGGTTTCTAGTTTTTAAATAACGGTGCGCTGATTTTAAAGCATAAGGAGCAAGTCTGTAGTTCTCGAGCTCAAGATGAATTAACAGGTTAAGAATTTGTGTGAAACAAAATATATCTAGTGTTTTGTCGATATCTGCATTATTAAGCACTTGATTGCTCCACTTTAAAGCAGCATTGAACTCTTCTTTACAAAAATACAAAATGGTTATGTTGGCTTCTATATAGGCCTTTCTAACGTTGTTGATTTTTTCGCCGTAAAGCCTGAAACCTTCTTCAATTTGGGGTACAAGATTGATGCCTTTTTCAAATTGTCCAGTGATGGCGTAAAGTGTCAATTCAATACTGTTGGTAGATGAAAATAGTTTAATATCCAGGTCTTCATTCGAGTTTAGTCTCAGAGCCTCAGGAAGTGCTCGTAATTGTTCTAGATAATGAAAGGATTGCTTGTAGTCATTTAACTGGCTTGTGACATAGATTATATTAGTGAGTACTGAAAAATATATATTAGGCTCTTCTTTGAATTGATCCTTATTCGAGTCTATGTGTAATAACAATTTGCCTAAATGTACATAGCATTGCTTGTAATCTCTTGCGGCAAAAAAATAGGCGCTGTAAATGTGGTGAAATAAATATTTTGTTTCAAAATATAATGCTTTGTCTTCACTTTTTAGCAAAGCAGTATCAATAATACTTTTAAATTTTTCAAGCTCATCAGCGCTTCTAGCCCGGCCTTGCTGATGCAAGATTTGAAAAAGTCGACTCTTCACATTCCAAAATTGAATGTAATTGCCGATTTTCTCTATTGTTAGTCGGTCTTCGTTAAGAATTTCTTGAAGTTCTTTTGATTTTGTATGGGTGTAATTATCTTTTTCAATTAACAACTTCTCCCACATAAAAATCTCCAGAAGTGTCGTATGTTTTTCGTACTTGTAAGCAATTTTTTTGGCGCTTTTTAATTGTTTCGAACTCTGTTTGTATAACGATTTTTTGTAAAGAATCTCAGCGTAGTGTATTTGTCTTTTGAGTTGGGCATTAACAGAACTATTCGAATGAAAAGCGTCGAGGCTTTTCAGCACGTGATCGTAAAGTCTTGTTTTTGTAATAGAAAATCGATTAATGAATGCCTCGTTTTTAAACTTCTTAAGAACAGCATCTTCATTATAGTCAGTTTGCTTTTCAATAGCGTCAAAAAGTAATAAGTAGTTGTTTTTATCTCCAATTGTATGGCGTTTGGAGTAAATTTTAAAATATCTCTTTTCAGCTTTTGACAGCGACTTGATTAGTTGGTGTAAATGATCTGATACCGTATTAGACATGTATATTAATTTCTAATATTATTGGTGAATAAAGCCAATTTGAAATTGTCAATTGGAACGCTACAATTCACCCTTTTAGTCTTTGGGATTAACTATATGACAATTAACGGCGAGAAGAATGCCCTTTTAAAGATAAAAAAAGCACATTACATATCCTTTAGAGGTGTAAAGAATGATTGTGAAAAAAAGAAATTGAACTTGTATATTATTAGAGAATAATTTTACCCTTTATCTATGGGGTCTTTGTGGTCATCGTTAGAATCATCATCACCTCCTAGTCGCCCATCATTGTCGAAAATTTCGTCATCGTCATCGTCTGGGTCTGTTATTACATCGCCATTGTTGCCAATACCATCATCTCCGTCGTCATCTGGGTCTGTGATTGTGCCTGATCCATTATCTGAATCTTCAGAATTGCCAAAGTCTGCATCGCTATTCTTTAAAACAAAATCATTCTCTTCCTGATTATCAGGGGTAATGCTTGGAGACAAAGGAGCAACCTTTGTGCACGAACCGAGAACAATCACGGTCAGCATAAACAACAATATTTTTATAAATTCCTTCATGGTAGAGCGAACCCTAATATTCAAAAATAGTGAAAAACCATTGATATTCAATAAAATTAGTCCTTAATTTTAGTAAAAACCGTGTTTTGTTCTAACGAGAAGACAATTTCAACTTTGGTTCCCATGGTCTCATCATTTTTGTCTTTTACTTCAAACGGTCCAATTATTTGAATATTGCGCTTAGTCAATGTTCTCAACACATTTATTCTTGAACTTGTTATTTTCATCCCTTTTGAATCATGTGAATGACTTAATGTTCCTTTTTTTGCAAGGGATTTTTCAATTCCTATTCCATTGTCTTCGATTGAGAATTTTATTTCATCTGTCGTCTTGACAATTTTCACTTCAATTTTTCCGGCACTTTTCATCGGTAGGACACCATGCCAGATGCTGTTTTCAACGTAGGGTTGTAAGAACATTGCAGGTACTCTGATAGAAGAGGTGTCAATTGTTGGATCAATTGTTATTTCGTATTCAAATTTATCTTGAAACCTCATGTGCTCTAGAGAAATGTACAAGTCCAGTCTTTCCAACTCTTCCGAGAGCGCTACTAAATTATCTGGAGAGCTAGATGAATCGAGGTTTTTGCGAATCAGTTTGGCAAAACTACTTAAGTAACGATTAGCAGCTAATTTGTCTTGCCGGTTAATATAGTATTGGATTGAGTTTAAAGCATTAAAAATGAAATGCCTATTCATACTGGCATTAAGTGATTGTTGCTCCAAATTTAAAAGTCTTGTTTTGTAAATTAACTTTTCTGTTGTTCTTCTACTTTCCACTATTCGGCGCCTACTCCTGTATATTAGTAGAATAATAGATAATCCAGCGAGTGTTAGAAAATTAATGAACCACCAAGTTTTCCAAAAAGGGGGGGTAATTATGAATGTAAAAGATTGTTCTTTTGACCAGGTCTTTTCATTAATTGTTGCTTTTACTTTAAAAGTGTAGCTACCAGGAGGAAGATTGGAGTAGGTAATAAATCTAGTTTGAGACATGGGATTCCAATTTTCATCAAAACCATCAAGTCTGGTTTGGTACTTCACTTGTTTCGGAAAACTATGCGATACACCAATGAAATGGAATGTTAAGTGGTTTTTTTGATGTGGCAATTTTAAATTAACTGGGAGCTGATTCAGTTCTGTATATTCCGTAGAATAATTATCCCAGTTTGTGTTATTAAGTGATAGCTGAATTTGAGAGATGCTTAACAGAGGAACGTAGGCTTTATTTTTTGTCTGAACGTTACGCCTATCAAACATTAGTGCACCGTTTATTGTGCCAAACCACAAAGTTCCCGAATTACTTTTAAATGCTGCATTCAGATTGGTTTCGTAGCTTCGAGCTCCATCATCCGGAGTGTAATTACGATAAATTATCCCGTCCTCATTGGTAAAAGAAGCAATGTTAATCTCATTCAGGCCGTGATTAGTTCCTGCCCACAACACCGTATCGTTTTCGAGCAGCAAAAAATTAATAAAGTTGTGGCCAGCAGAGGGGCCGAGCGAATATTTTTTAGCACTTCCATCTGAAATCAAAAATAATCCATTCGAATTCCCTACCCAGAGGTGATTAGGATCTACATACGCGATAGAATAGATTGGATAAAGTTCAGCTTCATTGTCTATTTTGATTTTTTTGAAGGTATTGTTCTTGTAGGTATACATGCCATTAGCGCATCCAACTAACAAGCTGCTATCGGGCAGAGAAAGTAATGTCCTGACACTTTTTATGTCTTGTTTTAAATGTGTAACAGAGTCCTTGTAATAATAAGCTATCCCGTCTCTGTGCCCAATGAAAATTTTCTCATTGTGATTAGCTAAGCTGGTTATTCTGACATTGTCTATTATGCGATCGATTAGAAACGGATGTACACCTAAATCATCTTTGATTGTAATTCCACTTGAGGTACCAAACCAGATGTTGTTTTTGTCATCCACGATACTGGACCATATCAGAGAACTGGAAAACATATTGGAAGAGGTATAATTCTTGACCTCCTTATTGAAGTAGTTGCTAATGCCTCCACCATATGAGCCTATCCACATCCCTGATTCATTTTCGGCAAAAGACATAATCAGATTACTGGCGATTCCATCGTCTTCGGTAAGTGCTACAAATCGGTCTCCAGAGAATTTAAATATTCCAGCACCGTCAGAGCCGACCCAAATGTTCCCTTCATTGTCTTCGAATACTACTTTGATATTATCATTTAATAAGCCATTATCTGTTTTAAATGAAGTGAAGACGTCGTTCTTAAGACGCTCTAAACCTGTTCTTGTTCCAACCCATGGATTGCCTTTGTTATCAATGATGATGCTTTTGGTTTTGTTTGTTCGGATTCCCCCGTTTTCTTCATTGAATACGGTTGTTTTCGAATCAAAATGATGCAAAACTCCCGCTTGTATTGTGCTTATCCAAAGATGTTCATCTTTTGAGGCAATGTTGCCGACGTTTAAAAGGTCAAATTCTTGTTTGAAGGAAGTTAATGAGGTTCCCGAAACTTGCTTTAAGCCATTTATACTGGCAACAAGGATTTTATTTTCAAAAAGTAGCAAATCTCTTATCCGGAGTTTTTGCTGACCAATTTTTTGAATTTGGGTAATTGTATCCGAAAGGCTTTCTAGTGGGCATCTAAAAAGCCCATTCGAACGAGAGCCCATGTAGAGATAGCCTTCATTGATGAGCATGCAGCGAACACTGGTACTATTTAATTCTTTTGGAAAGTGGCATTGGTAGATGCTTTTACCATCAATGATTGAAATTCCTCCATTGTTCCCCAACAAAATTCGATTCGCATCGTCTACTAACAAGCAATTTACTTGATTGTCGAGCAATCCGTTTGCTTTCGAGTAATTTTTAAACTCAATTCCATTAAAGCAGCTTACCCCACCAACTGTACCGATCCACAAGTATCCTCTCGCGTCTTGTGTTATAGAGCTTATTTGGGTTTGGGGCAAACCTTCAGGCCTTGAGTACTGAATGAAACTGTATTGCTGAGAGAATATACTAATGCAACAGCATATAAGGCAACAGGTCAGAAGTAATTTGGTCATTAGAATGTATTAATCCGACCAATAAAGTCTGATAATTTTCTTCTTGAAATAGGCACGGTCTTTCCATCTGTTAATAAGGCCACATTGCCATTCGACCTTGAAAATTCGCGTAAATGATCTTTCATGTTTATGATGTGCGATTTATGCGTTCGAAAGAAACGAAAATGGTCTAGATTTTCTTCATAAACTTTAATGTTTTTACTGCTTAAATGTTTCCGTCCAGAGGTTAAAAAAATCATCGTGTAATTATCACTTGCTTCAAGATGAACAATTTCGGTTTCATCAACAATAACATAACCATCTCTAGTGGGGATGCTTATTTTTGCTGATGAGTTCAGCTTTAGTGCTTTTTGTAGGATGGCATTTAGAATGTCGTCTTGTGATTCAGAGTTTTCAATAAGTGTTTCTGCTTTTTTTACGGCGGTGGTTAGCTCATCTATATTAATTGGCTTTTCAAGATAATCGATTGCGTGTTCTTTGAATGCCTTCAATGCATACTCATTATGCGCAGTTGTAAATATTACCGCGAAATCTCTTTTTTCGAGTGATCTTAAAAAAGAAAATCCATCCTCCTCGGGCATTGCAATGTCTAGAAAGATTAAATTAGGTCGATGAGTTTCTAGCATTGTTCTAGCCTCTTCTGCTGATTCTGCCTGACCAACAATATTCACATTGGAACAAAAATCTTTGAGCAAAATCTCGAGATTATTTCTGCAGTTGTATTCATCGTCAACAATTAGCGCATTTATTTTCATAAGAAAGGGGGTTTTAGGTTGAACATTGCTTTAAGTAAGCCTATTTTTTTTGAAAAGGGTCGAAGGATTTACTAAAGTGTATGTTTCAATGACTGAACGACATGCTGTATTGATTAAACTACATTCGTTTCAGATGGGTAAGAAATTCTGAGAGTTTGCCCCTGCTAATTGGCGCTGTACTGTTATCATTTAAAATAACTCGATGTCCATCCGTGTGTACGTATTCTTCAACAGCGTTTACGTTAACTATATGAGATTTGTGAATCCTTACAAAATAGGCTGGCAATAGGTCTTCGTAGGTTTTGAGTGTGCGTGTGTCTAAATAAGAGCTGCTGTTTTTAAAGTAAATGTGGGTACAATTACCACTTGCTTGTAGCCTGATAATGTCTGTTATCTCAACAAGCTTAATTCCTTTGCTATGATGAATGGCGATTCGATCAGGGGAATCTTTTTTTAATGACAAGGTTAGATTTTCCAGCAGCTGCGCATAATTAAAGTCTTTAAGGGGCAGTGATCTCTTCATTTTAAAGTACTCAGCAACTTTTTTTAATGCATTTTGTAAATCTTCAATGTCTATTGGTTTCAGAATATAATGGATTGCGTTCGCATTAAACGCTTTGATTGCATAGTCTTTAAATGCTGTAACGAAGATTACTACAAAGTCTTTGGAGTCTATTCTTTCTAGTAATTCAAACCCCTCTGCACCTGAAGGCATTCTAATATCCAGAAAAACGAGGGCAGGTTTTAGTTTGGTAATGGCTTCAATTGCGGCGTCGACGGAGTCGGCTTCGCCAATAACTTCTACATTCTCGCAAAAATCTGAGAGTAATAATTTCAGGTTCTCTCTTGCAAGAAGTTCATCATCTACGATTAAGGTTCTAATCATTACAGAAAACAATGTAAGAAAAATAAGATTGCCGTTAAATCGAATTACTAAGCCTCTTCTTGATTGATGTTAGCCTGTACTACATTGATGCAGTTACAGAACGTATTTAGGTTGTATATTTAAGGATAACAACTAATACATCAAGTATGCATAGCTCAGACATTTTTGTAGTTTCATGGTAATTATTTATTTGGTTAATAGCATTTCATTTTTTCCATGCTCAAGTGCTTTCTAAAAAGCACATTTTCTTCCTAAAAAGGCCTCACTAGAGGCCTTTTTTGTTAAATTACCATGTTCGGTATGGTGTTAAATAATAAAAAAGCAACCAAATTCGACAGTTCACAAGTCCTTTTTTGTTTCAATTACAATAAATGAAATATCTTCGGGGTTTGAAGGTATTCATAAATAAAAACTATTTTGAAAACATTACTTAAGCCGGCAGTATTAGCATTGTTACTACTGACCATCTGCAGGGTCTCTGCTCAAAGTTATAAAACTGATTTTTACGTTGCATACGAGTTCTTAGATGACGAGAAGTACGACTTAGCTTTAGAAGCTTTTCTTGACATAGACAAGAAGTATGATGGAAATGCAAATGTTAGATCAATCATTGGCTATTGTTATTTACAAAGTCAATACGAAAAAAACAAAGCAATTTTTTATTATGAAGATTGTCAGGAACACCTAACGGCTTATTACAAGGCAAAAAATCACAAAGAAAAGAATGCTCCAGTAGAAGTAGTTTGGTTTTTAGGAAAAGCGTATCATGCTAACTATCAATTTGATGAGGCTATTGCGAAGTATTCAGAATACAAAGAGGTTTTAAATGTTGATAATACGGAGGCCATTGAGGCAATAAATAGAGACTTGCGATTAAGTAGGAATGCCAAAAAACTGTATGATAATCCAGTGCATGCTGAATTGCACGCGCTAAATGATGCTATCAATACGAAATATCCTGATTATCGCCCGATAATCACTGCCGATGAGAGTTTACTGTTTTTTACATCAAGAAGACATGGAAGTATGGGTGGTCAGAAAGACGATGAAGATGGCGCCTATCGAGAAGACGTCTATGTTTCAGCTAAAACTGAAAATGGATGGGGCGAACCTAAGCCAATTGATGAGCTCAATTTAGATGGTCATGAGGCGTGTATTTATGTGTCCCCAGATGGTCAGCATATGTTTTTGTATAAGTTCGATGAAATAGGAGGAGGAACAATTTATGAATCCTATTTGCAAGGAGAGGCTTGGAGTGAACCAAAACCAATGGAAGCTGAGATTAATTCTGAATATTGGGATTCGCATGCTGGCCTCTCTGCAGACGGTAGTGTGATTATTTTTGTGTCTGACAGGCCAGGAGGCGTCGGAGGCAGGGACATATATTTAATGAAAAAATTGCCTAATGGTGCATGGGCTAATGTGCAGAATATTGGGAATATGGTGAATACACCGTTTGATGAAGAGGGGCCTTATTTGCACCCTGATGGCAAGACGCTTTACTTTTCTTCTCAAGGTCATGACGCAATGGGTGGCTTTGATGTATTTGCATCTGAGCTTCAAGCGGATGGTTCATGGTCAGAACCTAGGAATTTGGGATATCCAATAAATACGGTTGGTGAAGATGTTTTCTTTATACCAACTGCTGATGGGACTAGAGCATTTTTCTCATCGTACAGAGAGGACGGAAAAGGAGATCAAGACATTTACATGATAGACATGTTGGACGAAAAAAAGAAGGTCCTTATTGTCTATAAAGGTTGTATCAAGGACCAGACTGGAGCAGTTGTTACCGATGTGTTGATTAGCGTATATGATCGAAAAACTGATGACATTATTGGAGAGTACAAGGCCAATAAGTCAACAGGACGGTTTTTAATTGTTTTAAATCCTGGAGAATATACCATTGAATACGAGTACAAAGGATTAATAGCAGATGAAAATATTAATGTTGCTACCGATGAGGAATACCATGAGGTGGGTAGATTGATAACTAAATCAGATATTAAATTAGAGCTGCAAGAAATAGAAGCAGATTGTGAAGGAATTCAAATTGTAAGTGTAGCCGACACTAATGATTGGACATACCAATTGATTGTTGAAGATGTTATCTACGGTGGGGCTGATGTTGAGGTTCTAAACCCAAACAAGGAGCTAGTCTATCAAGACTTGACGAATGAGTTTGGTGAGTTTAGATACGAAGCCATTTCACCTAAAGATCAGCCGTCCTTCCGCCTAAAGCTGCATGACCCAGCGCTCTGTGGAAAGGCAAAGATTATATTGATTGATGGTAATGATAACATAGTAAAAGAATATACTTCCAACATTACATGTAGAGAGTTGGCAGTTGTTGTTGTTGAACCAGGAACATTCCAAAAATTCTATGGCTACAATAAAAGAGGGGTAACAGCAGAAGAAAGAGAACTCACTTTATTTGTGGAGAAGGCAGTAGCCATTTTTGAACAGACAGGAAAATTAACACTAAACCTTGAAGGATGTGCATCTTCCGTACCAACCAAGACCTTTAAAACAAATAGAAGTTTAGCCGCAAAAAGGTTAGAAGATGGAGAGTTAGCAATAAAGACAGCCTTGGAGGCAAGAGGAATAGCATTTGACCGAGTTATTGTGAATAGAAAATCGGGTTGTCACGGTCCGTATTATAAGGGAGATTTTGAAACTGGGGCTGAGAAGTATGGTAAGTTTCAGTTTTTCAAGGCTTCTGTAAAATAGTTCTAGCAATTTTGCCAGAACGAGCAAAGTGCTTGTAGAGTCGCGCTTTGCTCCTCTAGAAATGCCATGTGATTGGTCTGTTCTAAAACATGAAGTTGTGCTCCGGATTTTTTCGCATTGTTTTGGATGGAATTTATTGGAATTACATTGTCATACTTGCCTGCAAGGAATAATATTGGAATCTCCAGTTCCGTTAAAGCTGAAGTCATGTCTTTTCGTTCCGCCATGCCTCTTAATGCAGGAGCAGCGCCAGTGCTGGCTATTTTTAATGCGGCGTTTTTTAAAAGCATAATTTCTTCATCAAACTGGGTAAGGTTCTTTGGCATGAACAGGTTATTTATTGCTTCACTAACAAACAGTTCTGGGCTCAATTCGATTAACCGAATCGCTCGAATTCTGTCTTTTTGTTTTTGTGGCGAGTCGTCGTTACAATTGGAGTTTAGTAAGGTAATTGAAGCTATTTGATTCAAAGATTGTTCAGTAATTGAAAGTGCAACATATCCACCCATTGAGTGACCCACAAGATGAACGGGTGTCAAAGCCAAATAATCGATGAGGGCAATGATTTTTTCAGCCATAAAGGGCATACTATGAACAGGGCCAAAAGTATCCGACAATCCATGGCCAGGAAGGTCAACTTGAAGCACAGTATAGTTGTCTTTTAATTCGCCTGCAAAGCTATTCCAGATGGTTAAATCACCCAAAAATCCGTGAAGGAAAACAACGACTTGGTCTCCTTCGCCTGATAATCGAAAATTAATCCCTTCAAATTTATGCTTCCTGTATGACATTCGAGGTATTCATCAACTCTTCGATTTCTTCAGCTTCAATAGGGATGTTACCCATTAGATTAAACGGAGCTCCTGTTTCCTGGACCACCACGTCATCTTCTAAGCGTATACCAAGATTCTCTTCGGGGATATAAATTCCTGGTTCTACGGTAAATACGTTATTCGCTTGAATTGGCTCTGTCCAAAGGCCAACATCATGGGTGTCAAGACCAATGAAATGAGAAGTTCCGTGCATAAAGTATTTCTTATAGGCGGGCCAGGATGGGTCTTGATTTTTGATGTCAGTTTCGCTAATTAAGTTTAATCCCAAAAGCTCAGACTCCATGAGTTTACCAACTTCAACGTGATAATCTGCAAGCATTACCCCAGGAGTTAACATCGCTGTAGCTTCATTTTTTACTTTTAAAACAGCATTGTATACTGCCTTTTGTCTGGATGTAAATATTCCATTGACAGGAAGACATCGGGTCATGTCTGAAGCATAATTAGCATACTCAGCGGCCCAATCAAATAAAATGACATCTCCGTCTTTACATTGTTGATTGTTTTCGATATAATGCAAAACGCAAGCGTTTGCACCCGATGCAATGATAGGGGTATATGCAAAACCTCTAGACCGATTGCGTAAAAATTCATGCATAATTTCAGCTTCAATTTCGTATTCCCACACACCAGGTTTAAGAAAATTCATTATTCTTCGAAACGCTTTTTCTGTCAGATTACAAGCGTGTTGCATTAATTCAATTTCAAGCGGATGTTTCACTGACCTTATTCGGTGCATAATAGGCGCACTCCTTTTGTAGGTGTGCCCAGGGTAATCTTTTTTACACCATGAAATGAATCTGTCTTCTCTGGATTCTCCCTCTGTATTGGCGCGGGTATGTTCGTTTGTATTGACATATATGTTTTGAGCTTCGGACATTAGTCCTTTAAAAACCGTTGGAAATTGATCCAGCCAGTAAACCGTGCGAATTCCACTTGTTTCGAATGCTGCCTTTTTAGTGAGTTTTTCCCCTTCCCAAACTGCAATGTGCTCATTGGTTTCTTTCAAGAATAGGATTTCTCGATGCTTTTTATTTTGACAATCGGGAAAGATGATCAAAATACTTTCCTCTTGATCAACACCTGATAAATGGAGAATATCGCGATGCTGAACAAATGGCATCGTACTATCTGCACTCGTAGTAACAATGTCGTTTGAATTAAAAACAGCTATAGAATTAGGTTGTAATTGATCTACAAACCTTTTTCTATTATCCTCATACAAGTCTTTGGCAATTCTATTATATTTCATTCTTCCTAGTTAGATTGCTAAGTTACAAATCGCATGGAAAAGACAAAGGGTTTACAGAGATAGGCTGTGGATTGTGAAAGTGAAAAGAGAAAAACGGTGCCTTGCCACTATAAAGAACAATTATAAATAAGCGATTTATCGTTTAATGATTTGATATTGCATTCGTTGGCGATTACTTTTGTCTAGAAATGTAAATTCAATTTCCAGCATGAGTATATCTGCAATTTTAAAGTCATCTATTGCCAAGAAGTGGCTGATGGCTTTGACCGGTCTTTTTCTCTGTTTATTTCTTGTCGGACATCTACTGGGTAATCTTCAACTATTTATTGGTGGTTGGGATGGCACGGTGAAGTTTAATGAGTATGCAGAGTTTATGTCTTCGAATCCAATAGTCCAAACGGTGGCTTGGATAACTAAAATATTAATAGGAGTTCATGTAGTTCTCGCCCTACTATTAGTCATTAATAATCGTAGCGCTCGATCAACAAACTATACGTATAATCGTCCAGATAAAAATGCTAAGTTTAGTTCTAGAACGATGGGCTGGATGGGTACCTTGCTGCTGGTCTTTATTGTCGTTCACTTAATAAATTTTTGGGCTCCTATGCATTATGATAATGAATTTCCCGTTCAACTGAATGAAGCTGGAAATTATTACACAGCAGACGGAATTGAACAAGTTAATTCGTATTTACAAAAGGTAGAAGGAAAGCAACATGTGTTTATCAATAAAACAGACATGGGGCTTGCAATGAGAGATTTAGCCAAAGTAACAAAAGACTTTTTTAGTAAAACAGAAAATGGCGTAACTGCGCTGCTCATGATGATTTTGTACGCAATAGCAATGCTTGCAGTGGCGTTTCACCTTTCACATGGATTTGCAAGTGCCTTTCAGTCGTTAGGAATAAATCACAAAAGATACAACGGAATGATAAAATTAGCAGGAATGGCTTTTTCGTTTGTTGTGCCATTTGTTTTTGCTGCGATTCCTATTTATTTATATGTTACTCAAGCTTAAGGAATAGATATGGCTTTAGATTCGAAATGCCCAACAGGCCCCATTGATGAACAATGGACAAATCACAAGAACAACATCAATGTTGTTAACCCAGCAAATAAGCGACTAATCGATGTTATCGTAGTCGGTACAGGATTAGCTGGTGGATCAGCTGCCGCTTCTCTTGCGGAGCTTGGTTATAAGGTGAAATCGTTTTGTTTTCAGGATTCACCAAGAAGGGCGCATTCTATCGCTGCTCAAGGAGGAATTAATGCCGCTAAGAATTATCAAAACGATGGAGATTCTGTTTACCGCTTGTTTTACGATACCGTAAAAGGAGGAGACTATCGAGCACGCGAGTCTAATGTTTATCGATTAGCTGAAGTTTCAACGAATATTATTGATCAATGTGTTGCTCAAGGTGTGCCTTTTGCAAGAGAATATGGTGGCTTATTAGATAACAGATCTTTTGGTGGTGTGCTGGTTTCAAGAACTTTTTATGCAAAAGGGCAAACAGGACAACAGCTTCTTTTGGGTGCGTATTCAGCAATGAGTCGACAAATTGGTAAGGGCAAGATTGAAATGTTCAATAGGCATGAGATGCTCGAATTGGTAATTGTTGAAGGTAAAGCAAGAGGTATAATTGCAAGGAATTTAGTTACTGGAGAGATAGAAAGACACTCTGCTCATGCTGTTGTTTTGGCAACAGGAGGTTATGGTAATGTTTTTTATCTTTCAACAAATGCGATGGGTTCCAATGCTACTGCTTCTTGGAGAGCACATCGAAAAGGAGCTTTTTTCGCGAACCCGTGTTACACACAAATCCATCCAACTTGTATTCCAAGATCTGGAGACTATCAGTCAAAATTAACCCTCATGTCTGAATCGTTGAGAAATGATGGAAGAATTTGGGTTCCAAAATCGATTGAAAATGTGGAGGCAATCAGAACTGGAAAGAAAAAGCCAACGGAACTGACCGAAGAAGAAAGAGATTACTATTTAGAGAGGCGCTATCCTTCTTTTGGAAACCTTGTGCCAAGAGATGTGGCATCACGTGCTGCAAAAGAGAGATGTGATGCTGGATTTGGAGTTAATGAAACTGGGGAGGCTGTCTATCTAGATTTTTCTGCGGCTATATTGAGGTATGGGAAAGAGGTCGCAACAGTCGAAGGGATTTCTAACCCAAGTGAGAATAAAATAAAAGCGCTGGGCGAAAAAGTGATAGAGAATAAGTACGGGAATTTATTTCAGATGTATGAAAAAATCACAGATGATAATCCGTATAAAACACCAATGCAAATTTACCCAGCGGTTCATTACACCATGGGAGGACTTTGGGTAGATTATAATTTAATGACCTCTATAGCCGGTTGCTATGCTGCAGGCGAAGCTAACTTCTCCGATCACGGAGCGAATCGTCTTGGTGCTTCCGCGCTCATGCAAGGATTAGCGGATGGCTATTTTGTTCTTCCTTATACGATCGGGGATTATTTAGCGAACGATATTCGAACAGGCGCTATTTCGACAGATTCAGTTGAGTTTGAAGAGGCTGAAAATGCAGTTCAAAAAAGACTAGAGAAATTGATTAACAATAATGGTTCTAAATCTGTTGATTATTTTCACAAACAGCTTGGAAAAGTGATGTGGGAGAAATGTGGAATGGCAAGAAACGAGGGGGACTTGAAATCTGCAATAGCTGAAATACAGCAAATTCGAGAAGATTTCGAAAAGAACGTGAAGGTTCCTGGAGGAATGTTCGAGTTTAATCCAGAATTAGAAAAGGCTGCGAGAGTAGCTGACTTTATTGAGCTGGGTGAACTTTTTGCACATGACGCATTGCATCGAGAAGAGTCGTGCGGAGGTCATTTTCGTGATGAATCTCAAACAGAAGACGGAGAAGCAAAAAGAGACGATGACAATTTTGCATTTGTTTCAGCTTGGGAATTTGGAGTTAGCCCATCTGAACCAAAACTGCACAAGGAGGAATTAAAATTTAGCAACATTGAACTGAAGCAAAGAAGCTATAAATAGAAAACAAATTAGAGTTCTTTTCATTAAGACATCAACATAATGGCAACAACAAAAGGCATGAATTTAACCCTGAAAATATGGCGTCAAAAAGATGCTAATTCAAAAGGGAAAATTGAAACATACAGAATAAAAGATATTTCAGAGCACATGTCTTTTTTAGAGATGATGGATGTTCTGAATGAACAACTAATTTCCGAAAATAAAGAGCCCGTTGCATTTGATCACGATTGTCGGGAAGGCATTTGTGGCAGTTGCTCGTTGCACATTAATGGAGAACCGCACGGCCCAGATCGTGGAGTGACTACATGTCAGTTGCACATGCGTAAGTTCAATAGCGGTGATACCATTTATATAGAACCGTTTAGAGCAAAAGCGTTCCCAGTAATTAAAGATTTGGTAGTGGATCGATCGGCTTTCGATAGAATTATACAATCTGGGGGATTCGTATCGGTAAATACCTCTGGTAATACGCAAGACGCAAATGCGCTTCCAATTCCAAAAGCGGATGCGGATAAAGCTTTTGATGCAGCAACATGTATTGGTTGTGGTGCTTGCGTTGCGAGTTGTAAAAATGCTTCTGCGATGTTGTTTGTTTCGGCAAAAGTTTCTCAATTATCTCTTTTGCCTCAAGGCCAGGTAGAGCGTGAAGAGCGGGTGCTTAACATGGTGAACCAAATGGATGACGAAGGGTTTGGAAATTGCACAAATACAGGTGCTTGTGAAGTGGAATGCCCGAAAGGAATATCTTTAGAGAACATTGCTCGGATGAATCGAGAATTCTTGAAGGCGACGATACATTCAGAAGAATAAAAAAGGGAGCCAAGCGACCCCCTAATAAACCAGTTAAGTAATTTGTAAATTAATGTCCACCATCTCCGTGGTCATGATCATCATGATTTTCACCTTCTGCGTGGGTTTCTTCTGCTGCAGGCTCTTCACCACCACCACACGATGCCATTGTAAAAGAAACAGCTCCACAAATTGCTAACATCATTAAAATCTTTTTCATACTCGTAAAATTTAGTTAATTAATAAGTTTATTTATTACTCCAAGTTAGCAATTTAACCGACTTTGACGTCGGAATCTCTATTTATTATGTGCGTAGCTAGAACTATGACAATAGTATGACAATATGAGGTAAGTTGTATTTAAATTTGTTGTCAATCAGATCAACAAGCCTTTGAACGAGATTAAAATAATAGGACTAACGCACAAGTCTGTAGAGCTGGATAAAATTGGAGAATTTCATGTTGATGATTCTCAAATTCAGTCTAGGTTAGAAAACCTTGTCAAAAAAACGGATATCACGGAGTTGATGTATTTATCAACTTGTAATAGGGTTGAGTTTATATTTACATCTCCGACTAGTGTGGACGATGATTGTTTGCTTAATTTCTTTCATTCTTTTAATCCCAACATGGATGAAACGCAATTGCAATTTGCCTGCCAATATGCGGAGTATCATGAGGGAGTTGATGCCATTAGTCATTTGTTTCGAGTTGCATCTAGTATCGATTCTTTGGTTTTAGGAGAACGAGAAATCATTACGCAGGTTAGAACTGCTTTTGAGCAATCTAAATCATTTGGTTTAACTGGTGACACCCTTAGAATTGTCGTTGAAAAGGCAATTGAAGCTGCGAAAGAAGTATATACACAAACCAATGTAGCTACAAAACCTGTTAGCATTGTTTCGCTGGCGTATAGAAAAATCGTCGACTTAAATATTCCCCTAGACGCGAGAGTGCTTGTTGTGGGGGCCGGCAAAACAAGCACCAACATGTGTAAGTTTCTCCAGAAACATGGCTTCAATAATTTCATTATTTATAACAGAACGATGAAAAATGGAGATGGCTTGGCAAAAAATCTTGGGTGCGAAAATAGGCCGTTGGCAGAATTACAAAATCACTCAACAGGGTTTGACATTATCGTTTCTTGTACAGGGTCGTCGCAATATATTTTCTCCCAGGAGCTTTATACAAACCTACTTGGTAATGATAAAGGCCGAAAAGTGGTCATAGACCTTGCTATACCGAATGATTTTGACCGAATAATCGCAGATCGAAATAATGTGAAGATGATTGGCATTGAAGATTTGCGTGCAATTGCCGATAAAAACCTAAAAGAACGAGAGAAAGAGCTGGTTCTTTGTGATAAAATCATTCAGCACAACTTGGAAGATTTCAGAAACACTTATCGTGAAAGACAGGTTGAAAAAGCCATGAGCCAAGTTCCTCAATTAGTTAAAGAGATTAAGGAAATGGCCTTTGAAACAGTATTCGCCAGAGAACTGGATGGGCTGAACAAGGAGTCGAAGGAAGTTCTAGATAAAGTAATTGAATACATGGAGAAGAAGTATATCGCTGGACCAATGAAAATAGCCAAGGACATACTTCTCGACGAACAGCTTACTAAGGACTAATGCACCGGCCCATTATCATTGGATCTCGAGGTAGTGATCTAGCACTCTGGCAAGCTAAATATGTTCAAGCGAAGCTAGCGGATTTAGGATATGATTCTACCATTACCATTATAGAAACACAAGGAGACCGAGTACAAGATTTGAGTTTTGATAAGCTTGAAGGCAAAGGGTTTTTCACCAAAGAAATAGAGGAGCAGTTGCTTTCAAGTAAAATTGACATTGCCGTTCACTCACACAAAGATCTCGAAACAACGCAACCAAAAGGATTGGTTATTGCTGCGATTCCTAAGCGCGAAAGCCCAGTGGATGTGTTACTAATTGCTAAAAAAAGTTATTCTCCTTTAATGGTGCATGGCGTAAAAGAAAATGGAATTATAGGCACTTCGTCCGCTCGAAGAAAAAATCAAATAAGAGCATTTAGGCCAGATGTGGTGCTAAAAGATTTGAGAGGTAATGTACCTACCAGGATTAACAAGCTAAGATCAGGAGCTTATGATGCAATAATGCTTGCAAAAGCCGGCTTAAATCGGCTAGAGATCGATTTAAAAGAGTTTGTGGTTTTTGATTTAGAACCAACTGAATTTATTCCTGCACCAGCTCAAGGAGCTTTGGCTCTACAAATTAGAGATGAAGAGGCAGAATTAAAAGTAATTCTTGAAAAATTAACTGACGAGGAGACCTGGATAATTACTGAAATTGAACGCAAGGTACTGAACCTCTTTGATGGAGGTTGCCAATTGCCTTTAGGGGTATTTGTTAATTTCGATGGAGAGCAATACAACCTGTGGGCATCTATGGCAAAAGACTGGAACAATATGCCGAGAAGAATTCAGGTTTCAGGTGATTTCAAAACACTAGCAATAAAGGCAGTTGAAAGTTTAAAAAGCAAGCTTAATATCACTGTATATTTAAGCCATAATCTTCCAGCAAATCATTTTTTAATAAGATATTGTTCAGCCAATGGAATGAGGTTAATTGCTGAAAGTCAGATTACTGCTCGCGTAAAATCAGTACAATTTCCTAAAACAACGTGGGTATTTTTCACATCATCGAACAGTGTACAAGCTTATTTTGATAATGGCGGTAGTTTGGACCGCAAATTTGGAGCAATGGGAGCACAAACTGCGCAAACTGCAAAATTGCATGTTACTTGTGAGTTTATTGGTGATGGCATGCCCGAAGTCGTTGCTGAAAGTTTTCAATCAACTTTAGGGTCAGATTTAGTTTGTTTTCCAATGAGCAATAAAAGTAAAAGGTCAATTCAAAAATCCTTGCCTTCTAAACAAGTATTTGATGTAGTAGCGTACGAAACAATAGAGGAACCTAAGCAGGTGGAGAACTCAGATTATTATTTATTTACTAGCCCATCTAATGTTGATTCTTTTTTTAAAATTAATCAGTTGCCTAAAGACGCTAGGATTATTGCAATTGGTCCGTCCACTCAAAGAAGATTAGCGGAACTCAATATCCAATCAACAAGTTCACATGCTGCTTCTTTTATGTCCATGATTGATGGTATATTGTGTTGAATTGAATTCGCACATCGTGAAGAATATGTTTAGAAATTACATCTGGAAAATATTATTGGTTATTGCAGTAGTTGTATATGTATTGATTGATGCGGATAGGGTGTGTGACATGAATATTTTTTTATCGGCGGCGACTGACATACTCGACCAAAAAAACATTTATACAACCGTTTATCAAACGTGGCTTTATTATTATTACAGTCCTGTTTTTGCAGTATTATTGATCCCTTTCACGTATTTATCTGAGTATTGGGTTAATGTATTTTGGCTTTTACTCAACGTCGGTTTAGTTTTCAGGGTAGGACAATTATTGAAAGGCTATTTCCCGGAATCAACAGTACCTGCGAAATGGCAGCGATTAATTTTAATTCTTTCCATTGTCTTTGTATTTCGGTTCATTTTTGACAACCTTCATTTTCATCAGCTCACCATTTTTATTTTATGGATATCCCTTGAAGGACTATATAGTATTAAAAAAGGGAATAAAATTAAGGGAGGACTGTTATTGGCAATTGGAATAAATATAAAGCTATTGCCTCTGGTATTGATTCCTTACTTACTTTATCGAGGAGAATTCAGAAGCGTCATTTCTATTGTGATATGTTCCGTTGTATTGTTGTATTTACCCGTAATATTTTTAGGGTATGAATACAATCAACTTTTATTAGAAGGCTGGTGGGGAAACATTAACCCTATAGAACAACGGCATATATTGGATTTTGCGCATGCGGGCATACCTGCGCTGATAACTGCCATGTTCCATTTGGATGTATTGCAACAATCTCCCCTATTTTTAAATCAACTAAACGAGGAGGAAATAGGCTGGATTATTAATACTTTTCGTTTAGGTCTAGTCGGATTCACTTTTTTCTTTTTAAGGACAAGGCCTTTTATAAGAACATCCAATTTACACCAGCTTTGGGAATTGGGTTACTTGTTTTTAGTCATCCCTTTAATATTCCCACATCAACAGAATTATTCTTTATTGATGTTATGGCCCGCTGTTATTTATCTCGTCTATTATTTTTATCAAAAACAGGGAACTTACAGGGCGCGCGACAAGCGCTTGTTAGTCGTCTTTGCGCTCTGTTTTTTAGCTTTTAATGCAGGAATGTATTTAGGGCACTTCAGAGAATTTTACAACGGCATAAAATTGGTAACGATTGCCAATTTATTGTTTATTATTCCTTACAGCCTGTGCACCCCCCTAGAACTAGCTGAACGCAGGAATCCCAGTGACATCCATTCCGGTAATTAATAGATGAATGTCATGTGTGCCCTCATAGGTAATAACAGACTCAAGATTCGCCATGTGTCGCATGATGCTGTACTCGCTGGTTATTCCCATTGCACCGTGAATTTGTCTTGCTTCTCTTGCAATATTTATAGCCATTTCAACATTGTTTCTTTTAGCCATTGAAATTTGAGCAGAAGTCGCTCTACCTTCATCACGCAGTGTTCCCAGTCTGTGCGTAAGAAGTTGTGCCTTTGTAATTTCTGTAACCATTTCTGCAAGCTTTTTTTGAATTAATTGAAAGCTTGCGATTGGTTTGTCAAATTGTATTCTCTCCTGTGCATACCTTAGTGCAGAATCGTAACAATCCATTGCAGCACCAATTGCTCCCCATGCGATTCCATAACGAGCACTGTCTAGGCAGGAAAGTGGCGCTCCAAGTCCACTTCTGCCTGGTAATAAGTTTTCTTTAGGCACCTTAACGTTGTCGAAAATTAGCTCGCCCGTGATAGATGCCCTAAGTGAGTGTTTGCCATGCATTTCTGGAGCGGTAAATCCTTCCATTCCTTGTTCTACAAGAAGACCATGAATTCTACCGGACTCATCTTTCGCCCAAACAACAGCAACTTGTGAAATCGGCGAGTTTGAAATCCACATTTTTGCACCATTCAATACATAATGGTCTCCAGCATCTTTAAAATGGGTAACCATTCCACCTGGATTTGATCCATGATCAGGTTCAGTAAGCCCAAAACATCCAAGCCATTCACCCGAGGCAAGTTTGGGTAAGAACTTTTTCTTTTGCTCTTCAGAACCATATTTCCATATCGGATACATGACCAATGAACTTTGAACGGAAGCTGTAGATCTTAGACCCGAGTCACACCTTTCCAGTTCTTGCATTAAAAGACCGTATGAAATTTGATCTAATCCAGCACCGCCATATTCTTCTGGTATATAAGGTCCAAATGCACCAATTTCTCCTAATCCCGGGAGGAGATGCTTCGGAAAATCACATTTTTCGAAACAATCTTCAATTATTGGACTGACTTCTTTTTTAACCCAGGCTCGGGCAGCTTCTCTTATTAGTTTGTGCTCTTCAGTTAATAGCTCATCCATTAGGTAATAATCGTGGGCTTCAAATCTATCTGTACTCATTGGTTTGATTTATTCAGCGCAAAAGTAGCCAAAATGTGCTTTCGTTGGTAGTGTTTATAACTGTCTGTTTCAATATATAGTGAAATACGCTATGATTTCTATTTTTGTTTTAGCAAATAAATCATTTTAAGAAGCCACAAAACGCGAAGCCATATCATAGATAATTACACCGATAGAGTCATTAGTATTGAGAATTTTAACCAAGTCCTTGCGGATGACAGTGGATTTGGGATTCAAATGCTCTACTCCGAGCCCATACCTAGTATGAAAGGTGAGTTTTCTGGTAACCTCACTGTTTTCACTTGTTTATTGTTTTGTGTGCTCTTACTTGTAGTCATAAAAGTTCGGCAGACAGCTAAATTTCGATTCATTATTGCTTCGTTTTATAGAGGGAAATCGGTGATACAGCCGTTTAAAGATGGACAAATTTTTGCAAGCGCTTCAGCACTTTTTTTGTTGGGAAACTTTATTGTTATGTCGGCGATACTGTTGCATTATGCAATCAACATATTGGATTATCCGGGTGTTAATTTTTGTAAGGGATTGTATGCTTATGAGATTGTTTTATTTATTATCGGATTTTACGGATTGAAATTGCTTTGCACGAGGCTAATTCAGTTCATAATCGGAATGAATGAAGGTTTGATGGAATACCAGCATAATATTTTGCTGTTTTGCCAAAACGTGGGTTTGGTACTTTTGCCGCTAGTGGTGCTGATAACATACATTGACATTAACTATAAAACGGACCTTATATATGTGGCAATTAGTCTGTTTATTCTGCTTTATTTTTACAGGATTTTAAAGACGGTAGGAATTTCTATACGTCAATCTGTTCCTTGGTTGTATTTATTTTTGTACCTTTGCGCCTTCGAAATTTCGCCAATAATTATAGCCATAAAACTATTAACGGGCGCGGATTCGTAACTGACCACAGTAAAGTATTAATCACTTTAAAAAGGAAAGTAGATGAGTGTAAAGTCTATTTTGGTGTCACAGCCTAGACCAGAAAACGAAAAGTCACCTTATTTTTCCCTCGCTGAAAAATATAAACTGAAAATTGATTTTAGATCATTTATTCATGTTGAGGGAATTAATGGGCAAGATTTTAGAAAGGAACGAATCAATCTTATTGAGCATACAGGAATCATTTTAACAAGCAGGAATGCAGTTGATCATTACTTTAGAATTGCTGAAGAGATGAGGTTTACAGTTCCCGATAGCATGAAGTATTTTTGTATTTCAGAAGCCGTTGCATATTATTTGCAGAAATACGTTGTTTACAGGAAAAGAAAAATCTTTCATGGCAATAGAACAATTGCGGACATGACTGATATTTTAAAGAAAAACAAGAATGAAAAATTTCTTGTTCCATGTTCAGATATACAACGTAAAATAATCCCGCAACAATTAGAAGCATTAGGATTAAACTTCACTAATGCTACGTTGTACAAAACAGTTTGTAGTGATTTGTCGGACTTAGAAGATGTAAAGTATGATATGTTGGTGTTTTTCAGTCCATCGGGTATCGAGTCTTTGTTTAAAAATTTCCCGAAGTTTGAGCAAAATGGAACTAAAATAGCGGTTTACGGTAATACTACTGCGACAGCTGTAGAAAATGCGGGGCTACGAATTGACGTTAGAGCTCCACAACCTGAATTTCCTTCAATGACGATGGCAATTGAAAAATTTGTCAAGGCTAAAAAGAAAAGTATTTAATCAGAAAGTTAATGAATAAAGGAGCGGGTTTAGCTTCTTTATTTTTCTGATTACCAAGAAACGGTAATTTTTCCAACGGATTGTCTGCTTTCCAAAAAGGCATGGGCCTTTCCAATGTCATGAATACCAAATTCACCACCAATTCTGGGTTCGAGTAAGTTGCTTTCCGTCATTTCCACTACTGCTTTTAAACATCTCTGTATGATTAATGGCTGGTGATCCGCAATATGAAGCATGTTAACCCCAATAACCCCCTTAGAGTTGACTAGGAATTGAATAGGGGACATTACACCAAACTTCCAAGCTAGTTGAAGTGTAGCTAATGCTCCACCCTTCTTTCCCGATCTTTCAGCAACACCGTATATTACAGAAGTGCCTCCCTTTTCGAGTAGCTGATAATCTTTTTTAAAGGTAGAACCACCTATTGAGTTAAAAGCAACCTGCAGATTATGGCCTTGATTTTGTATTTCTTTACGATAATCCTGGGTGCGATAATTAATTGGGAAATCAACACCATTTTCCCGCATATAATCGAACTTGTCATTGCTGCCTGCAGTTCCATAGATTATGCATCCTTTTTGTTTTGCAATTTGACTGAGTGCTGTTCCTACTCCGCCTGCAGCTGCATGAATCAGAATGTGGTCGTCTTTAAATAAATGAATAGCTTCACACGCAGCTCTGTATGCCGTGCAGTATTGAGTTGCTAACGCTGCTGCTACAGCAGAAGGTGTAGAATCTGCAATGATTGCACAGGCTCGCGCATCGGTAATAGCGTATTCAGCATACCCTCCAAACCGGGTCATGGCTACCACTCGTTTCCCTAAAAGATGCTGATCTTTATCATTCACGATTTCGACAACTTCTCCAACAACATCGTATCCCAGAATCGCGGGCATTGGTGGCGCATCACGGTAAAGCCCATTTCGAGCCATTACGTCTGCAAAATTAAGTCCAAATGCAGATATTTTGATCAAGACTTGATTTTCGTTAGGTTTCGGTATAGGCACCTCTTGAATCTGAAATGCATTCATAGGATCTCCTTTACGCACTAGCACGGCTGCTTTCATAAAACCTATTTTTTATTTTCGTACACAATTTGAAGTAAAGGTGAAGAAAATAGATCACTTGGTGCCACCATCAGTTCTTCTTTTGGTATTTTCGCGCCATAACGTTGCTTCAAAACAGCTTGCACATTAGCAGACGAAAGATTATAATCGATCAGTGGCCTGGGCGAACATATTTCTATTCCAGCAGCCTTATATGCTTTCCAGACTAGCTCAGAACAATATATTTCAGCGTCATCCCAATTAAAAAACCAGTCGTATTTTTTACCTAATTCCTTATTGCAATAAGAATGCGCAGATAGGATATTGAATGCTTTACCTTCAAGCAAACGAAGCACAACAAAGTGTCCATTAATTCCAGCCATTGTGAATTTTTTCAGTTCACTTTTTCTAACAGGTCCTACGGCCTCATAAACAACAAGTTCTTCCTTGTCTTCCAAAACGATTCCACAATGTGAATAATAGTTGTCTGTAGCTTCCCTGATCGCTTGACATTGAGAAGAGTTCAGGGCTTGTAGAATGATATCGCCTGCTTGAAAAGTAAAATCATTTACATGCGTTTTTTGAGAACAGGAAACCAACGAAAATAAAAAGACACAGGCAAGAAGACTAGGCTTTATTGCCCTGTATAACCACCACAAATTCTCCCTTTGTGGAGTTTGTTTCAAAATGTAGTAGCAATTGTTGTGCGGTACCTTGAACATTTTCTTCGAATTTTTTAGTTAACTCTCTAGATACGGAAATTTGTCTTGAAGGGGCAACTTCCTTAACTTCTTTTAACAATTTTAAAATGCGGTGTGTAGACTCGTAAAGCACCACAGTTTTATCAAAGTTTAGCAATGTCTCGACACGGGATTTTCGGCCCTTTTTTTGAGGCAAGAATCCTTCAAAATAGAATCGGTCTGAGGGAATGCCAGAATTTATAATTGCCGGTATTAGTGCGGTCGCACCAGGAAGACATTCGATGTCTATTCCATTCTCTTTGCACTTTCTTACCAATAAAAAACCAGGGTCTGAAATGCCCGGTGTTCCGGCATCAGATACGATTGCCATTTGATCTCCCATTTGAATTTTTGATACTAATTCATTAATTATTTTGTGTTCATTATGTTGATGATACGAACGCAGTGGAGTAGAAATATCATAATGATGAAGTAATTTCTTGGTTACTCGAGTATCTTCTGCCAAGATCATCGCTACATTTTTCAGAACTTCGATAGCTCTGTAGGTAATATCACCCAGGTTGCCAATAGGAGTAGGAACTATATACAGTTTCGCCATTATGATCGTGTTAATACAATGTAGTCTTGGAGTAAAGTTTTAAGGAAGGTAAGCTTGTTGTCCGGTATTTTTTCAAGAGCCAGTACATTTTGACATTTTTGTGCTAAGTCAACGATTAATTTTTTGTGATTTTTATTTGGAAATTTTCGTACTCTTTGAATCGCATTTTTTATCAGTAACATATCGTCGTCTGTCAGCGACGTTACACCAGGATATTCGGGTGTATAATTTTCAGCTGTTTTTATTGAAAGTATATCGTGAATCGTATAATTTATGGTCGGCTTTACTTGAATTACAACAGTTCCGGCAACCATGTCTCCAATACGTTGATTTCTATCAGAACTGGAAGCGGTCAAAAACCCAAACGAACCCAAAGACATCCAATAATCAATCAGCATAAATGACGATCTAAGAAAGTAGTCTGTCAAAGAGGGAATTTCGCCATTGACTTTAATCACACGTACCCCTGTGGCCATTTTCCCTACCGTTCTGCCAGAAAATAAGTATTCGCTTAAAAAACGATAAAAAAATACGGGAATGTAAATAATGGTAACCAGAATTAACGATAGGATTGCTACCAGGAGATATATCCAATAGGAGTTGTTTGATGACGCCCCCCAGGTATTCCAGGTCACCTGTTCTGGCGCTAAACTAGTTACACCAACAAATATTAATGTAGAAACATAAATGACAATCCCCAAATAGGTCCACCAAATGACCATATCCAAAAGTAACCCAACAAATCGTTTGGCAATTGAGCTCAGCTCATATTGGATGGTAACATTATTGGAAGTAACAATGTCTATCGTTTTCAATTGATTCTAACTTTTATTCAATATAATATTACCTTTAATAATCGCTCAAATTAAGGCCTAAAATGAAAGAGACCTCATTCATCAAACAAAATAAAGAAAAATGGCACAAGTTTGAGCAAATGTATCACCAAAACAAAAAAGATCCAGATGAGCTTAGCAGTCTATTTGTTGAACTCACGGATGACTTGAGCTATGCTCGCACGCATTATCCAAAAAGAACAGTAAGGGTTTATCTTAATGGATTAGCACAGAAAGTTTATAATCAATTATATCGAAAAAAGAGAGACTCTTTCAGCAAGGTTATTCAATTTTGGAAAAAAAGCCTACCGCTGGAGATGTACCGGGTGAGGAAAGCTTTAATTACCTCATTAGTCGTTACCCTGGTTGGCTTCATTATTGGTTGGAGTTCAACAATAGACAACCCTTTTTTCCTTGACATTATTGCTGGAGAAGGAAGAGTTGCATATGAAGAAGAATGCATCGCTTACAATAAACCAATAAGTGTCTATCAAACCCAGGATGAAACGACCATGTTTTTTTCGTTGGTGATTAACAATTTACGCGTCTCTTTTTTGGCCTTTGTAATGGGAATGTTGATTTCTATTGGAACCGGATTTTTCATGGTGTATAATGGAATTTTGCTTGGTTCGTTTCTTGCATTTTATAAGTTTAAAGGATATTTCGCAGTATGCATGCTAACAATTTGGTTGCACGGAACATTTGAAATTTCTGCCATTATTATTGCGGGAGCAGCAGGAATCACTCTTGGAAATTCGATCCTTTTTCCAGGCTCAATGACGCGGGCACAGTCTTTATTGCTTGGAGCCAAAAGAGGTATGAAAATTATGATTGGCTTATCTCCTTTTATGATTGTAGCAGGATTTATTGAGGCTTTTATTTCACGATATGGCCCAGAGATGCACTGGCTGGTTA
>Ga0115568_10000197_pt1 | contig 43472 bp, 39 predicted proteins | sample COGITO_mtgs_1204_FD_87296 | JGI IMG/M metagenome (GOLD analysis project Ga0115568, IMG submission 87296) | Pelagic marine microbial communities from North Sea - COGITO_mtgs_120426 | ecosystem: Environmental > Aquatic > Marine > Epipelagic | place: Germany:Helgoland, sampling site Kabeltonne...
ACCTACTTTCCAACAGAAGGCATGCATTCAATAGGACAATCGCTCTATCAATTGGCCAAAGATAAAGGAGTTCGTTTTTTACTTGAAACTCCAGTGGTAAAAATTAATGTAGAAAACAATAGTGCAAAAGGCATAGAAATAGTAGTAAATGGAGCAACACAGTATTTAAAAGCAGACGTAGTCGTTTCAAATGCAGACGTATTTCACACCTATGAAAAACTGCTTCCAAACATTCAAACACCCAAGAGAATTGTTCAAGAGGAAAGATCGAGTTCTGGACTCATATTCTATTGGGGTATTTCTACCTCTTTTCCCTCATTAGACCTTCATAATATTTTTTTCAGTGAAGACTATGAGCTTGAATTCAAAGAAATTTTTGACCAACAGACCTTACCTACTGATCCAACCATATACTTAAACATAAGTTCCAAAGAAAAACCATCAGATGCCCCTCAAGGTTGTGAGAATTGGTTTGTGATGGTAAACGCACCAGCTAACAAAGGGCAAGACTGGGAAGATTTAAAGCAAAAAATGAAGCAAACAATTGTCAGTAAATTATCCGATTTACTGGGTGTTAATGTAGCTGACTATATTGTTTATGAAGAAATTTTAGACCCAATTGGTATAGAAAAAAATACCAATGCATCACAAGGTGCCCTTTACGGCACTTCTAGTAATGATTCAAAAGCAGCATTTTTAAGACAATCCAATAAAAGTCATATTGAAAATTTATATTTTTGCGGTGGTTCTGCACACCCTGGAGGTGGGATTCCACTCTGTCTCTACAGTGCCAAAATTACAGCAGATTTAATTCCGGAAATTTAGTGCAATACCCAAAAATTATATGGAATAAAATTCCTGATTTAATTTTAACTGTATACCATATAATAGTATTGAATTAACAATCTTAAAAAGCCTTTAACAGATATTAGGCCTCAAAAAAGTAATGACAAAGACTACTACCCGACAAATTGAACCGAAAACAAGTTTTGCTATAGGATTGATTTGGCTATTCAATATGACTGCAATCATTGGTATTGGTATGGGGTTTCAAGAGTGGTTTATTGAGAAAACATATGTGAATATGCTTCTTTACACCGTTTTTTTAATCGCCTTATTTCCGGTGTATTCATCCAGAAATATATTCCTTTTCACCACAGCATTTCTAATTGGTATGTCTAGTGAATGGATAGGTGTGCATACCTCTTGGCTATTCGGTAGCTATTACTACGGAGAAAATTTAGGTGTTAAAGTAGGGGGCGTGCCGCTACTTATTGGTATAAATTGGGCTGTACTGAGTCTAATCTCAGCAGATCTTGTGAGAAAATTAAACAGCGCTAAATACTATAAGGCGCTACTTGCTTCTTGTCTCATGGTGGGCTTAGACCTATTAATGGAGTATGCAGCACCATCGCTAGACTTTTGGTACTTTGACGGAGGTATAGCGCCAATAAAAAACTACCTAAGCTGGTTTGCGGTGGCTTTTATAATTCAGCTCATCATAAACGATAGCTATACCCATGGAAATCGAAAGTATTCACTGCATTTACTTTTGAGTCAGTACGCTTTTTTTACCGCTTATTTATTGCTTCAATAAAGAAGACAAGCCCGCAGTAAAATCTGGTTTATCCCAATCACTAATCCGCGCGGTTTCAAGCACTATATCTCCATTTGCGCTTATGACATAGCTGGTTCCTAATGCCATACTTTTAAATGGACTTTTATCTTCCACTACTCTATAAGTAATAGGAAAGGAAAAGTCTTGGTTTTTAATGAACTGTTCTACCGGCTCACGCTCCTCATCTGTAATAATAAGAAAGACTATGTCACTACCAAAACGCTTATAAAGCCTTTCAATACTCTCCAGTGAAGCTTTCGAAGGCAAATGCCAAGACGCCCAAAATGACACAAAAATAACCTTGCCTTTAGATTGTTCCAAAGAAAAGAAATCCCATTCTTTGTCTTTTAACCTCCATTGATAGCTAGGAATTTCATATTGATCTTCTACGCTCAAAAAGCGGGGGGTTGGCGCCAGTAATTTAGTCAAGAGTAATTTACCTTGGCTCCCTAGTGGTGAATACATGAGTAACAACACTAGTCCAATTGTCATAAGTATAAGAACAGATTTTAGCTTCATAGTATAAAAATAAAAAAACACCCCATATAATATGAAGTGTTTTTTTTTAAATGATTGCACTACTTATACTTAAGCAGCATTTTCCTTTTTGATTACGTTTAAAGCAGATCCTGCTCTAAACCAACCTATTTGTGAATCATTATAAGTATGATTTACTTGAATAGTGTGGGCAGTTCCATCTGCGTGTTTGATCTCAATAGTCAAAGCTTGTCCAGCTTTAAATGAGGCAATATCTACAAAGTTAAAAGTGTCATCTTCTTTGATTAAGTCGTAATCAGACTCGTTCACAAAAGTCAAGCCTAACATTCCTTGTTTTTTAAGGTTTGTTTCATGAATACGTGCAAAAGATTTTACAAGAACTGCTGCAACACCTAGGTGTCTTGGCTGCATTGCTGCATGCTCCCTTGAAGAACCTTCTCCGTAATTATGGTCGCCTACTACAATGGTTTTAATGCCAGCCGCTTTATAAGCCCTTTGTGCGTCAGGTACACCCATGTATTCGCCGGTGAGCTGATTTTTTACAAAATTTGTTTTCTGATTAAACGCATTCACTGCTCCAATCAAGGTATTGTTGGCAATATTATCTAAATGACCTCTAAAACGCAACCATGGACCTGCCATAGAAATATGATCAGTAGTACATTTACCCTGCGCTTTGATTAATAGTTTGGCCCCAGCCAAACTTTCGTTTTCAATAGGCTGGAAAGATTCTAATAATTGTAATCTTTCTGAAGTAGGGCTCACTTTAACAGAAACACCAGAACCATCTTCATCAGGAGCAATAAATCCAGCGTCTTCTACTGCAAAACCATTCACTGGTAATTCAATACCTAATGGCATATCTAATTTAACCGCTTCTCCATCTTCATTGATTAATGTGTCATTCATTGGATCGAAATCTAACCTTCCTGAAATCGCAATGGCTGCGACCATTTCAGGAGAACCAACAAAGGCATGGGTATTTGGATTGCCATCTGCACGTTTAGAGAAGTTTCTATTAAAAGAATGTACTATGGTGTTCTTCTCGTCGCCTTTAAGATCACTTCTGTCCCATTGTCCAATACATGGACCACAAGCATTGGTAAATATAGTCGCGCCAACCTCTTCAAAAATCTGAAGTAATCCGTCTCTTTCCGCTGTGAATCTAATCTGTTCAGAACCTGGATTAATACCAAAATCAGATTTAGGTTTAATCTTCTTATCGATTGCTTGCTTCGCAATTGAAGCTGCTCTTGTCAAATCTTCATAAGAAGAGTTGGTACAAGATCCAATCAATCCCCAATCTACTTTTAAAGGCCAATCATTGGCCTTAGCTTTCTCTCCTAATTCTCCAACTGGAGTGGCAAGATCTGGCGTAAAAGGGCCATTTAAATGAGGCTTTAAAGTATTTAAATCTATTTCTATGATTTCATCAAAATATTTTTCTGGCTGCGCATACACTTCTGGATCTGCAGTAAGGTGTGCTTTAACTTCATTTGCAGCATCTGCCACATCATTTCTATCTGTAGCCCTTAAATAACGTTCCATAGAGGCGTCATAACCAAAGGTAGAAGTGGTGGCTCCTATTTCTGCACCCATGTTACAAATGGTTCCTTTACCTGTACAAGACAAGTTTAATGCACCTTCTCCAAAATATTCAACAATTGCACCAGTACCTCCTTTAACAGTCAGTATTCCTGCTACTTTTAAAATAACATCTTTGGCAGAAGTCCAACCTGAAATATTACCAGTTAACTTTACGCCTATCAATTTTGGGAATTTTAATTCCCAGGCCATTCCAGCCATTACATCTACTGCGTCTGCTCCACCTACTCCAATAGCTAACATTCCAAGACCACCTGCGTTAACAGTATGTGAATCTGTACCAATCATCATTCCTCCGGGGAAAGCGTAATTTTCTAGAACTACCTGATGAATAATACCAGCTCCAGGTTTCCAAAAACCAATACCGTATTTATTGGATACAGACTCCAAGAAATTAAACACCTCTTCACTGGTGGCATTGGCTACTTTTAAATCTGCCACTGCACCGCTTTTTGCTTGAATAAGATGGTCACAATGAACCGTTGTGGGTACCGCAACTTTTGGTTTTCCTGCTTGCATAAATTGCAATAAAGCCATTTGTGCAGTAGCATCTTGACAGGCAATTCTATCTGGCGCAAAATCCACATAGTCTTTTCCTCTAGTAAAAGCTTTATTTGATTTGCCATCCCACAAATGGCTGTATAATATCTTTTCAGACAAAGTTAAGGGTCTCCCCACTAATTCACGTACTTGATCTACACGCTCTGCCATTTGGGAATACACCCCTTTGATCATATCTATGTCAAATGCCATTTGATTTTGGTATTTAAGTTAATGCTTGTAAAAATAGTAAAAAGCGAGGAGTTCACTAGCAAGAAATCGTTTTCGAAAGGGGTTTATTAAACAATTACTAAGAAACAGTTGTGTTTTTAATAAATTGTCAATAAACAATAGAAAAAATTATTCTTTTACCCAGTTATTTGCGAAATCACAGTCTCTATTAGACTTACTCACACTAATGTAAGTATCCTCAATGTGGGTTCCACGCCAGTCATTAATTGCTTTTAATTGCTTTTCTGTTTTGGCGAGCTCTTGAATTTTCATATAATCTCTTGCAAAATCTGCCGTGTGCTCTCCATACCTATTGGAGATTTTTAATATTTTATATTTTGTCTGCCCCCCTCTTGGGTCTGGCTCTTCAATAGGGAAAGATATTTCATTGTCCTTTAGATTACTTACTTGTTTATAAAGGCTTGGATCCATTTTAGTCAATTCAAATCTCGAATCGTAATTGGTAGGGTTTCTAAGTACACCGCCGTCAAACTTAGTCTCCTTTTCATCAGAGAAGTTTAAGGCTGCTTCTGCAAAAGTAAAAGCGCCTTCCTCAATCTTCTTTTTTATGTCTTTCAATTCGTCAATAGCTGCTTTTACCGCACTACTTGGCACTTCTGGCACCATTAAAATGTGCCTTAAATCCAATTCTTGCCCCCTTATTTTTTCAATATAAATAATATGATATCCGAAAGGGCTTTCGAATGGATCTGAAATTTCTCCCTCTTGCAAAGAAAAAGCAACGTCTTTAAATTCTTTTACAAATGGAGTTTCTCTACTCATGGGATAAAACCCCCCTTTAGATTTAGATCCAGGGTCTTGAGAATATAAAATAGCCTTAACCGAGAAGCTGGCATTGTTGTCCTCCACATCTGCTTTTAACTCATTGAGCTTGTCTATCACTTTCTGCTTCTCTTCCTCAGGAGCCTGAGGCGTTTTTACAATTTGAGAAATCTCTAATTCTGCACCAAATACTGGGCGCTCTTCTTTGGGGATATCATTGAAAAATTGCCTGACTTCCTCAGGGGTAATTTCAATCTCCTCCACTACCTTGGTTTGCATCCTTTCAGAAAGCATTCTAAGCTTATTAATCTTATTGAGCTCTTGTCTAAAACTCTCTTCATCTTCTTTCTTGTACACCTTAAGTACACGATCTAAAGATCCTGCCTGTGACACCAACTGCTGTAACTGACGCTCGCCAATAGCAGCTATTTCGTCATCTGATATCAGTACACTATCCTGAACTGCCTGGTGGGCAAAAAGGCGGTCTTCCATGAGTTTCCCTAAAAGTTGACAACGATTCACATCTTGATCAGAAACTCCTTGACTTTTTAAATCTATCAGGGTTTTTTCAATATCAGACTCCAAAATGACATAATCCCCAACTACAGCTGCAATACCATCCAATTTAATTCTTTTAAAGGCTTGCTTTACCTCTGAAGGCGCCACTAAATCCATAGACTTAGGTGGCTCTACTTGACTGTCTTGTATGGCTAAACTGTCCTGAGCCATTAGGGTTACAGAACATAAAAATAATAGCATTACGCTACTAAAACGGTATTGTTTAATTGTAAATTTCAAGGGCTTTGTTTTTAATAGCTTCATCAATAATATCTCTTTCTATTTGTTTCAGAAACGCTTGTTTCCTTCTAATTTTCAAAATTTGCTCCAGGGAGGGCTTCACATAACTTAAAGGGGCTATGTCATTCACTTCTAACACTTCTTGGACTTGTCCCAAATATACCCCTAATGAATCCTTCAATTCAAAAAATTGTGATTTTTTTAAATATATTTCTTCATTATCGCGCGCTAAAGGTCCTATTTCCCTCAGTATCCTATTCAAAGGCACCCAAATAGAATCGTTCAGATTCAGTTTATTAAATTGAATGCTTATAGAATCTAAATACCTTATATCTGCTTCCTCAAAAGTTTTTAACTTTTGGGCAATCAAAGCAACATCACTATAATTCCTCGGGAGACTCACAAATCGCAAACGAATTAATTTTTCTTTCACCAAAAAGTTTTGCTGCTCATTAGCATAAAAAGCGGCCAACTCATCTGATCCAATCAATGTATCTGATCTAGAATTAACCAATGCCTCTTTATAAGCCAGTGTATATAAGTCACTTTTATAATTAGCCACCAAACGGTCAAATGCTTCCATCTTAGCAACAGGCAAGTTAATGAGTGATTTCTGTATGAGCAACTCTTTAGCAGCCCATTGGTTAATATAATCATTAACTATTGCTAAGGAATCTTGGGGACTGGTATTTTGATACAAATAGGAGGGAATGTCTTCTAAAAGCAAGTATTGGTCACCCAACTTCGCAACAGCATTCTCTTGAACTTCTGAACGTAAAAACGACTCACAAGACTGGAGGCAAAAAAGCAGGCCCATTAAACCAAAAGATATACTCAAAATTTTCCTATCCCTCATCTTGCAAAAGTAAAAAATAAGCTGGTCTAAGACTTGTTTATCAAACTAAAATTAGGTTAATTTATGACTTAGACCAATAATTATATGGAAGAAAAAATAAAATTAATTTGGGATTTCAGAGGTCCAAATAGCGGGCCAACTGCTGCACATCATAAAATACACCTCAAAGAGTTTTGTGAAAAAGAGCATTACCTAGAATTAGAAATGGGCACTTCCCTCATTTCCGAAATGCACAGCACAGCATATGTTGTGGTGCCAAAAGACCTCATGATTGTGTTTAGAGACGCACTTAGACCACATAGGGGAGAAAAAGCATCTTAACAATAGTCCATGAAGCGTTCCACCATCAAATTAGCCCACATACCCAAGATCTTTTTTTTAACGGTCGCTTTCACCACACTTCTTAGCTGTGGCAGCCATCCTAAAAACTATGAAAACGCACTAGATTTTGCTTTGTCAAGTCCCTCTAAAAAAATAAAGAGGGTCATGGATAATTTAAAGGACCATGAGCTACAAATATTATTTACTAGTATTGAAAGAGCTGGAAGAGATGAAATAGACCCTATTACTTTTCATGAGTACTCATTTCAATTAGACCCCCTCCACTATTTTTACCCTGCTAGCACAGTGAAATTTCCTGCGGCAGTCTTATCCCTTGAAAAACTCTCCAGCTTAAACAGGTCTCATCTGGACAATTATCAGGTGGAAGGAGATACCCTCACTTATAATTTTGCCAACACTATTAATGAAATATTCGCAGTAAGTGATAATGATGCCAACAATAGGCTTTTTGAATTTCTTGGGAGTGATTATATAAATAGTAAGCTCAAAAGTAAAGGCATAAAGCCAATAAGAATATCACATAGACTTTCTACTTCAGACGCGGCCAATCCAAATACAAAAAAAATAGAAATACGCTCCAAGGGCTTAGAAACCATAACCATTAAGTCCAACAAAAATAGTAATCCCTTGCCTCTAAACCTCAACCAACTCAATAAAGGCCTTGGATATATTCAAGAGGGACAACAGATCAACAGTCCTTTTGATTTTTCTTACAAAAATTACTTTTCACTGCAAGCACAGCACGAAATGATCAAAAGGGTCATTTTCCCTGAGGCTTTCAAAGCGTCAGAGCGTTTTAATATATCAGAAGAAAAGAGGGCTTTTTTACTAGAATCAATGCACAAACTTCCTAGAGAGCAAGGCTATGATCCAAAAATCTATTACGACAGTTATGGAAAATTTTTGTGGTTTGGAGATACTGAGAAAAACATCCCCTCCCATATAAAAATATACAATAAAGTAGGCTACGCATATGGAACACTAACAGATTGCGCCTACATTGAAGACCACAAAAACAAACTGTCTTATTTTATAACTGCCACTATTTTAGTGAATAAAAATGGGGTGTTTAATGACAATAAATACGAGTATGACAGTGTAGGAATCCCTTTTCTAGCTGCTTTAGGCAGAGAGATTCACAGGTATGAAAAATATAAAAAAAGAAAGTTTTAGACAAAAAATAGCTCAAACATCCTAAGGAAACATACCTGATCTTAGTCTGATAACTTATTTTTCAAGGGGTGTAACGCCTTGCGGCACACCGTATAAATCGAAATCTCCCGCCTCTGAAATTTCTACAGATACAAACTCCCCTACTTTTAAGTAGTACGCACTGGCATCTATAAGCACTTCGTTGTCTACATCTGGAGAATCTGCTTCTGTCCTACCCACAAAATAGTTCCCTTCTTTTCTGTCTATAATACACTTAAAAGAACGGCCTACTTTTTCTTGGTTTAGCTCCCATGAAATCTGGGCTTGTATGTCCATAATCTCCGCAGCCCTAGCCTCTTTAACTTCCTGAGGAACATTGTCTTCTAAAGCATAGGCATGGGTGTCTTCTTCATGACTGTAAGTAAAACAACCCAAGCGGTCAAAACGGGTATCTGTGACCCACTGTTTAAGGGTTTGGAAATCTGCTTCCGTTTCTCCAGGATACCCTACAATAAGCGTCGTTCTAATAGCCATTTCAGGAACCCTAGATCTAAATTCAGCAATTAGCGCATCTGTTTTAGCTTTGGTGGTTCCCCTTCTCATGCTTTTGAGAATTGGATCCGAGATATGCTGCAAAGGAATGTCTATATAGTTGCAAATTTTAGGCTCCTTTTTCATGAGGTCTAAGACCTCTAATGGAAAGCCTGTTGGAAAGGCATAATGCAATCTAATCCAAGAAATACCGTTTACCTCCACGAGTGCTTCAAGCAATTCTGCTAAGGCCCTCTTCTTGTATAAATCTAGTCCGTAATAGGTTAAATCTTGAGCGATCAAAATAAGCTCCTTAACCCCTTTGGCCGCTAAAGACTCCGCCTGAACCACTAAATCTTCTATGGGCGTACTTTTGTGCTTCCCTCGCATGAGTGGAATAGCACAGAAAGAACAGGGCCTGTCACAACCTTCTGCAATTTTCATGTACGCATAATTCTTAGGGGTAGTCGTAATTCGCTCCCCAATAAGCTCGTGCTTGTAATCTGCTTCTAGAGCTTTTAATAAATTAGGCAGTTCTGTAGTCCCAAAATAAGCGTCTACATTTGGAATTTCTTTCTGCAAGTCTGGCTTATAACGTTCACTCAAACAACCTGTAACAAAAACTTTATCTACTTCTCCTGCCTCTTTTTGAGCCACATAAGAAAGAATGGTATTGATACTTTCCTCTTTCGCATTGGCAATAAAACCACAGGTATTTATGACCACAATATTCCCCTCCTCCTCATGAGCCACTTCTTTATTATTAGCTTTCAATTGCCCCATAAGTACTTCAGAATCATAAATATTCTTAGAACATCCTAGGGTAACCACATTAATTTTATTGGTCTTAATAGACTTTGTGCGCATATTGAGGGATAAAACGTTAGCTTCTGTTAAAGAAGGAATCTACAAATTCGTATTTATTAAATACTTGGAGGTCTTGAATGGCTTCCCCCACGCCAATATATTTTACAGGTATTTGCAATTGATCAGAAATTCCAATCACTACCCCACCTTTGGCAGTGCCATCTAATTTAGTAATCGCTAAAGAAGTCACCTCTGTGGCTTTGGTGAACTGCTGCGCTTGCTGGAATGCGTTCTGTCCGGTAGAACCATCTAGAACCAATAAAACCTCATGAGGTGCGCCAGGAATGACTTTGTCCATAACCCGCTTGACTTTAGCCAACTCATTCATTAGGTTTATTTTGTTGTGCAGGCGTCCTGCGGTGTCAATAATAACAACATCAGCGCTTTGCGCCAAGCCAGCGCTCAAGGCATCAAAAGCTACTGAAGCAGGATCACTCCCCATTTGCTGCTTAATGATAGGCACCCCAACGCGGTCTGCCCAAACCACCAATTGATCAATAGCTGCAGCCCTAAAAGTATCTGCAGCGCCCAAAACAACTTTAAGCCCTTTTGCTTTAAATTGGTGCGCCAACTTACCAATAGTAGTTGTTTTACCTGCGCCATTTACGCCTACAACCATAATTACATGGGGGTATTCGCTTTGAGGAACGGTGAAATCTTCTGCCTCTCCATGATCTGTCTCAGACAATAAACCTGCAATCTCTTCCTTTAGAATTTGATTGAGTTCTTCCAAACCAACATACTTATCTGATTTTACCCGAACCTCAATTCTATCGATAATTTTTAATGTAGTGTCTACCCCTACATCTGAACTCACCAAAACCTCTTCTAAATGATCTAAGGTTTCTGCATCTACAGTAGTTTTACCAACAACGACCTTCTCTAATTTATAGAGAAAAGAAGATTTGGTTTTTTCTAAACCTTTGTCTAAGGTCTCTTTTTTATCTGAAGAGAAAATTTTTTTAAAAAAACTCATTTGGTTTATTCTGTTGGGTAAAGATATAAAACAAAAAAGCTACTCTCTAATAGAAAGTAGCTTTTAGTATACGCTAAAATGCGATTATTTTTTAGACAACCATTGGTCTACTAATTCAGGAGCCATTACAGACTCTGCAAAAGTATAGGCACCGGTCTTTGGAGAACGTACCATTTTAATAGCTTTGGTTAATCTTTTCGAACTTGTCTGTAGGGATGCTACTGTCTTCTTTGCCATGGCTTATTATTTTATTTCTTTATGAACAGTCATGCGCTTTAGAATTGGATTAAATTTCTTAATCTCCATTCTGTCTGGCGTGTTCTTTTTGTTTTTTGTTGTAATGTATCTAGAAGTTCCAGCAACACCAGATTCTTTGTGCTCTGTACATTCTAAAATAACCTGAATTCTATTGCCTTTCTTAGCCATCTTAATTATTCTTTATTAGGATTACTTAACCAATCCGTTTTTTTTACCTGCTTCTTTCAATACTGCAGATATTCCTTTTTTGTTAATGCTCTTTAGAGCTCTTGTAGAAACCTTCAAAGTGATCCAACGATCCTCTTCAGGAATATAGAAACGCTTTTTAGAAAGGTTTACTTCAAACTTTCTTTTGGTCTTATTGATAGAGAAGGAAACATTGTTCCCGACCATAGCCTTCTTTCCAGTAATTTCACAAACTTTAGACATTTCGCTTCTTTATGAGTTATTTTAAACAGGCTGCAAATTTATATCTTTTTTATCTCTCTTACAAAAATCTTTTTTAGAATTTTATAATTTCTTTTTGTAAAAGCGCTAAAGCCTTGTTAACAGTCTTCTGCACAATGCGTTCCCGGTGGTTGCCCATAGAGAAAATTTCTGAATATACGCCTTTAGGATGGGCAATGGCTATGCAAACTGTTCCCAAAGGGGCCTCTGAATCTCCTTTGGTAGGTCCTGCGTTCCCAGTAGTGGCTATGGCAAAATCAGAACCCATTAGTTTTTGAACACCTAAAGCCATGGCAGAAGCCACCTCCTTACTCACCACAGAATGCTGCTCAATGAGCGATTTACTTACGCCTAAGAGATTAGATTTTTGTGCTGTTTCATAAGCAACTACGCCCCCTTTAAAATATGCAGACGCTCCAGGAATAGCCGTAAAAGCAGCCGCTAATTTTCCTCCAGTACAACTTTCTGCTACCGAAAGCGTTCTCTTTTTTTGGGTGAGCAACTTAGCCACAATCACTTCTAAAATATCTTCAGACTCTATACCGTAGACAATTTCTCCCAACAAGGGCATGAGCAACTGGACCTGGTCGTTTACTTCTTTCTCTAAAATTTCTTTATCTGGGCCTACGGCCGACAACCTCAAGCGCACCTTTCCCAAGCTTGGCAAATAAGCCAACTTAATATGAGGTGGAAGGGCGTCTGCCCATACAGAGATATCTTCTGCTATAGCAGACTCCCCAACACCATAAGTTTGAATGGTCTTGTGAATAATATGGGGCCTTTTGAAGTCGGAAACTATTTTTGGAAGAACCGATTCAGACAGGATGGCTTTCATCTCAAATGGGACACCTGGCATAAAAACAAAAACAGTCTGTCCTTTTTGCACCCACATTCCTGGCGCAGTACCATAATTGTTTTTTAAAGGAATGGCTTTAGACGGAAGCAAAGCCTGGGTGAGATTACTATCATTCATTTTGGTAGAAATATACTTTTCAAAAAGCATCTTAATATGTGCCAGTACAACAGGGTTTTCTTCCAAGTGATCTTCAAAATAAGTGCACATTGTTGCCTTAGTGATGTCGTCTTTTGTGGGGCCTAGTCCACCTGTAATAAGGACCAAATCTACCTTATTTTGTGCGCCTTCTAAAGCAGTTAAAATAGCCGCTGCCTGGTCTTGAATACTGAGCATTTCTACTACACTAACCCCTATTTTATTGAGCTCTTGCGCCATATAGGTGGCGTTGGTGTCTACAATTTGACCAATGAGAATTTCATCTCCAATGGTAATTATTTTTGCATTCATACTAAGGAAAAATCACTTTTTAATACTTCCACTACTTCAGCCACTGAAGCCTGAAGGTCGTTTAACTGTTTAATTAAAGTAGCCACAGGCATTGGCGTCAATCTATTCTTTTCAATGCGAATACATAGCGAGGTTGCCTGATCCAAGCCAAGCAAAATTAGATTTGGCTTTATTTTATGGGCCAATTTTGATATTTCTAACATTTCATCTGCTTTAAAAGCATCTTGCATTTTCTGAATATCTGTACTAACCTCTACAATAAAAACCTTCAACACTTTCACTATGAAGTCCTTATCCCCTTCTGCCACAGCCTCTAATCTAGCTAAGTCATACTTCATATCTCTTCTTGAATTGTTCGTGATTACTTAACGCCAATTTTAAACATAGATTGCCCTTCTAAAAAACCTTCTAAACTGTCTCCTTTTGAAATAGGTCCAACCCCTGCTGGGGTACCTGTAAATATAATATCGCCCTTTTTTAGGGTGAAAAAAGTAGAGACATAAGACAACAGCTCCTCAATAGACCACAACATTTCTCTTGTATTGCTCTGTTGCACCGTTTTCCCATTTTGTTGTAGTGAAAAAGCAAGACTGTTTAACTCAGGAAGCGCTTTGGCAGACACCCACTCTCCAATCACAGCAGATCCGTCAAAGCCCTTACACTTCTCCCAAGGTAAGCCTTTAGATTTGAGCTCCTCTTGTAGGTCCCTGGCTGTAAAATCAATACCAAGACCTACCTCATCGAAATACAAATGTGCAAATTCTGGGCTAATGTGTTTTCCTACCTTCTTAATTTTCACCAAAACTTCTACCTCATAATGAATGTCTGAAGAAAAATCTGGTATATAAAAATCCTGTTCTTTAGGCAATACCGCAGAATCGGGTTTAATAAAGACCACTGGCGCTGTAGGCCTTTGGTTGGAAAGTTCAGAAATATGGTCTTGATAATTGCGACCAATACATATTATTTTCATCTGATGTTATTTATATAGCATTGTTTAAACCAGAAAGCCTAATCTGGGTAAGCACTTTTTTAGTGTATAATGGAAAATCTGCCTGCATGATCCAACTGTAATAACCAGGTTCATCTTCTAAGACTTTTGTCACTTTTTTATACTTGTGCTTTCCAAAGGAAAATATGGCTTCACCATTTTTATCTTCTATAATAAAGCCTGCAAAATCCAAAGATTTCTTTCTACTAGAAAATTCAGAAAGCCATTTCACTTCATTCTCCAAGGAATCATAGCGATCTAATTGCGCCAACAACACCTCATAGGTAGCCAATGTATCTGCAGCAGCAGCGTGTGCGTTCTCTAATTCTTTTTGGCAATAAAACTGATAGGCAGCTCCTAATGTTCTTTTCTCCATCTTATGAAAAATGGTTTGTACATCTACAGAAACCTTATTCTTCATATCAAAATCTATTCCTGCCCTCAGCATCTCCTCTGCCAGCAAAGGGATGTCGAACCTATCGGAATTAAAGCCACCTAAGTCAGCATCTTTAATAAGTGTATATACCTGAGGCGCAAGGGTCTTAAAATTGGGTTCATTCGCTACTTTTTCATCTGTAATACCATGTACCGCAATGACTTCCTTAGGAATAGGCATTTCAGGATTGACCAACCAAGTTTTACTCTCTTTATTTCCATTGGGAAATACTTTAAGCACGGCAATTTCTACAATCCTATCCTTGGCTACGTTTATTCCTGTAGTTTCAAGATCAAAAAAACAAATGGGTCTATGTAGTTTAAGTTGTGTCTTTTCCATAATCAAAGATAAGATATACACCCCCTACCTCCTAACCCTCTTGAGTGCTTTATTTGGTATTTGAAAACAACCATGGAAATAATCCAGGTTCTTTAAACGCCAAGTCCCAACTGTTGTGGCCAATCCCTTCATAAAGGGTATAACGCACATCAAAGCCACGCTTTTTAAATTTCTTCACCATTTGTGTAGAAAAGCTTGCGGGAACTACAGGATCTGCATTGCCATGGAACACCCACCAAGACGGTCTTTTGTATTTTCTAAGGGTTTTGGGTGCGGCACCTCCGCAGATAGGAAATGCTGCTGCAAACAGTCTAGGATTGCGTTTGATCAATTCAAAGGTTCCCATGCCTCCCATAGAAAGACCTCCTACATACAGGCGGTTTTTGTCTAAAGAATAATTTTGAATCACCTCATCTAGTAGGCCTTCCAATAAAATCATGGCTTTTGTAGGAGCCCCTTTTTTATAAAAACTAAAATTTGGCATACCACCTTGGGGCACTTCTTTTTTTACATTGCTCCAATAATCATCCACTGCACATTGTGGTATAAGTACAATGGCTGGAAATTTTTTCCTAAAGGCCTTAGTCGTAAAAAGATATGCCCCATGGGTTAATTGACTTTCATTGTCTGCACCCCTTTCCCCAGCACCATGCAGAAAAAGCAATAATGGATAGGACTTAGAAGCGTCATAATCATCCGGCAACAATATGGCGTAAGGCATTTGATCTGTGCCCATCTGAAAAGTCTTTTTTTCAAATGAAGTGCTTTGAACCGCAGTTTGAGCCACCACTAAACCCAGGGATAAAAACAAAAATATAAGCGTCAGTAACGTTTTCATTATACCGGTCTTTTAGGATCCCAAGATTCTAGGTAGTCTGCGATTGTTTTAATAAACATTCCGCCTAGCGCTCCATTCACCACGCGATGGTCATAGGAGTGGGACAAGAACATTTTAGAGCGAATTCCAATAAAATCTCCCTCAGCAGTTTCTATCACAGCAGGCACTTTTCTAATGGCACCTAAAGCGAGAATACCTACTTGAGGTTGGTTGATGATTGGGGTGCCAAATACACTGCCAAAGGATCCTACATTAGTGACCGTATAGGTTCCTCCTTTAATTTCATCTGGCTTTAATTTATTGTCTCTTGCTCTAGCCGCTAAGTCATTCACTACCCTAGCCATTCCAGTCATATTCAGTTGGTCTGCATGTTTAATCACAGGAACAATCAGGTTCCCGTCTGGAAGGGCAGCAGCCATGCCTATATGTATATTTTTATGCTTTATAATTTGGTCTCCCTCTAAGGAAATATTCATCATTGGATGCTTTTTTAAAGCCACTGCAACGGCCTCCATAAAAATAGGGGTGAATGTAAATTTCTCTCCTTCTCTTTGGGCGAATAAATCCTTCACTTTATTTCTCCAGGCCACAATTTTAGTTACATCTACCTCTATAAAACTTTGCACATGGGCAGAGGTCTGAACACTAGCTAACATATGCTGCGCGATGAGTTTACCCATCCTACTCATTTCCAATACTTCAGAGGCTGCATGATCCACACCAGACGGAATAGACACTTTGGCATGAACTGCTGATGGTTCAAAAGAAACTGTTTTTGAAGCCGCTTCAGTGGTAGTTGTTTTTCGTGACGCTACAAACAATAAAATATCATTTTTAGTCACCCTACCTTCACTTCCAGAACCCGTGATTTGAGCCAAATCCAAAAGAGACAATCCCTCTTGCTTGGCTATATTCTTAACCAAGGGCGAATAAAAACGCTTGTCATTAGAAGCGTGAGTAACCACTTCAGAGGCTGTTGGGACGTAAGGTACCTCTGCTGTAATTTTAGCGTCAAATGTTTCTGTGTTTTCTCCAGAGTGGTCTAAATCACTAAGGTCAAGATTTTCTGCTACAATAGCTTCTTGGCCTTTGGCCGATGCAGGCAACTCGCCTTGTGTTTCTATCACCGCAATCACCGCACCAACTTGCACCACCTGGTCTACCTCAAAAAGTTTTTCTACAAGTATTCCAGAAACCTCACTGGGAACCTCTGTATCTACCTTATCCGTAGCGATCTCCAGGACCCCTTCTTCCTGTTCAATTGTATCACCAACATCTTTCAACCAAGCAGTCAGAGTTGCTTCTGCAACACTTTCCCCCATCTGAGGCAGTTTTAATTCAAATCTTGCCATATGTATAATTATAGTGCTTTATTTGTTTGTTTTTTTGCAAAAATACCATAAAAAAGTCTTCATTACTGACTTTACCTTAATTTACTATGCTTTTAATGCGTTTTCAAATGGAATCCGCTGAAGTATGCTCCTCCCAAGGGTGACCTCATCTGCATATTCCAATTCGTCTCCTACAGATATTCCTCGAGCTATGGTCGATGTCTTAATGTCCAAACCTTCAATTTGCTTAAAAATGTAAAAGTTGGTCGTATCTCCTTCCATAGAGGCGCTCATGGCAAAAATAACTTCTTTGACCGTCCCCATTCTTAACTTCTCCACCAATGGTGCAATGTTTAAATCTCCAGGACCAATACCTTCCATAGGTGAAATTTTACCTCCTAGAACAAAATACAAACCATTGTATTGGGAGGTGTTTTCAATAGCCATTATATCTCTAATATCTTCTACCACACAAAGCAAACTCTGATCCCTTTTGCTATTGGCACAAATATGACATTGGTTGGTGTCAGATATACCAAAGCAATTAGAACAGTATTTAATCTCTGTTTTCAAATGGACTAAAGCAGCTGCTAAATCAGTGGTTTGCGAAGCTTCCTGTCTGAGCAAATGCAATACCAAACGCAGCGCTGTTCTCTTACCAATACCCGGTAATTGAGACATCTCATTTACTGCATTTTCCAATAATTTTGAAGAAAATTCCATGGGTATAAAAATACAATTTTTAACACACACCAACACGGCAATTTTAACTTTCTACACCAATACAATTTCCTACAATGAAAAGCCATTATCTATTTAAAAGAAACTGGTGTATATTGTGGCTGCAAAATCAATCCAAATGAGCCCAATTGCTATAGTTGTTCTGATCAGTGTTTACTTCCTAATTTTGATGGGCATATCCTTTGCTACCTCAAAAAATGACTCCAATGATGATTTTTTTAAAGCTGGAGGAAAGTCTCCTTGGTATGTAGTTGCCTTTGGTATGATAGGTGCTTCTTTATCTGGAGTGACATTTATTTCAGTTCCTGGTTGGGTTGCCAGTACAGGATTTAGCTATATGCAAGTGGTCTTTGGTTACCTGGTGGGTTATTTCATTATTGCATTTGTATTAATGCCCATTTATTACAGGGCTAATCTCACCTCTATCTACGAATACTTAAATACCCGATTTGGGGTTGTCAGTTATAAAACAGGCGCATTCTTCTTTTTTATCTCTAGGGTCCTTGGGGCCTCATTCAGACTATTCTTAGTAGCCATTGTTTTACAGCAATTTGTTTTTGACAGTTGGGGAGTTCCTTTTGAAGCTACCGTCATACTATCCATACTATTAATATGGGCCTATACTTTTAGAGGAGGTATTAAGACAATCGTATGGACAGACACACTACAAACCTTATTTATGCTATTGGCAGTAGGATTTTCTATCTATTTTATCAATCAGAAACTAGGTTGGACTATGGGAGAATTTCTCTCAAGTGAAGCTTTAGTTCCATTGAGTGAGCTTTGGGTAACAGATACTTTGTATGAAAAAAATCACCTTGTAAAATCCTTTTTTGGCGGGCTATTTATTGCCGTTTGTATGACAGGCCTAGACCAAGATATGATGCAAAAAAACTTGAGCTGTAAAGACATAGGCGCTGCGCAAAAAAACATGATTAGCTTTAGCCTAGTTCTCGTGGTCGTAAATTTAATTTTCTTACTTCTGGGGGCCTTGCTATTTATTTATGCAGAGCGTTTTAATATAGCTATGCCACTGTTAGACGGTAGCCCAAAAACAGACCTTTTATTTCCAGAGATAGCCCTCAACAGTGGGCTACCTATTTGGGTGGGAATTACTTTCATGCTAGGGCTCATTGCTGCAGCTTATAGCAGTGCAGATTCTGCTTTAACTTCTTTAACCACTTCTTTTTGTATTGACTTCTTGGGTGTTGAAAAGCAAGCGCCAAACACCCAAAAAAGCACCAGAAAAAAAGTACATATAGGCATGAGTGCGCTATTGGTCTTAGTAATCATAAGTTTCAAATACGTGTTGGATAAAAATATTATAGATGGACTCCTCACGGTAGCCACCTATACTTATGGCCCATTATTAGGATTATTTGCCTTTGGTGTATTAACCAAACATCAGATTAAAGACCAATATGTATGGGTGGTAGCTCTGGTGGTACTGTCTTTTATAATTGTCATAGCCAACCTACCTGCTGCCTGGTTAAATGGATACATCATTGGGTATGAACTATTGCCTTTAAATGGGCTTCTCACCTTTTTAGGATTGTACCTCATCCGTAAAAAATAGCAAAAAAAAAGAGGCCTTAGCCCCTTATTTTATAGAAAAATTGCACCTATAATAGTTTTAATTGAGAAGTGCATCTGCTACCAGCGAATAATCGCAGAGCCCCAGGTAAATCCACTACCGAATGCAGCCAATACTACTAGATCTCCTTCTTTGACCTTTCCTTGCTCCCAAGCTTCTGTAAGCGCTATAGGAATAGATGCAGCAGTTGTATTTCCGTATTTCATTATATTGTTAAACACCTGATCATCAGACAAGCCGAATTTCTTTTGAATAAATTGCGCAATTCTAAGGTTTGCTTGGTGGGGCACCAAGAGTGAAATAGCTTCTTTGGTCAAGTTATTTGCCTTGAGACCTTCATTAATCACTTCTGAAAAACGCACTACAGCATTTTTAAACACAAACTGGCCATCCATGTAGGGGTAATAAGACAAGTCTTCTGGATCATTATCCTCTAAGATATCTGTCACCCACCTACTACCCATTCCTGGGGCTAATAATGAAAGTGCCTCTGCATGTTCTCCCTCAGAATGCAAGTGTGTAGACAAAATACCTTTGGTTAAATCTTCTTCTCTGGATACTATAGCCGCTCCAGCTCCATCGCCAAAAATAACAGATATATTCCTCCCTCTTGTGGTCATATCCATTCCATGTGACTGCAATTCTGAACCAATAACAAGTACATTTTTATACATCCCGGACTTCACATATTGGTCTGCTACAGATAACGCATATACAAATCCAGAGCATTGGTTTCTCACATCCAAAGCACCCACTGTATCTATACCCAAATCTCTTTGAACTAGTACACCAGGGCCTGGAAAATAATAATCTGGACTTAGTGTGGCAAAAACAATAAAATCTATTTCTTGTTTGTCTATACCAGCCCTTTCTATAGCTACCTTAGCGGCCTTTACACCCATAGTAGTGGTGGTCTCTCCTGAGCCTTTTACTACGTGCCTTCTCTCTTCAATTCCCGTACGTTCTTTAATCCAAGCGTCATTGGTGTCAATGTGCTTAGACAAATCATCGTTTGTCACAATATTTTCGGGTACATAATGGCCTAAACCAATAATTTTTGAATGGTATGTCATCTTAAATTGTTTCTTGAGACTGCAATATATAAAGAATTCTTTTATGCTAAGGACAAGTCTTTATAGCTGTTTACAGATACTTTAGCTTTTAGATCAAACAATAAATTAAACAAGCCAAAGAAGGTTCTATTTATATATAAAAAATGTTTAGACCCCCTGTTTCCATTCATTTTACGAATGGTTGGATCGTTTGCGTAACGTTCACTCAATGAGGCAATATTACCCCAAAAAACAGGGTCTCCAAAATCAAATACCTCTTTGTGAAAGGGTGCTGTAAACAAACTGAGCATTTCATGGAAAAGTACTTTAAAGTATGCCACTTCCTCCTTTGAGTCAGATGGCGTAATAATTTCCAAAGCTTTGAGTTTTTCCATAAAGAAAATAGGGTCTTTCAAACTTTTTTCATTGGCCAACTCAAAATAGGGCACATAAAAATTTAAGGGAATGGATTTAATACAACCAAAATCAATGGCAACTAATTCTGGATTCCCCAATTGAGTTTCAGAGGGCCTAATGAGAAAATTTCCTGGGTGAGGGTCCGCGTGAACCTTTCTAAGCATGTGAATCTGATACATATAAAAGTCCCACAAAGCCTGTCCAAGTAAATTTCCATGGACCTCCGAAAAAGGTTTGGCCACATATTCGCTCAAGTGTTCTCCTTGAATCCAATCCATAGTAATAATCCTGCTGTTGGACATAGAAGGATAGTATTCCGGAAAATTAATATTTGCAATAGTGCTACAAGCCTTGGAAATTTCTTGACTTTGCGTTACCTCTAATACATAGTCGGTTTCTTCGATAAGTTTGTCTTCTACCTCTTTAAAATATTTGTCGGTATCTTGACCTTTTAAATTGAACATTCTCAAAGCCACTGGCCTAACAAGTGCCAAATCAGATGTCACACTCTCTGCAACACCAGGATATTGAATCTTCACCGCGAGTATTTTACCATCTTTTGTCGCTTTGTGTACTTGACCTATACTCGCTGCATTAATAGAATCTTTGGAAAAAGTATCGTATACCTCTTCTGGATAAGCGCCTTGGTACCTCTTAAATACTTTCCTCACTAGGGGAGCTGAAAGCGGTGGCACAGAAAACTGCGCCAAAGAAAATTGTTCTACAAATGCCCTAGGAAGTAGATTTTTTTCCATACTTAGCATTTGAGCTACCTTAAGCGCGCTCCCTTTAAGGTCTTTTAATCCATCATAAATATCTTCTGCGTTATCTTGGTTTAGCTCCTCCTTGTCTAAACTAGGTGAAACCATTTTCTTGGTGTAGTACTTAGCGTAATTACCGCCAATCTTAATGCCCGTTTTAACTAAAGTAGCGGCTCTTTCAATCTTGCCCGTAGGAATATGGTCTAATGTTTTCATTTATTGGGCTAAGCCATGCGTTCTTTAAATAAAAATTTACCTAAGTCAAATACCTGTTCAAGAGGCGTATTATTAAAAACTTCGAAAACAGTATTGATAGACTTTTCTATCAGAATATCTGTCTTTTCAAAACCTGGAGAACTGTCCTCCATCCAAAATTTAATAGTAAATAGAAGTTGTACCCAGGCAGCCTCAGAAAAAATGGCTGGTTGGAATTGTGTTAATTTTGATTGCGCACTTGAATTATCAAGATCTATAAGGTCTTTAGTAAAGGATTTAAAATGATTTCGCAAGCCCTTTAAAGCCATTAAACCATGAAGCATGTTTTTGTCTGACTTAAGCGTAAACAACACATAAGATCTGTTTAAAGTAAGTAATTCAAAAAAACTGAAGAAGAATCCTAGCATTTTCTCTCTGCTAGAAGAATTGGTAAAATCTTCGTTCTTTTGAAGTAGGCGCATGGTTTGAGAGAAAAAAGCTTCCCACACCCCTTTTTCTAGTGCTTCAATATTTCCAAAAAATTGATAAAAAGAGGTTTCTTCAAAACCATGGGCCTTACAAAAACCGTAAACAGTTGCTGGTTTTTTTTCGTGATTTAACACATCTTCCATATAGGCAGAAATAATCTGATCTGCGTCTAAAACACTTACTTTTTTAGGGGATACTTTTTTCGTGGCCATTGATAATTTTTTGTTTAAGTGAAATTACAAAAAAATGAAACTAAATATAAAACGATTTTAAATAAGAAACGCACTTTTAATAAAGTGCGTTTCAAACCTAACCAATAAATAAACATAAGGAGTTGCGAATATTGATCTTTTCTTTTTCATAGCAAAGTATTCCCCATCTCCGATACAAATATACTAATTGTTTAATGATTAATGCAAATGAATAAACAAAATTAACAAAGTCATAACATTTAAGGGGCTGTAATTGTGTCGGAGGCTGTGTCAGTTTGTCATATAACAAAGGCTTGGTATTTTAATTGCTTAGTTATTTATATAATTTTAAAAAAAATATAAGTTATGGCCCAAGGCAAGATTAATGTATCAGTGGAAAATATTTTCCCTCTGATTAAAAAGTTTTTATACAGTGATCACGAAATCTTTCTAAGAGAATTAATTTCTAATGCTACAGACGCTACACTTAAATTAAAACACCTTACCGCTATAGGTGAAGCTAAAGTAGACTACGGAAATCCTCAGATTGAAATTAAAATTGATAAAGAAGGAAAAAAAATTCACATTACAGACCAAGGTCTTGGAATGACTTCTGAAGAGGTAGAAAAATACATAAATCAAGTAGCCTTTTCAGGAGCAGAGGAATTTCTGGATAAATATAAAGAGGCTGGAAAAGACGCTGGAATTATAGGTCATTTTGGTTTAGGATTTTATTCCGCCTTCATGGTCGCTCATACTGTGGAAATAATCACCAAAAGTTTTAAAGATGAACCTGCAGCACATTGGACCTGTGATGGGTCTCCAAATTTCACTTTGGAAGCTGCAGACAAAAAAGATAGGGGAACAGAAATTATCCTTCATATAGCGGAAGATTCATTGGAATTCTTAGAAGATAGTAAAATCAGTGGATTATTAAACAAGTACAATAAATTCATGCCTGTTCCTATAGTTTTTGGAACTAAAACGGAAACCCTTCCCAAACCAGAAGGCGCTAAGGAAGAAGATCCAGCACCTACTCAAGAAGTGCAAAATATTATTAATAATCCTAATCCAGCATGGACCAAAGCACCTGCAGATTTAAATGATAAAGACTACAAAGGCTTCTACAGAGAATTGTATCCCATGCAGTTCGAAGAACCTCTGTTTCACATTCACTTAAACGTAGACTATCCATTTAACCTCACAGGAATTTTATATTTCCCAAAACTAACCAACGATTTAAATGTTCAAAAGGACAAAATTCAACTGTATCAAAACCAAGTATTTGTCACAGATAATGTAGAAGGTATTGTACCTGAATTCCTAACCATGCTCAGGGGGGTTATTGACTCACCAGATATTCCATTAAATGTGTCTAGGTCTTATCTTCAAGCAGACGGAGCAGTTAAAAAAATTGCCACCTACATCACCAAAAAAGTAGGAGACAAACTGAGTAGTTTGTTTAAAAACGACAGGGCAGCTTTTGAAGAAAAGTGGAATGATATTAAAATTGTTATAGAATACGGAATGCTTTCTGAAGATAAGTTCTTTGACAAAGCAGACAAATTTGCGCTTTATCCAACGGTAGACGGTAAGTATTTTACCTTTGAAGAATTACAAGAGACTTTAAAAGACCTTCAAACAGATAAGGATGGTAAATTAATTCTTTTGTACGCATCTGATAAAGAAGCCCAGCACGCATATATTGCAGCGGCAAAAACAAAAGGATATGAAGTCTTACTATTAGACTCTCCTATTGTCTCTCACCTGATGCAAAAATTAGAAACTTCTAAAGAGAATATTTCCTTTGCAAGGGTAGACGCAGACCCAATAGATAAACTCATTCAGAAAGAAGAAACCACCATTTCTAAACTTTCAGATGAGGAAAAAGAAACCCTTAAAGAAAAAATTGAAAAAGTTACGGGAGAGGGAGGCTTAACCGTTCAATTAGAGGCTATGGACAGTGATAGCGCGCCATTTGTCATTACAGAGCCAGAATTCATGAGAAGAATGAAGGAAATGCAACAAACCGGCGGTGGCGGTGGAATGTTTGGCATGGGCAATATGCCAGACATGCACAATTTAATTGTAAACATTAACCACCCATTGGTTACTGAAATTCTTCAAACAAAAACACAGAAAAAACAAGAGCGACTCATAAGCCAATCAATAGATTTAGCCAAACTCTCTAAGGGCCTACTTAAAGGAGCTGCCCTAAGTGATTTTATCTCCAGAAGTTATGAGATGATCAAATAATAAATTCATTAAAAGCAATAAAAAAAAGCCACCCAATTGGGTGGCTTTTTTTTATATTTAAAGGGTAACATACCCGTTATTTCTTGTCTACAACACCAAATTTATACCTTAATATAAGTTCGTGTGTATTCGCTCTTAGCGCAGTAGCAGAAGTGCGTTGACCCATTTCATAGCCATAACCAAAATCCAAGCGCTGCATTCCTTTGAATAATAGCATGGCAGAAACATAATCATTATTACTCACGCCTACCCCTATGGACAGTTGCTCTTTTAATTCAATTTGCCCCAAAGCTGTAATTTGGTTGGGCGCGTCGCTCACTACCCTGTACAACATCATTGGCCTCAATAAAATATTAGTTCCTAAGGGAATTGAAAGACCCGCAGTACCATAAAAATGAGGCTTATCTGTAGCGGTAGTAGCAATTCCATTGCTTTCTTTAAAACGCTTGCTATTTAAGAAATTAGGTACAGAAATACCTGCAAAAAACTTTTTAGACTGAATAAAAGCCCCTACCCCAATCGCTGGATTCATATAATTGTCAATATTACCTAAAGACTCATTAGACTCTTGGGTAATTCTATTCAATTTATTCAAATCAATATTATTAAAAATACCTCCAGCTTTAATTCCCAAAAACAATTTGGTATTTTCTGACAGCTGCAATTTATAACTATAATCTATAGAAACAACCCCCTGATTCTCTACATATACTTGGTCTGAAAGATAACTAAAACCCCATGAGGCATTGTTTTTCTCTGTGGTATTATAAATAAATGAAGTGGCCCTAGGAGCGTCTTCTATTCCGGACCAAGCAGCCCTATAACCAATACCTGCAAAACTCCCTTGAGTTCCTGTAGCAGCAGGATTATAAAGACCCATATTTTGTTCAAAAAACAAAAAATTAGGCTGTTGTTGCGCATGGCCGTAGGCCGATGCCATTAAGAGAATCAATACTATTTTTGTATTTTTCATTGCAATAAATTAAAAATCAAAAGTAATTAAGTTCAAAAGTAGTATTTAAAATTTAAATGCTACAGGTCAAATTAGCATACCTTTAGATAATGGATGTACAATTTTCACTCTATTTTATGGCCTCCCTGTATATTTTAGGAGGAATCATGCATTATATAAAGCCAAAAATATACCTTAGAATTATGCCCCAATATCTGCCATGGCACAAAGAATTGGTGTTTTTAAGTGGCGTAGCAGAGGTGCTCTGTGGGCTTGGCTTGTTCTGGGTAGCCACAAGAAACCTAGCCCTATATGGTACAATAGTATTGTTGTGGGTGTTTTTGTTGGTACACTTTCACATGCTTTCCAATAAGAAAGCCGCAGCTGGTGTTCCAAAATGGGTCCTTATCGCAAGACTCCCTTTACAGTTTTTTCTTATGTATTGGGCCTATGCTTTCCTTTTGTAATTTCCTATCTTTGCCATGCTATGAAGAAAGAATTTACAGAAATTGAACTAGACCGCATTATTGAAATGGCCTGGGAAGACAGAACTCCCTTTGAAGCCATTACTTTTCAATTTGGTATTTCAGAACAAGAGACCATTGAAATTATGCGCAGTGAAATGAAACCAACCAGCTTTAGGATGTGGCGCAAAAGGGTGCAGGGAAGAAGCACTAAGCATGCCAAACTGAGGTCTGGTGCTGTAGGCCGATTCAAATGTAAAATGCAACGCCAAATTACTGGAAATAAAATATCTAAAAGGTAATTAAATCGCTCAATACGTTTCTGTTAAACCTCAAGTGTCAAATTACAGGCTTATTGTTTTAGAGAAAAAAACTCTAATGGTGCTACACTAAATTAGCCAAAAATATCATTGAGCATTTTAGCTAATCTGAGCCCCCCCTTCTGCAGTTGTGATCTCATTATACCAGTATATTTATAGGCGTATTCATAGCCTAATTTTCCGTTTTCAGGTAGGTCATTATATAGTGTTGCGGTAATCTTATGCCCTTCTTTCATCCAATCCAAAGGAGTCCCCTTCATTATTTCTTTGCGCGCTCTTTTAGACAGCCTAGGAGATTCTTTGGCTAATTCAGAGTAACTCATGCCATAGTCATCAATCATATTACTGTCCCAAACCCTGTGCAAATTAGTGCTTTTCCCAAACCAAGTTAGCTTTACGTCATTACCACCCTTGTCTTCTTCTCTGCCAATATGCATGGGTTGGTGAAGATCTCCTATGAAATGAACCAATAACTTTAGGTGAAAAGCTTTTTCTTCTTTACTTGCATTCACATCTCTTATGGTATTAACACATACCTGAATACCTTGAATAATATCTCCTTGAGAATTGGCAGTTTGTAAGCTATACTGACCATCCAAAGGTAAATTTACATAATGCCAAGAACCGTATTTTCTATACTTTTTATCTGATTTTATGTCGTCACCATAATTAGAGACTAAAGCTAAAGAGGCTCCGTCTAATATTAATGCAATATTTTTAAGTGCTTTTTTACTCAGCACAGAGGTGGCTATTTCCCCAACTGTCCTGTGGCCCGTTTTTCCCCAATCTTCAGAGGTGGCAAAAATAGATTGTGTCGCAATTAAAAAAATGAATAAAAATCTCATTGAAATATATTTTGTGTAAAAATACAGAACCCTAGTTATTTTTTACAACAGAATATGAAATTATAATTAAATAAAAATATTAATTAGCGTAAATTTGAAAAACCATCAAACTAACTACTATGAATAAAACCTTTTGGTTCTTATTTCTTGCCTTAACCACCATTGCCTTCGGACAAAATAAAGAAAAAGAAATATTTGTAAAACTAATAGATCAACCCATATTAATAGATGGAGATTTGTCTGAGCCTGTATGGGATAGTGCCACTGAAAATGGTAATTTTCAACAGTATTTCCCCTCAGATTCTATTCTAGCCAAACAGCAGACCAAAATAAAGATGCTCTATGATTCTACCACCTTATACTTGGGCGTAACGGTATATTCCAAGGGAAATGATTATGTTATACCCTCCTTGCAAAGAGACTTTAGAGCAGGTAACAATGACAACATCAGTTTTATTTTTGATACTTTTAATGATGGCACCAATGCTTTCCTTTTTGGCACAAATCCTCTTGGAGTAAGGCGAGAGGCTTTGATCTCTAATGGAGGTTCCAGTAGAGATGGATTCTCTACTTCATGGGATGTTAAGTGGCAGGGAGAAACAAAAATTTATGATAGATATTATACTATTGAAATGGCTATTCCACTAACTTCTGTTAAGTTTAAAGAGGGAGGAACCAAATGGAGGTTTAACAGCTATAGGTTTGATATGCAGGAGAATGAAACAAGTACCTATTCAAATATACCTCAAAACCAACTTATCTATAATTTAGCTTTTATGGAAGAAATGGTATTTGAAAAACCATTGGGCAAATCGAGAACTCCCTTAGCGCTTATTCCTTATATAAATGGAATTACCTCTAGAGATTATACCGTGCACGATTCAAAATCTCAGTACAAAGTGGGGGGAGACGCTAAACTGGCTATTGGTAATGGAATGAACCTTGACTTAACCTTAAATCCAGATTTTTCGAATGTAGAAGTAGATAATGTTGTCACTAATCTGACCAGATTTGAGATTTCTTTACCAGAAAGAAGGCAATTTTTTGTAGACAATAATGATTTATTTGGGAATTTTGGGAATTCCTGGGGTGAAAATCCTTTTTTTTCTAGAAGAATAGGATTGGCTAAAAATAAAGAGGGCGAAACCATAGAAAATAGAATCATTGGAGGAATAAGATTGAGTGGAAAACTTTCAGAAGATTGGCGCTTAGGTCTTTTAAGTATTCAAACAGATGAGGATCTTGAAAATGAAATTGCTAGTAATAACAATACCGTTTTCTCTCTTCAAAAAAAAATATTTTCAAGATCTAATATTGGTGTTTTTTTTATTAACAGAGAGACATTTAAAAAATACGAATTCATCAGCAATCAAGAAAAATACAACAGGGTTTTTGGTGTTGACTATAACTTAGCTAGTGCAGACAATAAATGGGTAGGTAAATTTTATCTTCACCACTCTATAAAGCCTGAAGTTCATGATAATAATGGCGCTAGAGGTGTGGAGTTATTTTATAATTCTAAGTTTTTTAATTTTGGAATTAGTGGAAACTACATTGGAGAAGAGTTTCAATCTGATCTTGGTTTTTTAAGAAGAAAGGATATTATAATGACAAATCCATTTGCAGAGGTAGTTATCTGGCCAAAAAAAACAAAGGTAAACAGTCATAGCATTAGAATTAATCCTTTTGTGTTTTGGAGGCCAAGTTTAGATTATAAAAATACTGACTTTACTTTATTTAGCATGTGGACTACAAAATTTCAAAATCAAAGTGAATGGTCTGCTAGAATGTTTAATAGGTATACTTATTTAACTGAGGATTTTGAACCCAGTAATACAGAAGGTGCTGTTGCCCTACCAGGTAATATTGGTTACCATTACACTTCTTTTGAATTGCGGTATGAGTCGGACAGGAGAAAAGTATTTTCTTATTCTTTTGAACCTGGTTTTGGTCAATTTTATAATGGGCGCAGAAACGTTATTAAAGGCAGCTTAAACTTGAGACTACAGCCCAAAGTAATTGTTGGACTTCAATATGAATACAATCAATTGAGAATGCCAAAACCCTATTCAGACGCAGATATCTGGCTGTTAAGCCCAAGGGTAGCTGTAACCTTTAATAAATCTGTTTTTTGGACTACCCTGATTCAGTACAGCAATAGAAATGACAATCTAGGCATTAACAGCCGCGTTCAGTGGCGCTTTGCGCCATTATCTGACCTATTTATAGTGTATAATGACAATTATTTTGTCTCTGATTTCGCGCCTAAATTCAGGTCTTTAAATCTAAAATTTACTTATTGGTTAAATATTTAATATGACTTATACCATGCTGTGCTCTGATTTAGACGGCACATTACTAGGACTCAAAAATAGACCAACTCCTTATTGTTGTAACACTTTTAAAAAATACAACAAACAAATAAAAATGGTTTTAGTCTCTGCCAGAATGCCTTCTGGTATGTATTATATTCAAGAGGCTCTAGGAATTGAAAATGAACCCATAGTGTGTTATAATGGAGCGCTTGTACTAGACCGCCAAAAAGTGATCAGCAGTACTTATATCACCATTGAACTCATTGAAAAAGTGTGGGCCATTTGTGAAAATTACGGTGTAGCAATTGGCTTGTATTCTCATGATGAATGGTTTGCTCCAAATCCTTCAGAACGTATTACAAAAGAAGAGTTTAATACCCAAACCAAAGTAGCTTTTGAGCCTACTACTGTCACAATATCTCGTTGGAAAAAAGCAGAAAAAGGCGCTCATAAACTCATGCTTATGGGCACAAAAGAAACCGCAGACAAAGCCATAAAACAGTTAGAAAATACCCTTGGAAATGTATTGGGAATATATAGATCTAACGACACCTTGATAGAAATAAGTCCTGGTTCTGTAGATAAGTGTAGTGGTATAAAAAGCCTATTAGACGGGCTAAGCTCTTTAAAGCATATTATGGCATTTGGAGACAATTACAATGATATGAGCATGCTACAAGAGGCTGGACTTGGAATAGCGGTGGGCAACGCAAGAAAAGCCGTAAAAGAGGTAGCAGATCATGTGGTAGCTCCTTTTAATGAAGACGGAGTAGCCCACTTTTTGGAAGATTTTTTTAACAAATAATATCATTATGAGCACTCCTTTTATTGTAGATGACACGGTTGTTTTTGGAATACTAGCAGCGTGTTTGGGCTTTGTGTTTTACACCTCTAATAGTAGTCATATTGTCTGGAAACGCATATACACCTTTATTCCAGGGGTGCTAATGTGTTATTTATTACCCTCTCTTTTGGTTAGCGCAGGAATTGTATCCGATAATACGTCTAATTTATATTTTATGGCTAGCCGCTATTTACTCCCTGCAGCTTTAGTGCTTATGACATTGAGTATAGATTTAAAGGCCATAGCTAGTTTAGGGTCTAAAGCATTAATCATGTTTTTTACAGGTACTTTTGGTATTGTTATAGGGGGGCCTATCGCCATACTTATAGTCGCTATTTTTTCTCCAGAAACTGTTGGCGGTAATGATTTTGACGCTATTTGGAGGGGACTTTCTACCATTGCAGGAAGCTGGATAGGTGGCGGTGCCAACCAAGCTGCCATGCTTGAAATTTTTCAATACAATCCCGAAAAATACGGCGGTATGGTATTGATAGACATTGTTGTAGCTAATATTTGGATGGCAATTCTGCTTCTTGGAGTAGGAAAAACAGCACAGATAGACCGTTGGCTTAAAGCAGACACTTCTGCCTTAGAGGCCTTAAAAATTAAAGTAGCCCATTTTCAAGAAAAAGTAAATAGGATTCCTACAATCAAAGACTATGTCATGCTGCTTTCAGTCAGTTTTACCGCTGTGGGTATAGCTCATTTTTTTGGAAACCACCTCAGCGAATTTTTAACAAATGGAGTTGCAGCAGTAGCAGATAAAAAAAGTTTCTTATCCTTCATGGGTTCTTCGTTCTTTTGGATGGTTGTGTTGGCCACTACCATTGGAATTTCATTGTCATTCACTTCTATTAAAAATTATGAAGGTGCAGGAGCCAGTAAATTGGGTGGTGTTTTCATCTATATCTTGGTGGCTACTATTGGAATGAAAATGGATCTTACACAGATTTTAGACAATCCAGGACTTATTGTCATTGGGCTCATTTGGATTAGTATTCACGCATTACTACTGATATTGGTGGCTAAAATAATAAAGGCACCCTTCTTCTTTTTGGCAGTTGGCAGCCAAGCCAATGTAGGTGGAGCAGCGTCTGCTCCTGTTGTTGCAGCAGAATTCAGTCCTTCACTTACCTCCGTAGGTGTTTTACTGGCTGTTGGGGGTTATGTTGTTGGTACAGCTGGAGCGCTATTTTGTGCTTATTTGATGGAAATAGCCTCTAATTTGTAAATATATTACGTATAATTTAAAGACTTTAGCCATCTTTGTGGCTCATTAATTAAATACCATGAAATATTCAATTTTACCTGCTTTAATAGCATTGTTTATTACAAGTTGTAATAACAGGACCAACGATTTAGACACTATGGTTGTATCTGGAACTGTAAAAGGCTTAAAAAAAGGCACCCTATATTTACAACACATTCCAGACAGTACCCTAGTAACTATTGATTCTATAGAGATTGATGGATCTGGTAATTTCAAGTTTGACACTAAAATTGAAAGTCCAGAAGTGTTCTATCTGTACCTCAATAAAAAAGACAACAATACCATTAATGATAGGATCACATTTTTTGGAGAACCAAGTCTCATTGAAATAAATACCAAATGGAATGCCTTTGATATGGATCCAATCATTAAAGGAACCAAAAGCAATGAGAAATTTATTGAATACAATGAAATGATGTCAAAATTTAATATTCAAGACATGACATTTATGGAAAAGGCTATACAAGCCAACAGTTCCAACAACCAAGTATTGTTAGACTCTCTCCAAGATGCTTCTGAAAAAAATGCCCTTAGAAGGTATTTATTTGTCTTAAACTTTGCGCTAAATAATTCAGACTCCTTTGTGACACCTTATATAACACTCAATGATGCGCCTAATGCTAATGTGAAGTTTTTAGATTCTATTTACAACAAACTGTCTCCTGAAGTAGCTGGTTCTAAATATGGAAAAGAACTGAAACAATTTATTAAGGACATTAAATCTGACCAATAGTAAATACTGAATATTAAGCACTATTACCAAAAAAAGGCGGACCTAAGGGCCGCCTTTTTTTGTCTGTATACAGCAATAATACTAAGCAGATAGCTTGTTTAATGCAGTAACTAATTCTGTAGCTTTAGTTTCAAGATCGTTTTTAACAGCTTTTAAATGCGCTGAACGATTGTCTGCTTTTTTATCGTTTACTTTGGCGATAAGTCCGTCAAATACTTCAATAGCCTGATCTATTAAAGCAGATCCTTCTTTTGAATCTAAATTATTGGTAGCAGCTTCCCAAAGGTATACTGCTTCAATGATATCTCCTAGTACGTAGTTAATATCCTTTTTTAAGTCTTTTATGCTAGCCATAATGCTATTTTTTAAATTTTGACAAAATTACATTTTTTAGATGTAATCTACACTATGATTTAAAGATAAGAAAAGAACTAATAGTGCACTTCTAATAAAACACAACCTTTGGGGCTATTTATACTCAAAGACGGACTATTGGCAGCAACTAATATAGTTTCACCATACTTGAAATCAGTGGAGCCAAAAGGATTGGATATTTCTCCACTTCCATTAACACATAAAAAAGCACTAAAACTTTCTCCCGTTCGGCCTTCTTCTATATAATTTCCTTTAATAGGCAAGTACTTTGTTTTAAAATAAGGGGTATTTAAAAGCGTATTACGCTCGTTCTCTTGGGTACTGTAACCACACTTTTTTGGTGTAGGTGCGCTAAAGTTTATAGCATCAAAAGCCAAATCTGTATGTAATTCTCTATAATTCCCTTGAGCGTCTTTTCTATTGAAATCATATACCCTGTATGTAATATCTGATGTTTGTTGAATTTCTGCGATTAAAGTACCTGCGCCTATTGCGTGAACTGTACCGGTCTCAATATAAAAGGCATCGCCCGGGGAAATAAAATGCTTTTCCATTAAAGTAACTAGGGTGCCTTCATTGAGGTGCTTTTGATACATTTCAGAAGTGGTGCCGGGCTTAAAACCTACAATTAACGATGCATTAGGCTCAGCCTCCATAACATACCACATTTCATTTTTACCCAGTGAATTATGTCTTTTCTTAGCCAACAGGTCATTGGGATGTACCTGAATACTCAAATCATCTGCAGCATCTAAAAACTTTATCAATACTGGGAAGTTAAGCCCAAAATCACGGGCAACTTCACTACCTAAAAACTGAGACTTGAATTCGCCAATAAGTTCCGTTAATGAAGTTCCCTTAAAGGCTCCATTGGCAACAAAAGAGACACTTCCTTCTACCGCAGACAACTCCCAACTCTCTCCAATGCCTTGAGAAGCATTTTCCTTAAATAATTTGGTTTTTAATTGGCTCCCACCCCAAATACGCTCTTTTAAAATAGGGACAAATTTCAATGGATATAAAGGCATTTTTATTGTTTTTTAGCCGTTATAGGTTACAAAATTTCTAGGCGTTTCATACAAAGTCACCGACAAATCATGTCCCTTTTGTAAATGCGGTTTTAACTTGTTCCAAATCACTACTGAAATGTACTCCGCTGTTGGGTTAAGGTCTTTAAATTCAGGTACCTCAATATTTAGATTTTTATGATCAAAAGCATCTTCAACTTCAGATTTAATGAGGTCTTTCAGTATTTTTGCATCCATTACATATCCGGTATCTGGATCAATATCTCCTGTTACGCTCACTACCAGATCATAGTTGTGCCCATGGTAATGAGGGTTGTTACATTTACCAAAAATCTGGGTATTTTTGGCATCGCTCCAATGGTCGTTGTGCAACCTATGTGCAGCGTTAAAATGTGCTTTTCTGCTAATGGTAACTCTCATAGTTTATTTTTTTTACGAAAGGTACATATAATATTTTTCAAATATTATCTTAAACCATGGAGTATATAGGTCTGGTTGTTTTTCAATATCTTTTTTAATGTCGTCTGGTAGCATCCATTTCCAAGAAGCAACCTCTTCAGGATTTATATTAGGCAGTTCATTAAATTCCCCTTGCATGACATGATCAAATTCATGCTCTGTTAATCCATTTCCCATGTCTGCTTTATAAACAAAGGAGAATAACTCTTTTAAAGGCGTTTCAAAGCCCATTTCTTCCATTAATCGTCTTTTCCCTGCTGCCAAGTTTTGTTCGCCATCTCTTTGGTGACTACAACAAGTATTGGTCCATAAACCAGGAGAATGGTATTTTGAAAGTGCTCTTTGCTGAAGCATGATTTCACCTTTATCATTATTGACAAAAACAGAAAACGCCCTGTGAAGTAGGGCTTTTTCGTGTGCTTCAATCTTTTCCATGAGCCCCTGAGGCTCATCATTTTCATTCACAAGGACAACAAATTCTTTCATGGGTATAAAAATACATTCTTTTATACTTTTAATTTAAAGTTTAGAGGGGTTTTTCTTAGAATGAAAAATTACTCCTAGCAACGTTTTTTCTAAATTGATACTTTAAAACAACCTCTAATGAACCACTATTAAAAATTTCCTGTCCCAAATCTGTAGCGGCACGGTCATAGGATATTCCTATAAAAAATTCTTCTGAAAACTGGTATCCAACCAAACCACTCACTGCTGCTTTCAGCCTGTAAGACAATCCAAAAGACACCCTTTCTTTTAACAATACTGCAGCAGATAAATCTGTTTGCAGTGGAGCGCCTGTAACAGTTTTTACAAGAAAACTTGGCCTTAAAATAAGCCCATTTGATAATGCTAAAGCTAATCCTGAATTTAAATAAAAATGCATTTTATCTTTTGCTTCTAAGAAAGAGGATTGGTCAAAATACAAAGTCTCCAAAAATGTAGGTACAGAAAATCCAATATAAAAATTTGGCGTATAATAAAAAACACCTGCACCTACATTAGGGGCAAAACGATTGTCTATAGCGTTATTCAAAATTGGATCTGGCCCCAAGCTGAAATCTTGATTTAATAGATTATAATTTATGTCCAAAATATGTGCTCCGGCTTTAATGCCAAATGCTATTTGACTTGAAGCATTCAAAGAAATGGTGTAAGAAACATCTAAATTCACCACTGTTTCCGTAGTAGGTCCAATTTTATCATTTACAAGTCCAAAACCCATGGACAATCCTCTCCAACGAGAAGGAGCGCTATAATTGATCAATTGGGTTTTTGGAGCCCCCTCTACCCAATCCATTGTGCCCTATATAGTGCTGTTAAGCTTTTCTCACCATTAAATCCCACATAAGCAGGATTGTAAGATTGGGTGTTGTGAATAAACTGGGTAAACTGTGCTTCTTGCTGTGCATAAAGTTTAGAAAATGTCGTGAAAATTAGCAAAATCATACAGACTTTAGTAAATACGCTTTTTTTTATCGCTCCCATACTTAATGATTTATAGATAAATATCTAGCACATATAATAAGCCCTAAAGTTTTTAAGCCTTTGAATTGAACTTAAAAAAAAATTTGAACCGCAAAATAGTTTTATATCGCTTAAATAGATATATCGATCGACTAAGTGAATAAAAAAAACGTTCAAGTGTGTATTTAATAAATAATTTACAGCAGAATTAATCCTTAACGCAAAATTACATTAGTGATATGATTTTTTTTAAATCTGCGTATTGAAGCTTAATATTTAGCTTATTTTTGTACAAATTTTTTTCATGAGTTTAGCACAAGAGATTAGCAAGAGGAGGACCTTTGGAATTATTTCCCATCCAGATGCAGGTAAAACTACCCTAACAGAGAAATTATTACTCTTTGGGGGTGCAATTCAAGAAGCGGGTGCCGTAAAGAACAATAAAATCAAGAAAGGCGCTACCAGTGATTTTATGGAAATTGAAAGGCAGAGAGGAATTTCTGTAGCCACTTCTGTGTTGGCTTTTATTTACAGGGATAAAAAGATTAATATTTTAGACACCCCTGGACACAAAGATTTTGCTGAAGATACCTTTAGAACCCTCACTGCAGTTGACAGTGTTATTGTGGTTATTGATGTGGCCAAAGGGGTAGAGGAACAAACAGAAAAACTAGTGTCTGTTTGTAGAATGAGAAATATTCCTATGCTGGTATTTATCAACAAATTAGATAGGGAAGGAAAAGATGCCTTTGATTTATTAGATGAAGTAGAGCAAAAACTAGGGTTAACGGTCACCCCAATGAGTTTCCCTATTGGTATGGGATATGACTTTAAAGGGATTTACAATATTTACGAAAGTAACATTAACTTATTTAGCGGAGACAGTAAAAAAAATATTGAAGACACCCTGGCTTTTAACGATCTCAATAGTCCTGAACTAGAGAAAATAGTAGGAAGCGCTCAAGCAAAAGCTTTGAGAGAAAATCTTGAACTCGTTCAGGGAGTTTATCCTCCTTTTGATAAAGAAGCATATTTAAAAGGGGATCAACAACCTGTATTTTTTGGTTCAGCCTTAAATAATTTTGGGGTTAGAGAACTCTTAGACTGTTTTATAGACATAGCACCCACCCCTAGACCTAAAAAAGCAGAAGAAAGAATCGTAGAACCCTCTGAAAAAGCCCTGACTGGATTTGTATTTAAAATTCATGCCAATATGGATCCTAAACATAGGGATAGACTGGCATTTATTAAAATTGTTTCTGGAACTTTTGAAAGAAACAAACCCTATTTGCATGTTCGGAACAACAAAAACATGAAATTTTCAAGTCCAAATGCATTTTTTGCAGAGAAAAAAGAAATTGTGGACATCTCTTACCCTGGAGATATTGTAGGGCTTCACGATACTGGAAACTTTAAAATTGGTGACACGCTTACTGAAGGAGAATCCCTTCATTATAAAGGTATTCCGAGTTTCTCTCCAGAACACTTCAGGTATATTAACAATGCAGATCCTCTAAAATCCAAACAGCTCAATAAAGGAGTAGACCAGCTCATGGATGAGGGTGTGGCGCAATTGTTTACCTTAGAACTCAATGGCAGAAAAATTATTGGAACAGTGGGCGCGCTTCAATATGAAGTAATTCAATACCGTTTAGAGCACGAATACGGAGCCAAATGCTCCTACGAGAACTTTCCTGTGTACAAAGCTTGTTGGGTCATTCCTGAGGATAAAAACAACGAAGAGTTTAAAGAGTTCTCCAGAATAAAGAGCAAGTTCCTAGCCAAAGACAAAAGGGGTCAGTTGGTCTTCTTGGCAGATTCTGCCTTCTCCCTTCAAATGACACAGCAAAAGTACCCTTCCGTTAAATTGAGGTTTACTTCTGAGGCGGAAGCTTAGCTACATAATTGTTTGTCTAAAAACAATCACTAATAAAAAACCCTACTCCATTGGAGTAGGGTTTTTTTATGTTAAGCTTCACCGGCAGGCCCAAAGTTAATGGGTATTCCCGGCTGTTCATAATCTTTAATGGTTCCATGACTGCTTTCAAACTTGGTGACATTGTCTTGCAATGCTTTCAAGAATTTTTTAGCGTGTTGCGGGGTGAGTATCACCCTACTCTTCACTTTAGCCTTAGGAGCTCCTGGCATTAAGCTAATAAAGTCTACTACAAATTCAGATACAGAATGATTAATTACAGCCAAGTTCGAGTAGGTACCCTCAGCGGTTTTCTCATCTAATTCTATATTAATTTGGTTTTCTTTATCGCTCATGCGTACCTATTAAAATTTTAAAGCTTCTTTTCTAGCAAGAATTTCGTCGTACTCTTCTTTAGACCCAACAAGAACACTCTCATAGGCGCGCATTCCAGTACCAGCTGGTATTTTGTGTCCTACAATTACATTCTCTTTAAGTCCTTCTAAACCGTCTACTTTACCAGCTACCGCTGCTTCGTTTAACACTTTAGTAGTTTCCTGGAAGGAAGCCGCTGAAATGAATGACTTGGTCTGTAAAGAAGCCCTTGTAATACCTTGTAAGATTGGCGTAGCAGTAGCTGCTACAGCATCTCTAGCGGTTACCAATGCTTTGTCATTTCGTTTCAATAAAGAATTCTCATCTCTGAGCTCTCTAGCTGTAACAATCTGACCTGCTTTTAAATGCTCAGAATCACCAGCTTCTTCAACGACTTTCTTACCGAAAATTCCATCATTTTCTTTGATAAAGTCATCTTTGTGAATCAATTGGTTTTCTAAGAATATGGTGTCTCCTGGATCTTGAACCCTAACTTTACGCATCATCTGACGTACTACTACCTCAAAGTGCTTGTCGTTAATTTTCACCCCTTGTAAACGGTATACTTCTTGTACTTCATTCACTAGGTATTGCTGAACTGCAGAAGGTCCTTTGATAGACAAAATATCTTCTGGAGTAATAGATCCATCTGAAAGTGCCATACCAGCACGAACGTAATCATTTTCTTGTACAAGGATTTGGTTAGAAAGTTTCACTAGATACTTTTTAACTTCTCCTAGTTTAGATTCTATGATAATTTCACGATTACCTCTTTTAATCTTACCAAAAGAAACCACACCGTCAATTTCAGAAACTACTGCTGGGTTAGAAGGGTTACGTGCTTCGAAAAGCTCTGTAACTCTTGGTAAACCTCCTGTAATATCTCCTGCCTTGGCAGATTTACGTGGAATTTTAACTAAAATTTTTCCTTCACTTATCTTCTCATTATCATCTACCATGATATGAGACCCTACCGGAAGGTTATAAGAACGCAACACTTCATCTTTATTGTTTTTAATCAATAAAGTAGGAATGAGTTTCTTGTTTCTAGACTCAGAAATTACTTTTTCTTGGAAACCTGTTTGTTCATCAATTTCCACCTGGTAAGTAACCCCTTGGTCAATATTCTCGTAGGATATCTTTCCTGTAAATTCAGAAACAATTACACCGTTATATGGATCCCAAGAACAAATAACATCTCCTTTTTTAATCTTAGCGCCATTCTTAACAGAAAGAATAGATCCATAAGGGATGTTGTTAGTACTTAAAACAATGCCAGTTTTGGCGTCCGTTAATTTAATTTCAGAAGTTCTAGAAATAACAATTTCTGTTGCTCCACCTTCTGCATTCTGTCCTTTAACTGTTCTGAGGTCTTCTATTTCAGCAACACCGTCAAACTTAGCAGCCAATTTGTTGTCCTCAGAAATGTTTCCTGCAATACCACCAACGTGGAACGTTCTCAATGTAAGCTGGGTTCCTGGTTCTCCAATAGATTGAGCGGCAACTACACCAACTGCTTCTCCACGTTGAACCATTTTGTTGGTAGATAAATTTCTACCGTAACACTTACCACAAATACCCTTGTCTGCCTCACATGTCAATGGAGAACGCACTTCTACTTTCTCCACTGGAGAAGCTTCTATACGTTTCACATCTGCTTCAGAAATTTCTTGACCAGCAGTCAATAATAGTTCTTCAGTGAGTGGGTTATAAACGTCGTGTAAAGAAACACGTCCTAAGATTCTCTCTCCAAGACTCTCTACCACTTCTTCGTTTTTCTTTAAAGACTGTACTTCTATTCCACGAAGGGTACCACAATCTTCTGTATTGATAATCACATCTTGTGATACGTCTACCAATCTTCTGGTTAAGTAACCGGCATCGGCTGTTTTAAGAGCGGTATCGGCGAGTCCTTTACGAGCACCGTGGGTAGAGATAAAGTATTCAAGAATGGATAGACCTTCCTTAAAGTTAGAAAGAATTGGATTTTCAATAATTTCTCCACCTCCAGCTGTAGATTTCTTAGGCTTAGCCATAAGACCTCGCATACCTGTTAACTGACGGATTTGTTCTTTAGAACCCCTCGCTCCAGAATCTAGCATCATATACACAGAGTTAAACCCTTGTTGGTCTTCTCTAATACGTTTCATAGCCAATTCAGTAAGCATTGCGTTGGTAGAAGTCCAAACGTCAATCACTTGGTTGTATCTTTCATTATTGGTGATAAGACCCATGTTGTAGTTGGCCATAATGCCCTCTACTTGACCATTGGCCTCAGCGATCATTTCGTGTTTTTCTGGCGGGATAATAATATCTCCTAAACTAAACGATAGACCCCCTTTAAAGGCAAATTCATACCCCATAGTTTTGATCTTATCTAAGAAGTCTGCCGTTACCGGTACAGAGGTTACACTTAAAATATCTCCAATAATATCTCTTAATGATTTTTTGTTTAAGACCTGGTTCACATAACCGGCTGCTTCAGGTACTACCATATTAAATAAAACCCTACCTACAGTAGTTTTTATAATTTGTGGTACCAATTCACCTGCATCATTAAAGTCTTTTGCTCTTACCTTAATTCCTGCGTTTAGGGCAACCCTTCCTTCGTTAAAAGCAATCACTACCTCTTCAGCAGAGTAAAAAGTAAGGCCTTCTCCTTGAACAGGTACTTCTTTGGTAGAAACACGCTCTTTGGTCATATAATATAGACCCAAGACCATATCCTGAGAAGGTACTGTAATTGGAGATCCATTGGCTGGGTTTAATATATTGTGAGAAGCCAACATTAATAGTTGTGCTTCCAAAATAGCTTCAGGTCCTAATGGTAAGTGAACCGCCATCTGATCCCCATCAAAATCTGCATTAAATGCAGTACATACTAATGGGTGCAAACGAATCGCTTTTCCTTCAATTAACTTAGGCTGGAATGCTTGGATTCCTAAACGGTGAAGGGTTGGGGCCCTGTTTAATAAAACAGGATGACCTTTTAATACATTCTCTAAAATGTCCCAAACTACCGGTTCTTTTTTGTCTATGATTTTCTTAGCAGACTTAACTGTTTTCACAATTCCACGCTCAATAAGCTTGCGAATTACGAATGGCTTGTATAATTCTGCTGCCATATCTTTTGGAAGACCACATTCAAACAATTTCATTTCTGGTCCAACAACAATTACAGAACGGGCAGAATAATCTACACGTTTCCCTAATAAGTTCTGACGGAAACGACCTTGCTTCCCTTTTAATGAATCTGAAAGTGACTTAAGCGGTCTGTTAGATTCTGTTTTTACAGCAGAGGCTTTACGCGTGTTGTCGAACAGTGAATCTACAGATTCTTGAAGCATACGCTTCTCGTTTCTCAAGATAACCTCAGGTGCTTTAATCTCTACCAAACGCTTTAAACGGTTGTTTCTGATAATTACCCTACGGTATAAGTCATTTAAATCAGAGGTTGCAAAACGCCCTCCATCTAAAGGTACTAATGGTCTTAACTCTGGTGGAATAACTGGGATCACTTTCATGATCATCCACTCAGGTCTGTTTTCTCTGTTTTCTTGAGACTCTCTTAAAGACTCCACTACTTGCAAACGCTTAAGTGCTTCCGTCTTACGTTGTTTAGAGGTCTCTGTATTTGCTTTGTGTCTTAGCTCATAAGAAAGGGTATCTAAATCAATTCTAGAAAGAATGTCAATCAGACACTCTGCACCCATCTTAGCGATAAACTTGTTGGGATCGGTGTCGTCTAAATATTGGTTCTCAACAGGAATAGACTCTAAAATATTCAAGTATTCTTCCTCAGTTAAGAAATCCATTTTTTGAAGTTCTTCCCCTTCTGCCCCTTTAGCAATACCTGGCTGAATCACTACGTAACGCTCGTAGTAAATAATCATATCTAATTTCTTAGAAGGTAGGCCTAAAAGGTATCCGATTTTGTTAGGTAAAGAACGGAAGTACCAGATATGAGCCACAGGAACCACTAAATTAATGTGTCCTACGCGGTCTCTACGAACCTTCTTTTCTGTTACTTCTACCCCACAACGATCACAAACAATTCCGCGATAACGGATTCTTTTGTATTTACCACAAGCACACTCGTAGTCTTTTACTGGGCCAAAAATTCGCTCACAGAAAAGACCGTCTCTCTCGGGTTTGTGGGTTCTATAGTTAATTGTTTCTGGTTTTAAAACTTCTCCTCTAGAGGCGCCCAGAATAGATTCTGGAGATGCCAATCCAATGGAAATTTTATTAAACCTTTTAACCGTGTTATTATCTTTTTGTCTAGCCATAACAATATGGTGCTACTAATTAAAATGTATATTATCTATAATCCTCAAGACCGAATCTTGTTACTCTTCCAATCTAATGTCTAAACCTAAACCTTTAAGTTCATGCATTAGTACGTTGAAAGATTCTGGTAAACCTGGTTCTGGCATAGTTTCTCCTTTAACAATAGCTTCGTAGGTCTTAGCCCTACCAATTACGTCGTCGGATTTAACTGTCAAAATTTCTCTAAGGGTAGCAGACGCGCCATACGCTTCCAATGCCCAAACTTCCATTTCTCCAAAACGCTGCCCTCCAAATTGTGCTTTACCTCCTAATGGCTGTTGCGTGATAAGAGAGTAAGGTCCAATGGAACGTGCGTGCATTTTGTCGTCTACCATATGTCCAAGTTTCAACATATAGATCACCCCAACCGTAGCAGGTTGATCAAAACGTTGACCAGTACCACCGTCATACAAATAAGTATGACCAAATTGAGGGATTCCAGCTTCTTCTGTGTAAGCATTGATCTGATCAATTGTCGCTCCATCAAAAATTGGTGTAGCATATTTCTTGTCTAGTTTGAGACCTGCCCAACCTAAAACAGTTTCATAGATCTGACCAATATTCATACGAGAAGGTACCCCTAGTGGGTTCAATACAATATCTACAGGTGTTCCGTCTTCCAAGAATGGCATGTCTTCATGACGTACAATTCTAGAAACAATACCTTTGTTTCCGTGACGTCCTGCCATCTTATCACCTACTTTTAATTTACGTTTCTTAGCCACGTAAACTTTAGCAAGCTTCATGATACCAGCAGGTAACTCATCCCCTACAGAAATAGTGAACTTATCTCTTCTCAAGTTTCCTTGAAGGTCATTCAGTTTAATCTTATAGTTGTGTAATAAGTCTGCTACAGAAGCATTGGTGGCTTTATCTGTTGTCCAGCTACCTCCTACAAGGTGAGCGAAATCATCTACAGAGTTTAGCATTTTAAGACTGTACTTCTTCCCTTTTGGCAATACTTCTTCTTCTAAGTCGTTTAAGACTCCTTGAGATGTTTTCCCGTTTACAAGAGAGAATAGTTTTTCTACCAATACATTCTTAAGCTGTTGGAATTTCACTTCGTATTCCAACTCTAATTTTGTAATAGCATCTTTATCTTCAGAACGCTTACGCTTGTCTTTTACAGATCTAGAAAACAATTTCTTTTCAATTACAACACCTCTTAAAGAAGGAGACGCTTTTAAAGAAGCATCTTTAACGTCACCCGCTTTGTCTCCAAAAATGGCACGTAATAATTTCTCTTCTGGTGTTGGATCAGATTCTCCTTTAGGGGTAATCTTACCGATAAGAATATCTCCAGGCTTCACTTCGGCCCCAATTCTAATCATACCGTTTTCATCAAGGT
>Ga0115568_10000209_pt1 | contig 42521 bp, 30 predicted proteins | sample COGITO_mtgs_1204_FD_87296 | JGI IMG/M metagenome (GOLD analysis project Ga0115568, IMG submission 87296) | Pelagic marine microbial communities from North Sea - COGITO_mtgs_120426 | ecosystem: Environmental > Aquatic > Marine > Epipelagic | place: Germany:Helgoland, sampling site Kabeltonne...
ATGCCAGAGTTTGCGAGCGTGCGCTGGATCCGTGCGCTAGAAAAGCGCGGCTTTTTAGTCTCAGCGGGTTCGGCTTGTTCGACCGGCAAGCAGGGTCCGTCGCCGGTGTTGGCCGCGATGGGCGTGCAGGCAGATGCAATGCAGCGTGTGCTGCGCGTGAGCTCTGGTTGGGCGACCAGTGCGGCGGATTGGCTCGCGTTGGCCGCAGCCATGGCTGACTGCCGTGCAGAGTTTAGTGCCGAGGCGGACGATTCGACTTCAACTGTGATTTCTATTTAACCTGGTCTGGCACTTATGCGTTTCCTCAATCTCCGTGTGCAGGACTTTCGTAATATTGAGTTTGCGGAGCTGGATCTGAGCGCTGGGCGCACGTTTCTGCTCGGCGCAAATGGGCAAGGGAAGTCGAATCTGTTGGAAGCGCTGGGGCTAGTCACGGCGCTGCGCTCGTTTCGTACACAGAGTATGTCGGCGTTGCCGCGGCAGGGCAGTGGTGCCTTTACTGCAGTTTATGCGATTGAGCATGATAGCGAAGGGCGGACCGAGCTAGAGGTGCAGTCTGGCAAGTCGGGGCGGCGCGTGACGATTGACGATGAGCGAGTGTCACGGCTAGGTGACTTTATTGGCCGCTTCCCGGTGGTGTCGCTGAGCTCGGCGGATTTAATGTTGCTGCGCGGCTCGCCGGCAGAGCGCCGCCGCTTTGTAGATCCGACGCTGTCTGCGATTGACCCCGAGTATTACCATGCGCTGCGCAATTATCATCGTGGCGTTGCAGAGCGAAACCGCCTACTGAAAAAAGGCGGAAGTGCGGCGGAGTTGTCGGCCTTTGAGGCGGAGATTGCGCCACATGCGGTGGCTGTGGCGAGTAAGCGTCATGAGGGGGTGCAACGCTTACGCCAAGTGTTGGTCTCGGTATATGCCGATATTGCGGAGGCCGATGAAGGCCCGGAATTGGAGTTTAAAGTCAACGCTGCTTGTGAGGATGTCGAATCGGTTAGTCGCATGCTGCACGATGGCCGCAAGCGCGATACGATGATGGGCTCGACGCAGAAGGGGCCGCATCGTGACGATTTTCACCTAGCATTGAGTGTTGGCGGGGCAAAGGAGTATGCATCCGATGGTCAGCAGCGCGGATTGTGCGTGGCCTTGCGGATTGCGCAGGCGCGGATCTTTCAACAAAGCCTTGGGGTGGCGCCGGTATTGCTGGCGGACGATGTGTTGGGCGAGCTCGACCCACATCGAAGGGCGGGGTTTTGGCGAGCCTGTCCTCCCGAGTTACAGATCATTGCCACTGGCACAGAGTTGCCGGAGGCGAACTCAGACTGGGCGATTTGGCAAGTGGCGCAGGGGCGATTTACTCGGCAGGCGTGAGGCTACTAACCAGTGCGTATCTCTAAATGCTTCGGATCCGGAGAGATTTAATTGGTGGCGTACTAAATATTTGGTGCTTTCGGGCCAACCTAGCTTGGTTTAATGGCTTGGCGTTGGAGGCACTGGCAGTTTAAGCTCTTCGACCACGGTTAATTTGCCCTGGGGTTCGCAATTGGCGCGCAGGCCGATAAAGCTTTGATGGTACTGGTCAAAGTAGGGCCAGATTAAGGTATGGTCAGTCTCGGGAATCTTAAGTTGATCAATCGCATCGCGGCTGAAGAACTCGAAATGCCCTTCATCGATCGCGCAAGGCAGGTGGTTGGTCGGGATGCGGCACTCGAATAGAAACATCAGCCAGTGGCTGGCGCCTTCGTAGCTCTTTTCTGAGACATAGCCGAAGCAGTGCAGATCCTGATCGGATAGTTCCAGGCCCACTTCTTCGCGGGCTTCGCGACGGGCGCATTCGTAGGGCGATTCACCAGCGGCCATGTCGAGCTTGCCGCCGATCGGACTCCAGCAGCCTTTATTCGGGGCCTTCAGGCGTTGGATCAGCAAGTGCTCGCCTGCCGCATTGCGGATAAAAATAAGCGCGCTAATTTTAAAGGGGAGAGGCGTTGGCATCGCTCATTACGTTTAATCAGGTGTGCTGTGGCGCAAGTGAAATCGCTTTAAATTTTTTGACAAATATCGAGGTGCAGTCTCGTTGCATTTTCATCAATTTGAACGGCTGTAAATACAGCTCGCCAAAAACACTTATTTTTTAAAAGAGAAAATGATTGCTTCGGATTCGTTCACTAGCATAACCACTATTTCTTTTGTGCCAACTTTTGTGTGGCGTTTCAGTTTATCCCCTCGCTGTATTGTCTAAATTCTCCCCCTCCACCGCTTGATTCAGCTATTAAAATAAGTCGTATAATTTTTTATTCATGAGTGTTTCTAAACGTTTAATCATTAACTGCGGTGCCAGCCGAGTCACCGCTGCGGTGATTGCTTCGCACGGTGGGAGTCTTCAGATCGAGAAGTTGGTGACGGAAGATCTCCAATACGATTTCTCAAATGAAGAAGCAATCCTGCCGAGTGTTGGCGCCGCGCTGAAGGTATTGGCGCAGACTCACAAGCTTTCTGGTAAGGCGACGCTGATTATCCCCGGCAATCAAGTGCTAACCAAGACGATTCGCATCCCGCACATTGAGGAAGCTAAGCGTGCGCAGATCATCGCCTTTGAAGCCCAGCAAAATATCCCTTATCCACTGCATGAAGTGGTCTGGGATAGTCAGGTCGTCGGTGATGATGGTGTGGAGACTGAAGTGTTGTTCATTGCGGCGAAGTCAAACTTGGTGGATGAGTTTTGTGGTTATGTGGCTGCGGCGGGGTTTACGGCGGAGAGTATTAGTGCTGCGACGGTGCTGGATTATAATACGCTTCAATTCGCCTACCCTGAGTTGGATGACGATGTGCTGTTGATTAACATCGGTGCGCGTTCGACCAATCTACTGTTCCGCAATCCAGAGGGGTTCTTTGTACGAAATATTCAGTTGGGCGGTAACTCACTCACGCAGAATATAGCCGACAGCCTCGGCAAGCCGTTCCTTCAAGCGGAGGCGGTAAAGCATAAGTTCTTTGCTGAGGAGAACGGCTATTCTGAGGACGATTCAGGTGCGAAGTTGCTGACTTCCTGCTCCGAGTCTTTCATGCGCCGTATGAGCCAAGAGATCACGCGATCAATCGTGAACTATCGCCGCCAGAAGGGTGGCGCCGCGCCGAAGCGTATTTTATTGAACGGTCGAGGTTCATTGTTGAAGGGCTTAGCCGAGCAATTGTCGACCACACAAAAAGTGCCGGTCGAATTTTTTGATCCATTGCAGAATATCACCTTAGAAGGCTCGATTGATACCGATATCGATGTGCTGCGCATGCAGACCAGTGAGATCATTGGGGAAGCCTGTCGCGGGATGATTCCAGACGCCGCGGGAGTCAATTTACTGCCGGAGAGCATCCAAAGCGCGATCGCGTTTGCTCGGAAAAAGCCTTTCATCTTGATTGCGGCGGCCTGCCTCGCGTTGGTGCCTCTGCCTGCTTGGGTCGCCATTAAGAGCGCGCATGCGGTCACTTCGGAACAAGTCCGTGTGATCCAAGCAGGCCTGCAACCACTCCAGTCGAGTCAAGCGCAGATCCGCGACTTTCAAGTGCAAGCCGAAGCGGCTAGCCAAGCGATCCAACGCGTCGAGGGCTTGGTCAATTCTAAATCAAACTGGATTCAGTTTTTTGCCGAGTTACAGGAGAGTCTTCACCTCGCCGAAGATGTGTGGCTGGATAAGCTTAGTATTGTACGTGAGCAGTCTGCCGACGAGAAGTCCTCGTATGAAGTGCTTGTCGAAGGGCAGTTACTCGTGCGTGAGGCTGTCAATAGCGCGAATAATGCGTCCGAAGACCTATTGTCCGATCAGCTGAAGAGCTTATTTACCAGTCTTGAAGATTCTGAGTTCATCGTGTCGTCGCATTCACCAGTTATTACTTGGACCAAATTACAAGAAGGTCTCAATGTTCTCCCTTTCAGTATCAATTTGGTCGTGGATCCGGCTAAACCATTATAATTCTTATGGGTTTATTTAAGAAAAATCCTGCCTTCTGTGTCTTCTGTGTGGCTGCCGTGCTCGTATTTGCGGCCGGTGCTACGCTAGTGGTGATGGAATCCGGCAAGCTCTCGAAGTCGAAGCAACAAGTTGCAAGTGTAGATAGCCAAATAAATGGCTTACTGCAGGCGAACCCGGCTCCGACAACTGCAAATGTGCAAGCCGCGCAACAAAATGCTGCAGCGCTGAGCGCTAAATTGCGAAGCATGCGCGAGAATCTACAGCGTGGCTCACGCTTAAGGATTTCGAATGACGGCACGCGAGTCATGTCTGGCTTGCAGAAGTATATATCCAATTATCGCAGGCAAGTCGCGTCGCATAAGAATGCGGCGGAGGTCTCCGCGCCGATTCAGATTCCGGCCGATTTCGCGTTCGGTTTTGAGAAATATCTTAAAACAACGAATATTTCAGAAGACTCGAGCATTGTGCCTCAGTTGGATAAGCAGCGCCAAGTGCTGAGCTACATCCTGAATCAACTGATTGCGGCCGACCCCGCTGGAATACAAGCGGTGGAGCGTGAAATTCTCGGCGATCCCACCGCGAAAGCAAGCGGCTTTCAAATCAATCCAGCGATCTCAGCGCGTGTGCCAGGTGCGATTGATACGCTCGCCTTTCGTGTGACGTTTACTGGCTATACCCCGACTCTGCGTAAGTTCCTTAACAATCTAGCGCAGTTTGATCTGCCGATCGTGGTGCGCAGTGTCACAGTGGATCGTCCCGCGACCAATGCCAGGACTGCCACTGCCAAGAAACCTAAGGCGAGTAACATCGACGACATTTTTGGTGCCTTCGCTGGGTCCTCTAGCTCGGTCGAGGCTGCGCCGGATGCTAATCAAATACCTGTGATCTCCGAGACAGAATCCAGCTTTACCGTGACTCTTGAATTTATCGAAATCATCCTGCCCTCTAATGCTGAGGAGAACCCTGCTTAATCTCACATGAATAAAATATACGATAAACTGCTACTCGCAGTCGCTGTATTAGCACTCCTCGCGAGTGTTGGGTTTTATGTGCTGAAGTCGGGCGAGCTGCCTACGGCTGCGCTGCAACTTGGTCAGCCGAGCGATAATCCGTATCAAAGCATCCCAGTGCCAGTTTCCTCGTCAGTCACGGCCACGTGGCCGGAGGCTGCAGAGACCAGCCAGCAGCCTGCGGATGAGCTCTATGATGTGTTTACGCCGCCAAAGATTTGGGTCAATGCCGACGGATCTTTTGGCTTCAAGTCGCCCATCGATACGACCCTGCCAAAGCCACCATTCGGCATCTATCTGGCAAAAATCGAGCGTGATCCGTATCGCATTCAGATCGAAGGCTACATCGAAGAAGACTTAAAGGATCCCTCCAAGAGCTTGGTATTACTGTTCGACGAAGAGCAGCAGCAGCAGGTGCGTGCCCGCATCGGCGATCAGAACGCGAAGTCTGAGTTTACCCTCGTAGACTTTACTATCGAGCGTGTTAAAGACAAGGACGGCAATATCTCTAAGAACGTGGATGTGACCTTACTGGATCAGCGCTCTGGCGAACAAGTGATTCTCACACATGGTGAGCGCCTTTATAATGATAGCACTACAATCATTCTACGTTCAAACGAAGATGCATCGGTTGAAATTGTGCTCGATGAAGCGCCGCAGTCGTTCGAAACGGCCGCTGGTAAATACTTGCTACAGGAAATAAACCTTGAAGATTCCAGCGTCACAGTGAAGAAACTAGCGAATCAAGCGCTCGAACTAGACTCTGAGACCGAGCAACTTTACCTAACTACCTCAAACGAATCAGAAACCCTCACCACGGCAGACCCTGAAACCGAATCCGATCAATCGTTCGATTTTGATTTCTAAGACCTAAAAAATTTAACAAATAGCCACCATGCTACCTCTAACTATGAAAAAACATCTCGCAGCACGAAAGCGCGCCTCAGCCATCTTGATGGCTGCTGCACTTGCAACTTTTATTGTCGTCGGGCCGCAAGTGGCCGAGGCCCAAAACGCTCCTGAGAAGATTCAGCTGATGGCCGCAGCGCTGCGCGCTCGTGATGCGGGCGACCTCACACTTGCCAAGGATAAAGCAGAGGAGCTGATCAAAATCGCGCCGGACGATGGCAACGTGCAACGTCTGCTCGCGGCGATCAACAAGGATCTTGATCGTAGCGCAGCGAGTGGCGCCGTATTTGGCCAAGCCGCAGATGCGTCAATCGGCGCGGTGATGACTACTCAGGCTGCGACGGCTCAGTCAACGTCGGCGAAGGCGGTTGCTAAACCCAAGTTCGCAGCTACCTCAGCCGCAGACTCGATCGTCGCCGCTGCTGCCGCCGATCAGGATGCCAAGATTGCCGCCGCTAAAAATGCGATCGATGAAGCAGAGCAACTTGCAGAGCTCGGTGCGTATGCGGACGCCGCTGGATTGCTCAATGCAGCCAGTGCCAGCCTCACGCTGAACACCTCCACAGCAGACGTGCTCGACGATCTCGAAGATGCCAAGGCAGCGATTGTGTTGACCGAAGCCGAAGCACTGGCGGCATCTGGCGATGCCAGGGGCGCTGAGGCACTGCTCGAGTCCTATCGCGCAGCTGTTGGCAATTCCAAGGCAGCCAACTCGTTGGCAACTGAGCTGGATCGAAAGATTACCAATCCATACGACCTGTCAATTCAAGACATCAGTCCTGAATACGTGGCGCAAAACAAAGTTATCCGTGATCTGTTAACTACTGGCCGCGCTCAATACCTGAGCGGCGATTTCGATGGTGCGGCAGCCACCTTCAAAGAAGTTGAGGCGCGTGATGCGAATAACTCGGAAGCGAAGCTATTCCAGACTCGTATTGCTGGGCTTCTCGGCGATATTCATGCCCAAAACCAATACAAGACCCGTCAGCAAATGTTGACCGAGGTCGATCAGAGTTGGGAACGCCCCAAGGTCTTCGACATCAATAAAAATACCACCGCACAAGTTGAGAATACCAGTGGCATTTTACAAAAGATGAAGAGTATCGTTATCCCGCAGGTGAATTTTGCCGGAATGGAATTGACGCGCGTGATCGAGACACTGTCTGAACTCTCGGTTGAATATGACCCAGAGCAAGTCGGAGTGAATATCGTGCCGCTGTTTGATGCCAATCAAAGCAATCCCCGCGTGAACATTAGCCTGCGTAACTTGAACTTGGATCGCATCCTTGAATTTGTCACCCAGCAAGTGAACTTCGCCTACACCATCGGTGCCGACGCGGTGACAGTCGATGCCAGTGATGCCACTGGTGGCGAGTCCTCGAATATCACTGAATTTTTCCCGATCTCGCGTGCAACCATGATTCGTTTGACTGGCTTCCGTGATGGTGGCGGCTCGTCCGGAGGTGGCCCAGTGGACCCATTCGCAGCGCCCTCCAGTGGTGGTTCCAGCGCGCCTTCGCAAAACGACGAAGTTGAGGCATTGCAATCGTTCTTCCAAAGCGCGGGGGTTAACTTCGATGTGCCAGGTGCGGGCCTCGCGTTTGATGGCGAGCAACTCATCGTGACCCAGACTAGCCGCAATCTTGAGCGCATGCGCGTCATTCTGCGCAACTACAACGAAGTGAAGCAGGTTGAAATTGAATCGAAATTCTTGGAAGTCCAACAGGGCGACCTCGAAGAGCTCGGCTTCGACTGGTCGGTAAATGATGGAGCCTATCCTCTGTTCGATACTGAAACTGCCCTTCCTATTCTTGGACCTGATGGTCAGCAGCAAAGTGGCTATAATCGCACTGCCTCAACGCAGAATCGCAATTTAAGCAGCGCGTTTACATCTGGGCTCGGTGCTTCGTCAATTATAATCAACTCGCCAGACCAGAGGCTCTTGGTCCCGAATGCAGCGCCGGGCCTTACCTCTGTGATTGATCTAGCAACCCGCGCTACAGATACCTTCACCGCGACTGGCTGGTCCGTGGCGGGTGCAGATGTCGATCTCGCGATTAGGGCATTGTCGCGTAAGACGGGTAGTGATTTGATGAGTGCGCCGAAAGTCACCGTGCTTTCTGGTAAGCGCGCGACCATCACCGTAGCGCAAGAGCTGCGTTACCCAGAAAGCTATGGCGACATCGAGTCGACCGTGTCGTCGAGTGGCGGTAGTAGCTCTCTCACTGGCAACAGTAAGGGCAGTGCGATCTCGATCACCGCGGGTACACCGCAGGATTTCGTGACGCGTAACGTCGGGGTTGAAATGACCGTCACGCCAAACGTTGAGAACGATGATACCATCAGCCTTATCTTGGAGCCACGTGTCACTGAGTTTGAAGGCTTCGTCGAGTATGGTGGTCCCAGTGTTGCCTTAGATGGTAGTGGCACGACAGTCACTGTGCCAGCTGGCTTCTATCAGCCGATCTTCTCGGTGCGCGAAATCACCACCGAAGTTACGGTCTTTGATGGTGCGACCGTGGTGATGGGTGGTTTGACTCGTGATGAAGTCAAGACCGTGAATGATAAGGTGCCAATTTTGGGTGACATTCCAGGCCTCGGTCGTCTGTTCCGTTCCGAAGGGGAGTCGCGTCAAAAGCGCAATCTGTTGATCTTTGTGACGGCCAATCTGGTCAGCCCAGGTGGTTCACCATCTCGCCAGAACTATCGTAACGTGAATGCGAACTCATTGTTCCAGAATCCGACGATCATGACGCCTGCCGGCACAGTGAACCGCTCGATTGACGCCGTCGCGGAATAGGTGTAACCTCGTTATTTTACGCCATACTTAGGAATTCGACTGCGACTTAATAGCCATGAAAACTACGACGACTCACCCTGATCGATGGTTGCGAGCACTTGCGCTGTTCCTAGCCCTTCTGGTCAGTGCCGTCAGCGCCGATGCGCAGGCTCCAGTTGTGGATTCTGCACCCGTTGTAGAACTGGAGTTTGGAGTGCCGTTTGAATATGAAATAAAAGCTTCCAACAAACCGGTGGGATACGGTGCCGCGGGATTGCCATTTTGGATGAAACGGGAGGGCGCGTTTCTGCGCGGCACTCCGGTCGTTAAGGCGGAGGCCGCGGTAACTCTTCATGCTCTCAATCAGGTTGGACCGAGTGATCCTAAACGTGTAATATTTCGTATTGTTGGATCAGCTCAAGTGATTGAAAAAACCTCGAAATTAGCTTCCCCAATTCCTGCCGCAGGGCGCTAAGGCTTACGTTTTTTTAAACGTAACTGTAATACTATTATCCTTATGAATATTTATAACTCTATACTCTCACGCTTTGGATTCAGCTTCCTGTCATTTCTACTGTGCGCGACCTTTGCCAACGCGGCTGCTCCAGTAATCAATAGTGTGGATACACTCGAAGTCACAGTCGGCGAAGCTTTTACATATGTAATCACGACAGTAGATAATGATGCCGTTCTATACGGCACGAGTAACAACCTGCCGGATGGAGTTGTCAGAAGCGGAGCGACGCTTTCGGGAGAGCCGGAGGTGGCTGGTGTTACCACAATTGACCTGTTTGCTACTAATGGAGATGGCACAGGCACGGCAACGCTTATTTTAACTGTACTCGATTCGTTGCCAGTGATTACTTCGGCCACTACGGTTACAGGTCGGGTCGATGAGCCCTTCTCGTACACGATTGAGGCTACGAATTCGCCAGGTAGTTTCAGCGTGCTTGGTTTGGATGCGGTGCCTAATTTGAATTGGGACAGTACTACTGGGATAATTACAGGCACTCCTACAGCAACTGCCGATACAGATATCCAAATTTCTGCTACTAATGATAGTGGAACTGCGTCTCAGCAAGTGACAATAATGATTTTCCCAGCTGTAACTAACCCCACGCCGGGGCCCACTGTTAATATTATATCACCCCTGCCGGAACAAACATTTGAAGGCTCGGCCACGCAAATATCTGTAAGCGCAGGGGTGGAACCACAGCCTAATCAAACGATCGACACGGTCTTTGTTCGTTGGAACAATTCTTCTGTACCGGGGGGCATCGTTTTGACTGAGATGACAGCGGTGTCGGAAGCGGGCGGAGTGGTGACATATACCGGAACGTTGGAGGTCGGATTTAATCCGAGCGACCGGCAGATTGGCGGCGGCCTAATAGACATCGATGTGGTAGCTTTTCAGACCAATGCGTTATCTGCTTCGGACAGTGGCGAACAGAATGTTAAATTTAGAATCAAACCGATCGTGGAATTCTTGTTTCCGGACGAGGCATTTGCCATCGATGCCATCGTATCTGGAGATGTCTTTGCGAGTGTTCGTTTAAGCACAAACCAGTTCGACCGTATCACCGCACGGATCGCCGGTCCGAGTATTATCGCCACGGTAGTAGACATAGATGCGACAGATAACCCAAACGGCGTCTTTAATTTCTTAGCGACGCAAAGGATCGATTTTCCTGGATTCTATGATATCCGTATCACCGCTTTGGATGGGTTCGGTAATACTACGTTTCTTGAGCGACGCATTTTGATCTCGGATTCTCTTGCGCAACCAGTTGCCGTCCTCACGGCTCCCACTCCCGGCTTTACCAACGAGGTGTTTTCAGCAGCGATCTTTAGCTTCGCTGAGATCAATAGGGAATTCCGATTCAGTAATACTGGCGTTTTTCTAGGTACCATTGTAACCTACGCACCCGAACTAATTAGTGGCGGGCAGGGCTACTATCCACGCAACGCGGGCGGTGTAACAATCCCTGCTTCAGCTGAAGATGATACTGGGGGCACCCTAACTGTACCTGTGCCGGATGTGAATGTTGTCAATGGCCGAGTGGATTCGCTTCCTGATGTCTTTCCCATCTTTTACTTCCCCGGTGATCCTGAATGGGTTGCCCCAGGCAATGCAGTCCTCGACGACTTCGCTGATCCCGGTAGCAACGGCTGGATTTCGCTGGCAGCTCAATTTTTCAAAGCCAATTCGGAATTGTCGTCTTTCAGGCTATTCGTGAACGGTGAAGACGTGACTCCAAGGAGACAGGTTAATGTCGCAAATTTGATTCTTGGTGTGGAATACGAAATTCTTACAGTAGGTAGCACTAATTTTACAGTATTAAGTGCAAGTGCGCCTGAAAATATCCCAGGAACGATATTTGTTTATAATGGCGACCTTACTCAAGCGACTACTACTGGCACTGTTTTGCAGACCGCGATCGGGAACCTCGACCCACTCAACGGGTTAATTGACACTCCGGTCACTTTTTATCCAGGGCCAGGGCGTGGTAGCCCGGCGCCGGGTGACTATCTTGCGTATGCTCAGGTCACTGATCGGCAAGGTGAAGTCGGCAATTCTGCGCCATTGGCCTTCACTATTGTTCCTTATGAGCCCTTGGAGATCACCCTCACTGGACCAGCATCGGAGGAGGTTGAGCAAGGCACCGCAGTTGAATTTGAAGTAGAGGTGACGCCGAATGTATCCGTTGAGAGTGTCGAGTTCTTCGATTCCGACTCAGGCGAGTCATTGGGCTTCGCGAGCGGGGTTGAAATCGAGGGAAAAGAGCTGTATCGGTTCATTCAGAGTTTTAACCAAATAGGAAATTATGGGGTATTTGTACGTGCGCTGGCTTTCAATGGTCAATCGGTGGATTCCAGTCCTTTTCGCCTCACCGTAACTCCGCTAGATGACCTAGAGGTTAATTTAATCCAGCCAACAAGCGATCAGACGCTATATGTCGGTGGAAGTTTGGATTTTGTAGCTGAAGCGTCATCCAGTGCAGGAGTTACGTCAGTGTCGTTGCTTGTGGACAATGTGGTGGTCGACACAGCGCCCTCGATACCTTACCGGTTTAATTATATCTTCGATACGGCTGGTGGTCCCTATAATGTTCGAGTGACTGCACTAGATAATTATGGAAATGTTGCTGGAGCAACTGAAGAGGTGAACGTGACCGTGATTCCATCTAATCTTACGGTGGAAATTGATAGTCCTACCAATCCTGGGGGCGACCTCAGCTACACGCTGGGAGACTCGATCGACTTGGAAATCACTGCGAACGACGTCGATGCCTTTGTCACTCAAGTGGAAATCTTTAATGGTGAGACATCGCTGGGTATCGCGACTGGGGTGGGCGGCGATCAATATCGCTACACGATCGATACCGCGACTGCAGGGATTGCCCCGGGGACGCTTAATCTGAGCGCCCGAGCGACTAATAATATTGGCAATAACGAAGATGCACTGTTGAGTGTGAATATCTTGCCGGTCGTCTTTTCGGTGAGCGTCACTGAGCCGACAGAGAATCCGCTGGTTCTGAGTAGTGCGATTAGTCCGATCGAGCAAGTGTTCTCAGTTGAGATTACCGCGGCGGATGCAGCTGCCATTCAATCGGTGCAGTGGTATTTTGCGGATGAGTTAGTCGCCGAAAGTGCGATTGTGGCAGATACTCTGATCTATACACAGAGCCTGAATTTGTCGAAGAGTGGCGAACTGCGAGTTGAGGTTACCGATGTATCGGGGGCCTCGGTTGAAGACACGGTGAACGTCATCGTTGATATCGGCACACCTCTTAATTCGGATGAGGCATTTGTAAGGGATGCATACGTTCGATTGACGGCGACTGAGCCGACAGATGCGTATGTTGCTACCGCAGTGGCTCTAATGGATGGCACAGTCGATGGGCAAGTGGCTTATTTGCAAGCTTTGTTCGATTCCAGTGATATGGATGAGACCGAACAGGTGCTTATGGTCTATCGCACGATGACTGGAGAATGGCCGGATACGACCGAGCTCGATGAGGCACGTGCCGGCTTATTCGGCGGTACAGCTGGGGCTGGTGCTCAATCTGGTAGTATCGAAGCGGGTGGCACTCAAGCCTTCCCATTCTTCTATAATGCCGGCGATATCGTGACGGTGCGTGTGACCGGGTCAGGTGAGGATCCTCTGAGTGATCCCACTCTGGTGATCACTAACCCAAGCGGGGTAGAGATCGCTTTTGACGACGATGGCGGCTTGGGCTTGAATCCATTGGTCAACTTCACTGCAACTGAAGCGGGCACATACTCTGCAAGTGTCGCTGGATTTTCTATATTCCAGTCGGGTGATTTTACAATTTCCTCGATTACGTCAAATTCAGGCGACTCGAATACGGCTTCAGCGCAGGCGCTAGTGCAGTTTTTGATTCCTGAGTTTGAAGCTCGTTTTAATCGGACGTTCCCAATTTCGAGTGTGACGTCGGCGACGGAAGCCACGAGTTTAGTCGAGCAGCTCTTCAAAAATAAGCATGGAAGAGCTCCTGAGGCTCTGAGCTGGAATCGTTTACAAGTTGCATTGACTGGATCTGGCCAGACTTTGGGGGGACTCAGCGTTCCTGGCTACACCGGCAATTTGAGTGCCTTTACCGCTGCCTTTGCTCTGGATAATGAGCTCAGTCAATATTCGGGGCTCACGAGTGTCCATTATTACCAAATTCCAAACCAGCCAATCAATGACGTGCCGCTGGCATTAATGATTGCGATGTTCCTCGGCGAAGATCCTACGGATCAAGCACTCGCGGCATACGCTGGCATGACCCAAGCGCAAGCCTTTGAGAGCATCATCACGGATCCACGATATTATGAGCAGTTCCCATCATCTGGTGTCGAAAGTTTTGTGAGTTTAAAACTGGCTGACTTAGGGGTCTTCGATAAGTCGCTCAACGGTCCTGCTGATGACGCCGATGATGATGGTGTGTCGAACCTTATGGAAATTGCGTTGGGTTCGGATCCGTCCGATCCCAGTGATACCATTGAGCCAATGGAAACAGGCATGGAGGGCACCGAATTCGTAATTACGTTCATTCGTATTAAAGCTTCGGAAGTCCCGGGTGATTTCATCATCTCTTTGGAATGTGCAATGACTCTGACCGAACCAATATGGGATACCGCGTCCGACACTGCGTCGGTTACATCGACTGAAGGTGTAACACAAGATGGGGTGCCTGAAGGCTACGAACGGGTTGAGATTCGTATCGATACGAACGAGCGAGATTGCGGGTTCTTCCGACTCTCTGTCGATCTGCCGTAAATTCGGTCGGCATCGTGACTTTCAAAAACCCGCAGCTGATGCTGCGGGTTTTTTGTGCACGCCCGACAGAGCGAGCGCTGGAGGCAGGCACCCACCAAAGTCTGACGATTTTGCAGCGGCCGATGCTTTACCCTGAACAGTCAGTGTATCTTGTGTTTGTGCCCTTGTATTCGACCGACGAACGAGTATCTTATGATTGTTATGATCGATCTCGTTAAAAAAACAATGTTGGCTGGTATAGGTCTAGCCGTCGTGACGAAGGACAAGGTTCTGGAGTCGCTCGATGAATTAGTGCAAAAGGGTAAGCTGACCAAAGAGGAAGCGGCCGCGATGTCCGATAAAATTGTGGAGGAGGGCAAAGTCGAGACCGAGAAGGCCAAGGTCGAAGCGAGTAAGCTCTTTATCGATATGCTTAACCGCGCCAATGTCGTGACCAAGGATCAGTACGATGCGCTCGCCGCTCGTGTGACCGAACTCGAAGGAAAGCTGCATAAGGAGTTTCCGAATGGTGATTGACAGCAAGCTGTCGTGTGAAGGTGTGAATTACAGCTTCGCTGTAGTGTGAAAGTCGGAAAGTGTGAAGGTGAAAAAGTATGAAGGTGAGAATGTTACATTATGGCTGAATTTGCTGAACGCTTTGAAGATCTGCGTATCTGGCAGCAAGCGCGCGTTGTGGCGAATGTAGTGTATGATGCATTCGCAGAATGCCGTGATTATGGCTTTCGGGATCAAATTCAGCGCGCGGCTGTTTCGTCGATGAATAACATTGCAGAAGGTTTTGAGCGCCGGACCGCTAAGGATTTTGGCCATTTTCTGGATATTGGCAAAGCTTCGTCAGGCGAGGTGCGCAGCATGCTCTATCTCGCAGAAGATCGTAAATACATGAGCACTGAAGCTGCCGTGGGCATGCGGGGAAAGCCTGTGCCCTCTCAGCTGGCATCGCCGCATTTAGACGAACACTGTAATCCACTTTAAGACCTTGCTCTTTCGCTTGCCCAAAGGGCACCCAGTTCACTCACCCTTCGCTAGCTCAGGGCAACCCTACGGTTCACCATCTCCGCACTGTCGTGCTTCGTCCAACTTTTACACCTTAATACCTTTCAACTTTAATACCTTCTTACTGCAGCTTCGCTGCATTCCTACGCGGCGTAGCCGCTCCCATAAATGAAACCTTTTAATTATCTATCCAACGCCGTCCGTGCGCCCGAGATCGTGGCGATTCTGGTGCGTTGGGGGTTTGAGGATTTATTGCTGCAACTGGACACGCCGCAATTTTTGCTGCGCAATTTGGTGCGTAAGAAGGTCACGCACCTGACGCCTTACGAGCGGGTGCGCAATGCCTGTGAGGAACTGGGCCCGATCTTTGTCAAGTTTGGCCAGATTTTGAGCACCCGCCCGGATCGCTTGCCGGAGCCGCTGGTGATGGAACTCAAGAAGCTGCGCAGTCAGGTAGAACCGCAGGCATTTGAAAAAATCGAGCCGGTGCTGCTGAAGGACCTGGGCTGCCCAATCGCTGAGGTGTTCGCGTATTTTGAGCCGACTCCGGTGGCGGCTGGCTCGCTGGGCCAAGTGTATAAGGCTAAGCTCATCTCCACCGGCGAGTGGGTTAGCGTCAAGGTGCAGCGTGCGGATATTCACAAGACGATTTCGGCGGATTTGGAGATCATTGGTTGGTTTGCTAAGCAACTGCATACACGCGTGGCAGAACTGCGGCCCTATAATCTGCCACTGTTGGTGCAGGAGGCAGAGAAGCGTTTGCAGGAGGAGCTGAATTATAACAACGAAGCGGACAATGCGGAGATTTTTAGCGCGCTGAATACGCAACAAGAGCGCGTGTTCGCGCCGAAGGTCTATACCACCTTTACCACCCGCCTATTACTGGTGACGGAATGGGTCGACGGGGTCGCGCCCGATCAGGCGGTGCTGCCGGAGGCCGATGCCTGTGAATTGGCAAAGCAAGGTGGCGAATCGGTGTTTCACCAAATTGTTGGTACCGGATTTTTCCACTCAGACCCACATTCTGGTAATATGCTGATCACCGCAGATCAGCGCATTTGCTGGCTGGATTGGGGCCAGGCGGGACAGATCACCCTAGAGATGCGCTATTTACTGGTCGATCTGTTTGCCGCAATCACTGATCGCAACGCGGCGAAAGTGATTCGTGTGGCAGAACGGATGGCGGTGAATAATCGCCGGATTGACCGCCGCCGCGTGGAGAAAGAGGTGACGTTTTTGTTAAACAAGCATCGCGACTTTGGCCCGTCCGGTACCAAGATCGGCACGGTTGGGCTGGAGATGCTCTATATTTTCGGCAGCAACGGCATCGAAGTTTCGGCTGATTATGCCTTGCTCTCGAAGGCGATTCTGAGTGTCGAAGAGGCGGCCCGTTCGTTGGACCCCAAGTTCGATATTCTGAGTGTGGCGAAGCCGTTCTTAGTGAAACTGAATAAAGAACGGTGGAGCGTCGAAAGTGTGACGCAGCAGACGCTTTATCCGATGTTGGCGATGTTGCGCCGCATGCAGCAGATTCCTGAAAATATGCAGCGTATTTTGCAGCGTATCGAAGAGGAAGATCTACAAATCAATTTTCATCATACCGGCACGGAGAATCTTGAAGCGACCTTCAATGCATCCATGAATCGCCTGACGGTCGGTATCATTATCGGCTCTTTATTGATCGGCTCGTCGCTGATCATCACCACGGGCATTGGACCGCTGCTGTGGGGCTTCCCCGCGATCGGTATTGTCGGCTTCCTAGTCTCAGGCTTGCTCGGGATGTATATCGTGGTCTCGACCCTACGGAAGCATCGTTGAGCCGCTTTGCGGCGTGGGAATACAGCGAAGCTGTGTAAGAAGGTGGGAATGTGCAAAGGTCGGAATGTGTGAAAGTGGGGATGTGTGAAAGTCAGTACCTTCATACTTTCTCACCTTCCTACTTTCCCACTATTTGTGAAGTGCGCTTCACAAACAACCCCAGGCTCGCCGCGTAGCCATGGAGCAGCGTGCGGTTTTGGCTGGTCGCGAATTCACCGTTGCAAAACAATCCGATGATCGGGAGCTCGGGGTAGATCTGCTGGATCATGCTGACATCGTGATCGGGCACGCCGTATAGTGAGGTGCCGCGACCGATGCAGTCGCACAGGCAACTGCCGTAGATGGTGCGGTCGGCCAGTTCTGCTGCCTTGAGTTTGAGATGTAGCTCGAAATCGCTAGACGCGGTGCTGGCATCGCGAATTTGAAATTGAAGATTTTGGCCAATACGCAGCGGAGTGGCGATGGCGACGGCACCGGTTTTTGGATCGATGGCGGCGAGGTTGCGTACCAAAAAGTCGCCGGCGCTGAAGCTCGCTTTATATTCATCGAGTACGAGGCCAATGAAGACATTGCCACTGGCTTTTTGTTGTTCTTGCTGCGACATGCCTTCGAGGGTGTCGCGTAGCACTTCAAGGATCGGGCGGTTGCCGATCTGATGTATGACGTTGTCTTGGGCTTGTGTGATCGTCCACGGCGAGCCGACGGGGCGGCAACCTTGCGAGATCAGCGGCTCGATGGTCACGGCGCCCTCAAGTCCCAGGGCAACCGCGCCGTCGGTGTACACGGCGCCATTTAGGTAGAGCTCGGATTCGTGTCCATCGGTAGCGGCGCAGGCAAATCCACCAATCGTGGTGCGATGCTCGGTGGCGTGATCCCAGTCGGGCAGCCACGCTTCGTTACCAATGCTCTCGGAGGACGCAAATAGGGTCCAGGCATTGACGTTTTCAGGATGTGGGCCAATCGCCGCGCGAATTTTTGTGACTCGATCCGTGGGCTCAAAGGTATCCAGTGGCAGATGGATCGCGCGCGCTTGTGTGCCCGGCAGGTGGTAGAGTGCGATGCAGCAGCCCGCTTCATTCTCGATTTCCTGATGGCCCGCGATCAAGCCGCTCGCGGAGCAGCCGATCAAGGTGGGCACGTGCGCATAGATCTGCACGATTTCCATGATTTCTTTGCTGCGGTGGCTGCACCCAGCGGTGGTGAACAGTTGGCCGAAGGTGACGGGGCCAGCGAGGGCCTCTCTTTGAGTCTTTGCCCAGTCTTCAATCTCCACCTCGTTAAAAGGCAGAGTAAAGTATTTTACGACGCTGTGACCTGGAAGAACCGACATAAGAGAATGCGCACGGCATAAGCAGTAGGCTTTAGGTATAGCGAAGAGTGGCCTGCGTGACGATTAAAATTTTCAGCTTAGCGAAAGAGTGCCAATGCGAGCATCATTATGGAGACTGGTTCGGGGCAATGGCTTTAGATAAGAGATTGATTTGTCTGGCTGAATAGCACTTGATGATATTTTAATTATGTCGAAGGAATCGAAAGAGCACTTTAAGATATTACTGTTCGAAGATAATTCAGCGGAGGCGGATTTCGTCGGGGAGTGTTTGGAGCAGTCCAATCTAAGTTTCGAGATACTCGCAGTAAAGTGCCTTGCCGATGGGTTGCAGGCCTTAGATGCGCAGACGTTTGATCTCATCCTTCTCGATCTGTCGTTACCAGATAGTGGTGAAATCGCGACTTTACAGGCAGTGGTTGGTGCTGCTCGAGATGAGGTTATCATCGTGCTGTTAGGCGAAGACGATGAAGAGTTGTCACTCAAGACCCTACAGGAAGGCGCTCAGGATTATTTGTGTAAGGATCGCTTGAGCGGTGAAGTGCTGCGCGGTTCGATTCGCTCTGCGGTCGCACGAGCCAATTGGATGAAGAAAGTGACATCACAGACTCGGGAGGTGCAGAGCAATGCCGATCTGTTGCGGCGAATATTTGATGCGAATACGGATGCCATGTTGATTTTAACGCAGGAGTACGAGATTAAGTTCTTAAATCCTGCGGCGGCTCAGCTCTTAGAGGCGCAGCCGGAGTCGCTGGTTGGAGAAATATTTCCGTTTGAAGTTGAGCGAGGTAAGCGAATTGAGCTGGAAGTTCCTGGGCCTGAAGAGAGCACTCGCTTGGTTGAGCTCAATGCGGTTGATTTAGTCTGGGAGAGAGAGGGTGCGTTGTTGGTGATTTTGCGAGATGTGACGCTACACCGTAGTGCAGAGTTGGATTTACAGCGAGAGAAGGAGCGCCTTGCGGTGACCTTGGACTCGATCGCAGACGCTGTGATTGCAGTTAATCCGAATGGTGAGGTCGAGCGCATGAACCAAGAAGCCGTGAAGATGATTGGCGTGACGCTGGCGAGTGTGTGCGGCCAGCGCTTGGGCGATGTGCTGAAGCTGCGACATCCGAAGACCGGCAAGTTAATCACAGATCCAGTCGGCGTGTTTCTTTCACAGGAAATTGCGCCAGAGCTGGGCGTTTCTTTAGCGGGAAGAGACGGCGCCGAATTTTTGGTCACCGTGGAGATGCGCTGTATACTAGAGGGCGACCCGAGCCAGCATGGCTGCGTCGTTGTGCTGCGTGATGTGACGTCGCATAAGAAAGCAGAAGAAGAAATCTTTCAGACTGAGAAACTACATTCGATTAGTTTATTGGCCGGAGGTATTGCGCATGACTTTAATAATATTCTGACTGCGATATTGGGGAATATTTCCATGGTGCGCATGGGGATGGATGAGGGGGACATTGGTTCGAAGAAACTACTCTTAGCAGAGAAGGCGGCGCTTCAGGCGACCTCTTTGACTCAGCAATTACTTAGCTTCTCAAAAAGCGGTACGCCGCTGCTGGAGGCCACCACTATCGATCAATTGGTGGAAGATAGTACGCAATTCATTCTTCGTGGTTCGAATGTGAAATGCGAAGTGCATAAGGATGATAATTTATGGTCGGTTGATGCGGATAAGGGGCAGATCAGCCAGGTCGTGAATAACCTGATCATCAATGCAGACCAAGCAATGCCCGAGGGAGGCATCATTCGATTAGATTTAACTTGTGAGCATGTCAGCAGTGGGGACATCCCTTCGCTGCCGTCGGGCGATTACGTTTGTATCGCAGTGCAGGACCAAGGGGGAGGCATTACGCCGGACAATTTGAAGCGCATCTTCGATCCGTATTTCACCACGAAGAAGAATGGCAATGGCCTTGGCTTGGCGTCGTCCTATTCAATTATCAAGAGCCATCATGGACTCATGACTGTAGAATCGGTCGTTTCCGAAGGCTCCACATTTAAGGTCTATCTGCCGAAAGCGGCACAAGTAGCAGTGCCGACGCCAGCCGCGACGCAGGAGGATAATACGATCCATCCCGGCCATGGGCGTATTTTGGTCATGGATGACATGGAGGCGATGATGATGGTGGCTGGCGAAATTTTACAAGTACTAGGCTATGAGGTAGAGTTTTCGACCAATGGCGATGAAGCAATCGAAGCTTATAAAAAGGCCAAAGAAGCAGGTAAGCCATTTGATGCGGTGGTTTTTGATTTAACCGTTCCTGGCGGGATGGGCGGAGAAGAAGCGTGCCGGATCTTATCCGAGTATGATCCTGGACTGATTGCAGTGGCATCGAGTGGTTACTCCACCTCGAATGTGATGTCGGAGTACGAAGCAGCTGGATTTAAGGCTGTAGTGCCCAAGCCATATCGAATTAAGGATATGAGTGCTGCGTTGCATCGTATCTTGAAATAGCTCGATGTGAGACGGTTGATCGTCGATCGAAGTGTGTGTATCTAATCGTTCGAGCATGCTGATGAGCGCTACATCTTAGTTATGTATTTGGGCTTTTTTTCGTGTCAGAATCAGTTCTGATTCATTCTTGCAGGAGCAATCTACCTATTCTTTAGTGAGTCGTACGAGGTTGTTCGGATTCAAAATCGTTACTTACTCTCGATAGAAATGTCCCCCAAAAATCTAGATACGAGCTCGCAGTTGGATACCGAAACGCGTCGATCATTATTACGTATTCTGTGGCGGAGTCGGTTTGGCGATTTGCGTGAGCAAAGCTTGATACGCCAAGGCAAGGGCTGGTTTCATATTTCAGGCATGGGCCATGAGGCACTCGCAGGCATTGCAATCCATCTCGAAGCAGATGATTACGCGTTCCCATATTATCGCGATCGAGCTTTCTGCACTCAACGTGGTCTCACTGATTTCGATCTAGCACTCGCGTTTTATGCGAAGCGAGATTCCTCCAGCGGTGGTCGGCAATTGACCGGGCATTTCAGCAACCGCGCGCTCAATATTTGGAGTCATCCTTCACCAGTGGGCGTGCATTTGTTGCCTGCCTGTGGCGCGGCTTGGGGCATACAACTTGATGGCAAACCAAATGTCGTGTATGCTTCGCTTGGCGAGGCGTCAGCCCGGCAAGGCGATTTCTATGAAGCGGTTTGTTTTGCGAAAGAACGGCAACTGCCGATGGTTTTTGTGGTGCAGGATAACCGTATCGCAATCAGTACATCGACTACGCACACGAATCCGATTGCACTCGGGGTATTGGATCGCAGCGAGTGGATACGAGTCGACGGCAGTGATGTCGAAGCAGTCGCAGAGGCGGGGCGTATCGCCGTGGGGCAAGCGCGTGCCGGGCGAGGACCTGCGTTTATTTGGTGCGATGTCGAACGTTTCTCGAATCATTCCAGCGCGGATGATCAGCGGATGTATCGTACCGCGGATGAGCTGGAAGCCATGCAGCAGCGTGACCCGATCAAACTATTTCAGCATCAACTCATCGCTGATGGGCTCCTTGCTGAAGATGAGGCGACTGCGCAGGAAGCGGAGCTACGCGAAGAGATCCGTGCTGCCTACCGTAAGGCAAGTACTCAAGCAGATCCATTGGGCGAAGAGTGCGGACTGCATTTGATCGGAGCGGTGACTCCTGCGCCGCCAGCGAAGATCAAACTCGAGAAGTCCTGCCGAATGCTCGATGCGGTAAATCGCACCTTCCACGCGGCGCTGGATCAAGTACCAGAGGTGGTTTTTTTTGGTCAAGATATTGCCGACCCGAAAGGCGGCGTATTTAACCTGACCAAAGGCCTCTCAACCAAAGATCCTGAGCGTGCAGTCAACTCGCCACTGGCAGAGTCCACGATCATGGGGGTCTCCGTCGGCTTGGCGTCTTACGGGAAGCGGCCGTGTTTCGAGATTCAATTTGTTGATTTCATTTATCCCGGTTGGAATCAGCTGGTGTCCAATATGGCAACGCTGCGCTGGCGTAGTTTCGGTCAATGGCAATGCCCGCTGGTGATCTATGCACCTTGCGGGGGCTATTTGCCGGGTGGTGCCTTGTGGCATAGTCAATCAGGGGAGGCGTCCTTCGCGCGTGTTCCTGGCATTCGGGTGGTCGTACCATCTACGCCTGGCGATGCGGCTGGCTTATTCTGGACTGCGCTGCACGGCGGAGACCCCACTATTATTCTCCTGCCCAAGCATCTCATGTGGGCTGAACTGCCTGCGCCGACTGCGGTCGAGGCGATTCCGCTCGGGCAGGCGCGGCTAGTACGATCCGGTAGCCTGCTGACATTAGTGACTTGGGGGAATTGCGTTGAGCTCGTCGAACAGACCCTGGAGTCGATGGACTCGAATCTGGATATTGAACTCATTGATCTACGCTCGATTGCACCTTGGGATAAAGAAGCGGTGGCGATATCGCTCCGTAAGACTGGGCGACTGTTGATCGTGCAGGAAGATAACATCAGCGCCAGCGTCGGTCAAATGATCGTCGCAGAGATGTGCAGTGATCACACACTCTTGCAGCGCTTAAAAACGCCCCCGGTCATCGTCTCCAAAGACGACGTGCATGTCGGCTTTAACCCCATTTATGAGTACGCGGCACTGCCAGACCAAGCGCGCATCGCTGCAGCGCTAGAACGTTTGCTCTCAACCACGCTTGAAGCCTCGCTGAAACTCGACGCGTCATCGGCACCAACACCTATTGAAGACTCTATGATTGCTGATTCCAACCATCCTCTGAGCGCGACTAAAATGATCACCGTCCCGATACTCGGTGAAGGCATACGAGTGGCACGTGTCGTTTCGATATTGAGACATGCGGGGGATCAGGTGAAGGCCGATGATCCGCTTTGCGAGGTGGAAACCGATAAGGCGGTCTTCCCGATTGAATGCGATGAGGATGGCGTTCTTGGCGAGTGGCAAATCGCCGAAGATGATCAAGTGGCAGTGGGTCAGGAGCTAGTCGCACTGACTCTGTCGGGCGCAGTCGCTGAGGCTGCTACCACGAAACGAGCGCTCGCGGCATCTGAGCCTGTGGCTTATGATACGCTAGAGAAAACTGCGGGTCTTTCGCTCGAAGTGATCAAGTCTTTGCAGGGAATCATTCCTGCGACGATTGAGATGAATTGTCGCTGGGAGAAGGTTCGCGATGCACGTTTACGTAGTAAGAAAACCAGCGGAGGTACTCTTTCGACAGCGACCATGACGGCATGGGCAGTCGCCCAGGCAATGCGTAAGCATGAACGCTTCGCGTCAGTCATCCGTGGTGAAGAACTGGTCTATGATCCAGATCGTTTTGACCTAGGCATGGCAGTGGCACTTCCTGAGGATGCGTTGGAGACTGCAGTCGTTAAGCAAGTCAACGCCATGGAGTGGGCGGAGTTCTCAGATGTATTCAATGATTCACTACGTCGTACGCGTCATGGTGAGGTCGATTCGAAGAATCGCGTGTCCCTTTCGATTTCAAGCATGGGCGCTTACGATGTTCGTTCGGCGATCCCGGTTGTAGTGCCACCCTCGGTTGCGACAATTTTTATCGGCGCGCCTTATACGTTGCCCGATCCGCAGTCAAAAGATGGAGCTACAATCGAGGTCGCCTCACTAGTCCTGACCTTTGACCATCGATGGATCAACGGCGTCGGCGCAGCGGCATTCTTATCCGATGTGCGCAAGGGCATTGAGCGTTTCGATCTGGTCTAGGGCAGCTTGGCCCTAAGCTCGTCACATCTTTGATAATTTATTATGATTGAGGGAATTACAGCCGGAATCATTTTATCACTCGCCCTGTTTCCAGGGACGGTTTGGTTGGCCAAGGTCGGTGTCGTTGGTACGAAGCGTCAGGTGTTCGCTGTGGGACTGGCGTTTGCCTTGTCGCAGATGGCCTGGCTGTCTGTTGCTATTCCAGGCTTAATGATGATGTCGAAGCACCTCTCTTTTGTACGCTTTGGAATGCATTTGTTTGCCGTATTTGTATTAGGCTACATGGCGATTAAGTTTTTTCGCACGCGTCGCGTCGCGGTGTTAGATGATACGGGGGAATTGCCTACCGCGCGGGTGTTGTTTCGTACTTCCTTTAATCGCTCCTTGGCGATGCCGATGCGCCTGCCGATGGCAATGGCGGTGCTGCTGGCGACGGGGGTGTATGTGAATCATCCACCGAGTTGGCAGGTCGTGCCATCTGTTATGCTTGGTGCGTTGCTCGGTGTTGGTTGGTGGTGGGGGCAGTTTACTTTTTTATCAGCATTTTTTGCGAAACGAGTGCCTGAGCGTATTACCATAAAGTCACTCAATAAAATTCGGCCTTTCTGCACGGTTCTTTTTTGCCTTCTGAGCCTGATGGCAGTTTTGTTTGCTGCGTGAGCTGTGGTTCTCGTGCTGAGGAGGCTTAATTTTATACAATGCGTCTACATAACTTATTCTTATCACTTTGTCTGCTCGCTGTGGTGGCGACGCTTTCGGCACAGTCGAGTCGGCCAGGCATATGGCGGGTCGATTATTTGCCCGGATCGAGTCGCTTGTCATTGAAGTCGCTGCGCACACTGGTCGTGCCTGCTGAGACTGGAGCTGGGTTGTCGGCGGCAGTGGAAGACTTTCGCCACGTATTTGAGAGGCGCACGGGAGTGGCATTGGAGGTACAGACCGCAGGCTCGAATCGTCCTAAGTATGCGATTTATCTGGGTGATTCTGGCGGGATCCGCAGCCAGTTGCAGAATGATGCATTTATGATTCACCGCCAAGGCACTCGGGTGTTTGTCGCGGGTGATGGCGAGGGCGGGGTGTTGAATGGGGTGTATGCTCTGTGCCAACAGCTGCTTGGCGCCCGCTGGTATTGGGCTGGGGATTTGGGGCTGGAGTTGATCGGCTCGCCGCCTGACAAGTTCCCCGAAGGTCGCTGGCACGAAGAGCCTGCGTATGTGATGCGCAGCTTCTATCCGATGAATGGCGAGTTTGGCCGACGCAATCGGTTCGTGAGGCATTTTCAGTTTAATCATGCGTTGGCGCAGGTGTTTACTCCGGCGCTCTATGAGGCTGAGTCGGGGGTCTTCTCTGAAGTGTATGGCCGTCGCCGCAAGCCGAAGGGAAACGCCGGCTATGATCCACAGCCTGACTTTACCGAACCGCGCGCGGTTGAAGTCGCGGCTAAAGCGGCATTGGCGGCATTTACGAAGAATCCCGAAGCGCGGAGTTTTTCACTGTCTATCAATGATAATACATTATTCGACGACTCTGAGGCGACGCGCCGGGTGATTGAGCCTGTCGAGTATTTCCGCGGTCGACCGAATTACACGGATTTGGTGTTTGGTTTTATGAATCAAGTCGCGGAGCAGGTATTTGAACAGGGCGGGGCATGGACGACACCTGCGGGGGAACCGCGCTATTTGACGGCTTTGGCTTATTACTGGACGGAGCAGTCACCGTCGTTCCCGCTTCATCCCAGAGTGATGCCGGTGCTGACCTCGGATCGAGCGCAGTGGCATGACCCAGATTATCGGGCGCAGGATAAGGCCTTGATTCAGCGTTGGGCAGATTCGGGTGCGGAAAGGCTTGCGACTTGGGATTATTACTTCGGCGCACCGTATGTGTATCCTCGCCAATTGAATCAGTGGATTGCAGAGAGTCTGAGATATATGAATGCCAACAGGGTCTCCGTCTTTTTCTCTCAATTGCCTTCGTCGTGGGGCTTGGATGGGTGTAAGGCGTGGTTGGCAGCCGAGTTACTGTGGAATCCCGATCAAGATGCCGCCTTGCTGATAGATGAATATTATACGCATTTTTTCGGTGCGGCTGCAGTGCCAATGCGGGCTTTCTACGAGCAGGCTGAGGCGCATCGCAATGCGAATGAGGGCAAGGCGGAATGGATCAAGTTTTACCAAGACGAATTTGGCATCGAGCTATTTGATGCGGCTCGTCTCGGTGAGTTGCGCGAGTTGATCGAGTCGGGCAAGGCGCTTCTCGCCGACGATCCGCGTCGCTTGGCACGTATCGAGGTGGTGTCAGAGGCGTTTCGCTTGACGGAGTTATTTGCGCAGTATCATGCGAGCCGCGCTCGTTTGGTTGCGAATGGTTTGGATGTGTTGTCGGAGCGGAATGAGGGGATGCCGAGTGCGTTACCCAAGCAACTGAGCGATTTTATTGCTGTGCGCGCGGCCTTTGATACATTTAGCGAGCAGTTACTGGAAGATCCAATCCATGCTCGACTCAAGTCGTTTACGAAATCTGCAAAGTTCGATCCAGTTGCCTTTGCTTTGGCTGCGATGGCGCAGGCTGGAGTTGAGCTCTCGGCAAGCGATTATCTGGAGTATGCCGCTGTCGCTGAGGTTGCGCAGCAATGGGGGGCGGATGTCGGAGCGTTTCAGTCTATACTGGCTAATGTCGATTTGCTGCACGAGGCGACCGCGCTGAAGGCAAGGAACTTCCTCGGCCCAGATTTACCAAATGTGTCTGGGTGGAATCTTGATTTTCGTCCTGCCGAGCATTTAGCGGTCGGGCCCGTCAGTGCGAATCAGGGTATCCGCGTTACGGGTGCGGATGTGTTCTCAATCTTTCGAGATGTTGCCGTGGTTTCGGGGCAGCGCTACCTGTTGGATGCCAACATAGGCTATCAGATTAGTCCGGATAATCGTACGCAGGTGAGGCTGTCATGGAAGGACCAGAATGGCGAGGCTCTACAGCGAGAGACACTGTTCCGCTGTCCGACGGGAAGTTCGGATGGAGTGCGACGTGTTGTGTTACCAATCCGCGCACCAGAGCAAGCGACTTCGATGCGGGTACGTTTCTTTATTTCGCGGCAATACGAGGGAGACTTTTTAGAGCTTCACCGCGCGGACTTCGGTTTAATCGCGAAGTAGTCGAATCGGGCGGTTAAATCTTGCGGGCAACCCAGAGGATTGGTGGCACACGTTTGCCGGTGACGATGGGCTCGTGGCTTTCCACTGTCCAGCCCCGCTCTTGGACTGTCTGCATCCAGTCCGCGACTTGATTGGCTTCAGTCTGGCCGCCGTCGTGGCCTCGATAAGCGGTGACGAGTAGCAGACCACCTGGTTTGAGCAGTTCGCTGGCAGCGCGCAATCCGCCGAGAGTCGATTTGGGCTCCGTCTGAATGCTTTTGTCGCTGCCCGGGAGGTAGCCGAGGTTAAATGTGATCGCACTCATTGTCTGCGCGTAGTTAGAGCATAGCGAGTTAAGCGCTTGCGCATGGTCAGCAACGAGCAGCTCGACTTGAGCGAGGCAGCCGGCCGCTGCAAGCCGTGTGCGTGTGGCGTCGATCGCAGAGACCTGAATGTCGATGGCGATGACATGGCCTTCGGGGCCGACTAGTGTAGCCATCACTGTGCTGTCGTAGCCGTTGCCAGCAGTGGCATCGAGCGCGTGGTCGCCTGGCTTGAGGTGTGCGCCCAAGTAATCGTGGACAATGTCAGTGATTTGCATCGGTCTGGGGCGGGTTAGCGACTGTTTCGACGAAGCGCGCAATGTCGATTTCGGGATCGAGTGGTTGGCCGCTGAGTAGGTGTGCTAAGAATTGGCGGATCAATTCGGGGGCGAGTGAGGCGCCCTTGGAGCCGAGCCCATTGAAAATGTGCAGTCCGGCTTCGGTGGGATGGTTGCCTATGAAGGGGCGGATATCTTTGGTGGAGGGGCGCAGACCGGCATGGTGCTGTTTAACCGTGAGCGCGTGTTGTGGGGCGATAAAGGATCGCGCGGCATCGAGCAGTTCGCGCGCGCCGGCTGCAGTTGGCTCGGGGGTCGCGTCGTTGCTGTCAAAAGTCGCGCCGAGGCGAAAGGTATGATCGCCGTAGGGTAGTAGCCACTTGCGATGGTGGTAGATCGCGCGCGGCAGATTGAGTGTCGGGCACTCGAGTATCAAGGTCTCGCCTTTAGCGGGGGTGAGCGGTAACCAGTTGAACCATGGATTGTCCTGCATGCCGACGCCTTCGCTAAAGATAACATGATCCGCTTCGAGGTCGTGGTAGCTCCATTGCGAGTCCTGTCGAGTTAAGTTGGCGTGGCTGAAGGTCTCGTCGCGGAAGATGCCTGCTTGGGCGAAATGCTCACGCAAAGTTTGCAGCAGAAGCGGCAACCGAACGTAGGCGGCTTGTTTGATCTGAAAGCTGCCGTGTGTATCTTCAAATGAATCGGGTCCGTCGCCCTTGTCGATAGGGTCGCCAAGTACATTTGCATAGCGCGGGTTGCGCATACGCCTGCCTAATCGCTTAACGTCGGAACTATTTTGGCAATAGCGGACGAGGGGAATTGGGTGGTATAGTTTGACCTCGAACTGTTGCTCCAGTTCACGGTAAGTGGCAGCAGCATGTGAAATCAGCATATCGAAGCCCCAACTCTTGGTCATCCAGCGACCGGTGACGGGATTGATGATGCCGCCCGCGACTTGCGAGGCATTGGGCAGTACGGTGCTACCGATGAGCGTCACGTGTTGCCCGGCTTGCTCCAATCGCCATGCGAGTAGGCAACCCGCGAGGCCCGCGCCGACCACAATATGTTTTTTGATGCTCATGACTGTCCTCTTACAAAGCGTATATACTGAAAACCTGGAAAGCTAAAAAGCAGGGCGGTGCTATTTCTGTCTGATTTCTTGCTAACCATGCTCAAATCGATAATAGTTCGTGAGTGAATATTTTTCATCGTATCCGTGCGTGTCGTTGGGGCATCCGGGAGCGTCGTTTGCCTGAGGAGAGCACGCGGGCGCAGCGGGGCACCTTTGGCGAAGACCTCGCGGCGGATCATTGTCGACGTGTGCTTGGTTATCGCGAAATAGCTCGCAACTGGCGCTATAAGCGAGATGAAATCGACCTGATCTGTCAGGATGGCGAGGTTTTGGTCTTTGTTGAAGTGCGCGCGCGCGCGGAATCGGCACTAGTTTCGGGTTTTTATTCCGTGGATCGTCACAAAAAAGATGTTTTGCGGCGCGGTTGTGGTAACTATTTGAAGCAGTTGAAAAAACCACCAAAGCACTTCCGCTTTGACATTATAGACGTCTCAATTTGCAAAGGTGGGAGTGGAATGTTGCAACATTACCCAAATGTGCCTCTTTTTCATAAACATTTTTCAGTCCAACGCCAACAGTCATGACGAACGAAACAGACGAATCTAGACACCCTTTTCTAAAAGGCTTGAGCAAGCATCGAGGCGCACCGCCGACGGTGGTGGTTATTTTTGGTGCCTCCGGCGACTTGACAGCGCGTAAGTTAGTGCCTGCTATTTTCAATCTTGGGGTGGATAATTTGCTGCCTGGGCAGTTTCACCTAATTGGTTTCGGACGTAAGCTGATCGAGGCAGATCAGTTTCGTGAGATTATGGATGAGGCGATCGATGAGCATTCACGTCGTCCTCTTAACAAAGAAATATGGGAGCGTGTACGCCAAAAAATGACGTATCATGTGGGTGGATACGATGATGGAGAAGCCTTTGTTTCGCTTGCTAAAAAGATTGATAAGATCGAGGCTGAGCTTGGCCGGGATGTGCAGCGTCTGTTCTATATTTCGACGCCACCGAGCGTATTTCAACCGATTGTAGAGAACCTCGGCAGTAGTGGCATGGCGCAGGCGCATGTCGGCACGAAGTTGGCCTCGAAGGTGATCATCGAGAAACCGTTTGGCCGAGATCTTGCTTCGGCGCGGGCGTTAAATGCCACGCTCAATAGTGTATTTGAAGAGCCGCAGATCTATCGAATTGACCACTATCTTGGCAAAGAGACGGTGCAGGATCTGTTAGTGCAGCGTTTTGCCAATTCGATTTTCGAACCGATGTGGAATCGTGAGCATGTCGATTGCGTGCAGATTACAGTCGCAGAGAGTCTTGGTGTCGGCACACGTGGCGGTTATTACGATACCAGTGGTGCGCTGCGCGATATGATTCAGAACCATACGATGCAACTCGTCGCTCTGACGGCGATGGAGCCACCAGTTTCGCTCGACCCAGAGTCGATTCGTGACGAGAAGGTAAAAGTGTTGAAGGCGATTCAGCCGCTGGAGCTGAAGGTCGATGGTGGTGATGTTGTTCGTGGGCGCTACACTGCAGGTTTGGTCAATGGTGAGCCGGTCGACGGCTACACTGATGCACCAGGTATTCCGGCAGATTCATCCACAGAGACTTACGCAGCATTGCGCCTGTCGATCAACAATTGGCGCTGGCAGGGTGTGCCGTTCTATATTCGTTCGGGCAAGCGCATGCCGCGGCGTGCGAGTGAGATTGCGATTCAGTTTAAGCGTCCTCCGGGCATTCTTTTTTCGGAGGGTAAGAAGTTCGACGTGGCGCAGAACACAATGGTGATTCGTATCCAACCAGACGAAGGGGTTACTTTGATCATGAATTCGAAGGTTCCGGGCCTGGAAACGCGCACGCAGCCAGTGAAGATGCACTTCCGTTATGCGACGACTTTTGGCTCTAATACCCCTGAAGCGTACGAGCGTTTGATTCTCGATGCAATGATCGACGATAGCACACTTTTCATTCGTGGCGATGAGACGGAAGCGTCTTGGAAGTTGGTGACGCCCATTCTAGAGCATTGGGAAAAGTGCGGCCAAAGTGGGATCGCGGAGTATGCGTCAGGTTCATGGGGTCCTGCTGAGAGCGAACGCTTGCTTCAAGAAAAAGGCCACCAATGGCGCCGCTCGGGGTCGTAGCCTTTAAAGTAAGAACTGACTTTCAGCGTTCAAAACATTTCATTATGGCCGAATTAATTAATGCCCTTCCAGGGGTGGAACTTCCTGTTAGCGAGGTGACCAATAGGCTCGCTTCGATGTGGGATTCCGAGCCCTCGACTGCGCATCTGGAGTCGCGAGCGTCGCAGATGAATGTGGTGCTGCACTTTGGCCTAGAAGTAACGGCAGAAGAGGCGCGTGAGCGCTTCGATGCACTGATTCGTTTCGCGCAGCGCTATCCAAGCCGAATCATTGTGCTATGCCCGACGCGTGCGGATCTAGAGGGTGGGATGGAGAGTAAGCTTTTTAGCCAATGCTATATTGGTGATTCGCACCGCGAGATGTGCTGCTGTGAAGCCTTGATGCTGCGCTATAAGTCGGAAGATTTCGGATATTTGGCGAATCAAGTGTCGATCTGGTTGGAGGGCGATTTACCGACGTATCACTGGTTTAGCGGGGTTCCGGCGAAGCGGGTGGAGACTTATTTTGATAACTTGCTGCTGGGCGTGCGTCGTTGCGTTTACGATAGCTCGGTGGAATTGGAGGATTTATCGAAACTGAATTGGCCAGATCCAAGCCGTGTAGGCGATTTGGCTAAGGCGCGGTTACTACCAGCTCGGCAGGCGATCGGCCAGTTTATGAGTGGCTATTCGGCCGAGAGCCTGTGCGATGGCCTGCAGGCGGTCCGTGTGCGACACTGTGCATCGATGCCCGGCGAAGGTCGTGGCCTGCTGGAATGGGTGCAGTCATGTTTCACTGATTGCGATGACAGCAAGTCGGGCTTAACGCCCAGCACGGAATTCTCACTGATCGAATCAGAGTCGTCCGACGTGAGTGCGTTAGAACTAGAATTTGTTTACAACGACGAGCGCTACTTGAGATGTCGCAAATTCAAGAATGGCTCGCGTGGCGAAATCCACGCTTCGTTAGGGAAAGGCGAAACGGAGGTCTACACTCAAGTGAAGCCAATGGCGACTGAGCAAGCGCTGGCCGAAGCGTTTTTCTTTTAAGTCGACGATTCGTTGCGCGACTTAGCACGACTTATTTGTCCAACTCGTCGAGGGCTGCGAGCACATCGTCAGCCTGATTTGCGGTGGAAGCTTTCAGATCGAGCCAGACTAGTTTGCCGTTTTTGAAGATGTAGGCTTGGCGACTCCAACGGCTCTTATCAAATGCGGTACTCACCACTTTGTCGGTGTCGGCAATCAGCGTGAAGGGAAGCTGGTGCTTGTTACGAAACGCCGCTTGTGTTTTGGCGGGATCTGCGGAAATGCCGAATATGGTGACGCCTCGTTGTTGTAGCAACTCCCATGAATCGCGTAGACTGCAGGCTTGCTTGGTGCACCCAGGGGTCATCGCCTTGGGGTAGAAAAAGACGACGGTGGTGCCAGTGTTGAATGCAGCCCCGAGATCGATCGTGTTACCAGTATGATCGATGGCAGAAATTTGTGGTGCATCACTGCCGACTTCAAGTCCAGCGGAGAGCATGTTGGCGAATAGAGAAAAAATCATGAGCGGGATAATGAGAAGTTTCATACAGGATCAATCGTATTGCAGCCGGTCGCCTTACAGCCGAATCAATAAAATTCCCGATTAAGACTTTTTATGCTTTACCGACCACACAGTAGAGACGCGTGTCACGTCGGCCAACTTTTGAGTGGTGCGCTCCAAGCGACTGGCGAGTGTCTTAAAGATTTTGATGGCGATCTCAGGGTGTTCTCGAATCACGTTTTCCATGTCGCCAACGTCATATTTTATGACGGTGGTCGGAGTGCGTGCTTTGACGGTGCAGGTTCGGGGCTTACCGAGAATGTCGCCCATCTCGCCAAAAATCGTGCCAGGATACATTAGAACGTTGAGCATGATATCGTCTTTGTAGACTTCGACCGCACCTTTTTCTAAAACATAAAAGCCCGTGCTCTCAGAGCCTTGTTTGATGATGCTTGCACCTGGACGGTATTCTTCAACTTTTTGCACTTGTTTAGTTAAATCAGATACGACTCGTTAAGCAAGCACTTGATTTACCTAGTTCAGTATCAATGCGAATCTATGAATTGATCGTCCCTGCCTAACTATTTGTCTTGATCAGAATTTATTCGGTATTTTGAGGCTGACCGAGCGCGGTTTCTTTAGGAGCATTGTCGACCAGTTCGGCTTTCGCGCTGTTGATAGCGTGCTTAATTTCATTGAGCTTCGTGCCGCTTAGTCCGCTTGGCTTCTCCTCGCTGTTTGCGATCAACTCATAGCGTTTGCCAGCACCATCGCCGCGCACCGAAAGCGCAACCGAGAGCACTTTGTCGAGGTGAGCTTTGGCATCTGCGTTAATATACCAAAGCTGGCGGTGAATCGCGCCAGCGGCGATCCCGTGATCGATGATTGCCGCCCATTGGGCTTTCGTCGGCTCATCCATGCTAGAATTACCAGAGATGTAAATGCCCAGTGGAAGCTGTAGTTCGCTGGCAATCGCATGGGCACGCATGTTGCTTGCGCCGTAGCGAGCGCCAGATTCGAAGATCGCAATCGCACCGAACACCAGTGCCAGAAGTAGTAGTAGATTTTTTAATTTATCCATTAAAAGGGCGGGGATGGTTACCGATTCATTCAACCTCACGCAGCTGAATCGTGTCGATTATCTTTTTGCCCGCAATCACATTGGTAATGACGACCATCGACGCGCCCTTTTTTACCCACTTGCGCGCCTCTAGGGCCTTAAAGGCATTTTGAATGGTGCGCTCTGGATCGATGCTGTCGAATTCCATAAAAAATGGCTCAATGCCGCGCATGATCAACAGTTGGCTAAAAACATCGTTGTTATCGGTAAATGCGTAAACAGGAACGTTCGGTCGAAGTGATGAGAGCTTTTGCGCAAGCAAGCCGCGGCGCGTGAAAACTACGATCCCGGCGTCCTCGAGCTCGGAGGCAAGAGATACTGAGGAGCGCAGCATTTTCGACTTCGGCAGTTTGAGTACAAGGTCTTCGCGTAGCACGGGGCCGTCTTCACTTTCCATGCGCTTGGCGATACGATTGATCGTCTCAACGCACTCCACTGGATATTTGCCGATCGTGGTCTCGCCCGAAAGCATAACACAATCTGCTTCTTCGCGAATCGCATTGGCAACGTCAGTGACCTCAGCACGCGTCGGGATCGGTGAATCGATCATCGATTCGAGCATGTGCGTCGCGACAATCACCGGTGTCGTATTTTGAATACAAGCGCTGATGGCGCGTGACTGAATGAGGGGCAGGTCTTCAAAGGGGCACTCGACACCAAGATCGCCACGGGCGATCATCAAGCCGTCGGAGGCTTTGATGATGTCTTCGAGGTTTCGAATCGCCTGTTGGTCTTCGATTTTCGCAATGACTTTGGCCGGCGAGCCCTTGTTAGACAGATAGCGGTGAAAGACGTCGAGGTCGTCTGGTTCGCGCACGAATGACAGCGCGAAGAATTCGACGCCTTCTTCGGCGCCAACATCGACATCGCCTTCGTCCTTTTTGGTCAGTGCGGGTAGGTTGACGTGTACGCCGGGCAAATTGATGTGGCGACGATTGCCGAGCGGACCAGGGATGATGACCTCGCAGCGGACGTATCGATCTTCTTTAATTTCAAGCACAAGGAGGCGCATGAGGCCACTGTCAACGAGTACGGTGTCGCCGACCTTAATGTCTTTAGAGAAGCCTGGGTAGTTGAGGTCGACTCGACGCAGGCCGTCTTCGCCGAGGCTGCCAATGCCTTGCCCGAACGTGAAGTTGATGTTTTCGCCTTTTTCCAGTTCGAAAGTCTCGGGTACATCGCCAGTGCGGATTTCCGGCCCCTTGACGTCCATCATGATCGCGATATGTCGATCGACGCGCTTACATACGGTGCGCACTCGACGGATGATTTCGCGGGTCCATGCATGGTCCGCATGCGCCATGTTGATGCGGCAGATGTCAACACCTGCCTGGATGAGCCGTTCTAGGGTCGCTTCGTCTTGTGTGGCTGGTCCGACGGTGAAAATGATTTTTGTTTTACGATAGGGATTTTCCATGCGATTAGGGAATCTATTAATGGTTTTTAGGATTTCGCAGCGACGGCAGCGTCGATTTTAGGATCGACCACGTTGATGGTGAAGGAGCTAGTGCCGCCAGTGAGGGGTGCAAACTTATTTTGTACCAGTTCCACGGTATTACAGTCTTTACTGAGGTGGGCGAGGTAGACTTCGCGCACCTCGGAACTGCCGTTTAAAGCGCTTAAAGCCTCGAGGCAGGCGTCGTTGGAGAGGTGGCCGTGGCGCCCTCTAATACGTTGCTTGAGGGACCAGGGACGGCGAGTGTCACTATCTAGTAACACTTTATCGTAATTAGCCTCTAGGACTAGGATTTGCACGGATTTAATGTGTTGTTTGATATGCTCGGGTATATGTCCCAGGTCGGTGACCCATGCTAGGCTTTGAGGCGGCGAGATGAGGTCATCCACCTCGCCCCAGTGGAACGTGAAGCCGACAGGGTCGTAGGCATCATGCGGCACTGAGAAGGAGCGCACCTCAATGTCACGAAATTTAAAGCCAGTACCGGTCTGAAAGACCTGCCAGTTGACTTTTTTGACGAGTTTGCCCTGCACCGCGTCGGCGGTATCGCGATTGGCAAAGACAGGCAGGTCGGTGCGTTTGGAGAGGCCGCGTACCCCTTGCGCGTGGTCGTTGTGCTCGTGCGTCAGGAACACCGCATCGATGGAATCGATCGATTCACCGACTGTTTCGAGCATGAGTCCGATCCGCTTGCCGGAAAAGCCGGCATCAATCAGGATTTTGCTGTTGCCGGTGCGTAGCAGAGCACAATTACCGCTGCTGCTGGAACCTAAAATCTTAAAATCGGACGACATAAGCGTAGATACTTAGCTCGCTTGGCAAGTTCGGCAACGCCTTTTTCCGAACTTGCCAAGTCGGGCAATACTGCTTTACCTCCTCCGCTCCTACAAAGAGTGGCGCGAGCTTGCGGCTTCAGTCATTCTTAGGCAGCTTGTTATGAGAATATCGGTGGCAAGCCTACCGACGAGCCATCAAAGCATGAAAAATAAAAAAAGCATTCCAGCACAGGACCAACTGACCGCCGCGGCGAAGCCAGTGAAATCCTATGACCAGAATTTCGTCCTTACCGATGAATATCGCTCCAGCCTGCCTGATATGCAGAACGCGGACGCGCAGCAGATATTCGGAGCAAATGTGCCCATCCTTAAGGTTGGCATTTCAAACTTCAGGCTCCCGTTGCGTTACATTACGCCGACTTCTGATACCCAGACACTCGAAACCTCGATCACTGGTACGGTCTCTTTGGAGGCAAACCAGAAGGGGATCAACATGTCGCGCATCATGCGTGTGTTTTACGCTTTTCAGGATCGTATTTTCACCCCCGACCTTCTGCATGAGATTTTACTTGAGTATAAGGCTGAGGTCATCGCGCATCGCGCGCAGCTGAAGCTCGATTTCGAATACCCAATCCTCAAGCCTAGCCTGCGCAGTGGCCTCGAAGGCTGGCAGTATTACACATGCGCATTTGAGGGTAAAATCGACGAGCTCAACCGTTTCCGTAAGTACATTCACTTTGACTTTATTTATTCGTCTGCTTGCCCGTGCTCATCTGAGCTTTCGGAGCATGCGCGTGAGAGTCGTAATGTATTTGGCATCCCGCATTCGCAGCGTAGCACTGCGCGCGTGAGCGTCGAGGTCGCCGAGGAGGCGCATGTATCGATCGAAGAGATTCAGCAGATTTGCCTCGAAGCCCTCAAGACCGAGACGCAAGTGATGGTCAAGCGCGAGGACGAACAAGCATTTGCCGAGATGAATGGGGCCTTTACCAAATTTGTCGAAGATGCTGCACGTCTGCTCTATGAGCAACTCGACGCAGAGCCGCGTATTGTTGACTTTCAAGTCGCCTGTGCGCATCTCGAATCGCTGCATTCGCACGATGCGGTTGCTGTGATCAACAAAGGTGTCCCCGGTGGCTTTACTGGACACTTTGAAGATTTCAAGGGCTTGATTCGCTAGGCGCTCGCGTGGTATTAAGCGATGGGGTAGAGCAGCCGAACTTTAGTTGCTTTTTTATGCTTCACAGGTGGAACTTTAGTCGCAACTTGCGCTCATTATGGTTCTTAATTATCTGACCGCTTCCCTTACAGAACTAGCCGTGCAAAAATCCGAATTATTTGATGTCGTTAATGCCGAGGACACTGTCCTTCGCGTCGCGGAGCGTGCCGTTGTTCATCGCGAACAGCTAATGCACCGTGCGGTGCATGTTTTCGTTTTTAATGCTGCGGGGCAGCTGTATCTACAGCGCCGCTCGCTGAGCAAAGATTCGGCGCCTGGTAAATGGGTCAGTTCTTGTTCGGGTCACGTTGATAGTGGCGAGGATTACGATGCTGCGGCGCCGCGTGAGCTGGCTGAAGAGATCGGCTTAACCCAGCCCATCGGGCTAGAGCGCATTTTTAAGGTGTCTCCTTGTAAGCAAACTGGGCAGGAGTTTGTCTGGGTATATCGTTGCAGCGCAGAGGGCCCGTTTATTCTCGATCCCGAAGAGGTGAGCGATGGTAAATGGATCGACCTCGATGAGTTGAATGCATGGATCGAACAGCGCCCTCGCGATTTCGCTTGGTCGTTCACCTATTTGTGGGAGAAATACGCTGCGTTATAGTTGGTGAGTTGACTCATTAATCTGGTTTGCCGATTCCAGCAATAGATGCCCGCCGATGCGAATTGAGCCTTTTCGAGCCGGAGGTGTTAGAATTAGCAGGCTGCGGCTGCCAGAAGTGATCCGAATGTTGTTCTTGTAGAGTAGATAGTATCGATGGTGGTCTTTTGCGGCGATGGAAATGTCGAGCGGCGCCGGGCTTTCCTGATTGTATGCTTGGCTAATCCCTCCGTGCGCTAAGGCAATCTGCGCAGTGCCGACCTTTCCAAATAGATTAATCCCTGCGATGTTGACTAGGCGAAGACTACCTTGGGGGAAGTTGTGTTGAGAATCGTCGATCGCATAAGCGTTAATCATGTCTTTTGTGCGATCGCTATCAGATGTGAGGAGCAGCAGCAGCGGAACGTTGGTTGGTTCGATTCGAATTCGCCCGACTAATGTTGGCGGCATTTCTTTAGTTGATGCAGTGTCTTTGCGGTAGATTCGAAGTGCGCCGTCCTCGCTTTGAATGGTAGCTTGGTAATGGTCTGAGCGGCTTTTTTTTCTGAACTCAAGTTTAGTTAAACTTTGGGGGGCATCTGCGTAATAGAGGTTTGCGGTATCCAATACTCGCAGCGCATAAGTCGAAAAAGTAACCGAGTACGAAGCTGGTTCCACTGCTGATGCTGTAATCACCCCAACTAAGGTCATCCAAATGTACGTGTTGAATTTCATTACCTAGGTACTGGTGGCGAATCATTGATTGGAGCAATCCATTGAATGTTGAGGATTTGAAATGACCGCCCGAACAGGCGATTGCTTTGCTCGTCAGGTAAGCGCTGTACCACTGCCTCGAGGTAAGCTTCGGATTGGGGTTCGCCATTACTTTCGTTCAGCGCAGCGCCGTAGGCGCGAATGCGGAATGTGTCCGAGCGAACAAAGGAAAAAGGACCTAAGGCATTCAGTAGCGTGGCTTGTGAGATGTGTGCGGGTGAGTGGGCAGGAATTAAGTCTGTGGCATTCTCTCGGTTGTTTAGGCTTGGGACGGCGTCGATCGCATCTTGCAGTAAGCCAGAATTGAGCCAGTCGGCCATACTGAGCGGTGGATGGCCGTTATTTTCGTAATACTTTTGTAGTTGCTGCACGATGGCAGTGCTTAGGGCTTCCACGTCGGCCTCGGTTAGCTCTCGGATCGACTGATAGAACGTTGGGTATTGCAGCGAATTGAGCCAATTGACGTTATCGATGCTGAAGGCATTGAGATAGCCATTGGTGTCTGCTCGCGAGACGAAATTGAAGCGTGAGTCGCTCGCTCTCTCGCTTAGATTATGGAGCATCGCGTGTGGCTGAGTGACGGTAATTCGATCAATCGCGGTTGCATGTGTACCCCATTCCGGCGCGTTAGAATCGTCAGCTTGTTCGTAGCGAAAATCGTATGTATTTTTCGGGAAGCTTTTGCTCGATAGCACACTCTTCCAGCTCTCTTTGGAGGTCGAATTTAGATTGAAGCCGTTCTCGATGAATAAGTGCTCGGCGGCATCCGGATCAATCAGTTGGGGGATCTCTACATGATGGGCAATCCGACCGTTAGCCAGAGGGATTGTGCCATCCCACTTTACGATTTTAGGATCAGGTAGAGTCGAGAAATAATAGCGATCATAATGGTCGTTTAGATCGCCGCCCCATAAGTTGCCAATCGAGTTGGCTGGATAATTTTTGTATTTAAGGCTCCTGAAAGCACCGAGGTCAGTGACTTCGCTAATCGGCGGATCAATAAAGCGCGCAATTCGGTCGCGTCGACCGGTGTAGCTGCCTGAGGTTTCGTAATGAAAGAAATGGTCGCCTTTGAAGCTTTCGCTAGGCTCAAATGTCGAGAGATCAGTATCTGCACCATTGACTCTAAAGTCGTAGGGTAGAATGAGATTGGAGTTCCAGGCCTCGTTTAAGTCCCAAGAATCAATATCTACACTGATAGAGCGGCTACGTATATCGTATTTGCTAAGCCAATTTGAAATATCTGCAATAGCTCCTGGTACTTCTTGCTCGTCTAGCATACGATAACGGAATGCAAATGCGTAGCCAGGGACCTCAAGAGAATTGGCGTTCATGCCCCATGCACCTGTGCTGGAAGTTGGCACTCGTTTTAACCAAGAGGATCGGTTGTTAAAGCTATTGTAGTCATAATCGATGCTGAAGTCGGAGTAATTCTTTAATTCGATTGTTAGCATCTCTCGCTCCTGATTGCTGGCATTGATGCCCTGCAGTGTTATTTTGACAGGCGAGCTGTTGAAAGTGAATCTACCAGTATAGTTGTCGGATCGATTGCCGAGTATACTTCCCGACAAGACTTGCTGAATCGCGCCGCTGTTGTTGTCGCCGTGAGAATTGCTGATACTGCCCGAATCTAGAGGCAGACTTGTTCGAAAAACCATGCCGGGCCGCAAGATTTTAGGGCTGCAGTGATCACTCCATTTAATTCGGATATTTGGGATCGAGCCGATCACGGAACTTGCCGAATTATTATTGGTGATGTTGAAGTTGGGTAGATTCTCTATTTCGACTGCGATGTCTGAAAATCCTCGAGAATCAGGCATTTTTTCATCACCGATCATAATGGGAATGGTGTAGGGATTCCACAGTTCCAGGTACACTTTATATACCAGATAGAGTGAGCTATCGGTGGTCGAACTGTTCGCGGCGTTGCCGTCTTCAGAGGCAATACCTAAGCTGATTTGTAGTTCGCTAATGACTGGCAGCAAGTCGAAGTGGTTGGCTTTGGCTTCAGTTGTCGCAAGGGTATCTTCACCGAGTTGCATCCCAATAATCTCGTTGTTGGGATGAGCGGTAGGATCCCCCCTGAATTGCACCAACTGAATCACCCCTTTGGTGATTAGGTTGTTCGGTTCGTCGTAGAGCGTATCGAGCTGTTCCTGTTTCGCCGTGGCGAAGTCTAGTGTTTTGAGGAAGCTAAGATCTTTTTTTAAACCACCATTGCTCGGATCAGACAGCACAAACCGGTTTCGAAGGGTATGGTCGTGCCTAAATGTCGATTGAATGGTATCCCGATCGTTCTGTGACTTATTTGCGGTAAGTATCCCAATCTGGTCTTGGTAGACTACTTGATCCAGGAGCGCCTTCGTTGAGCTATCTAGGTCATTAATATCGAACAATAAATGGTAGTCGAAGTTCGGGTCATGCCGCGCGTGCAGCACCTTATTTGAGTTGAGGTTGTAGTCGAGGTAGCGATCGCCTTTAGGAAGTTCGTCGAGCGCTTTATGGAGCGCTTCATCGACGCTCGTTGCCGCCTTCATACCTTCATCAGAAATCCACCACGCATACTTTCCCTGGTCGAGTCCTTCCGCTTCCACGCGTGTCGGTAGAAAGTTATTTGACTGGTTCGGGAGATTACTTTGAAGCGCGAATCCGACTTCCATCGTGATAGAGGATTGAGCCGCAATGCTAGGATCGACAGCCAATCCCGAGACCAACCAAGTCGGCGTGGCGGCCGGGTCGGTGGTGTCCCACACGCCAGTCCAGAACCTCGCAGACGGCTCGAAATTACCGTCGCCGAGGATGTCGGCGCGAGCGCTCACGCGTTGGTCTGGGCCAGCGTGTTTCTGTAGCTGTCCGATCGCAAGCATGAGCGCAAGACGTGCGTTCTCACGTGCGTGCAACATTTGTAGACTGTTGCTTGCCGACCGAATTTCTACTTGCAAGACTGTCGTCATCGAGAGGATCAGCAATAGCACGAAGGCCATTAGTAATAGTGCGAGCACTAGTGCAAAGCCATGCAGATGATTTTTTTGTCTATTTTTAGTGCAGTGAGGTTTCATCGTAGCTCGCGATGAAATAGACGAATTTTTACCTAATTCGCGAGTATAAATAACGTTTTTTTAATTAAGTTATTAAATTTATTAAATTTGTGTGGATGATCCAGCCTAGTCGGTGGAGTTCGCGCATTGATTATTTTTTCTCGATAAAATCAAATGAGCATCCTTCTTGCTATCATCTGCAGTACTTAACAGATTGTCTTACACTTTTAGTAGTCATGGCTTCCATCTCAAATACACCCACTATTCTTGTCATCGATGATGACGATGATCTTCGATATTCTCTCAAGCGTGTTCTTTCGACGCGTACCTGCCACTTTATAGAGGCGGACAGCGGCGAAGCAGGCTTGCAGATGGCTGAGCAGCATGAACCGGACGTAATCCTGCTGGATAATCGTATGGGCGGCATGAGCGGGATTGAAGCCCTGCAGCATCTGCGTGGGGCAAACCCGAATGCGATGATTATTTTGATGACTGCCTATGGCACGACTCAGACTACCATTGAGGCAATGAAGTTCGGCGCGTTCGACTACATCATGAAGCCCTTTGACCCGAAAAAGATCCTGTCGCTGATCGATTCAGCTCTGGCGGCGTCGAGCGATCTTGACCGTGCGAACCAAGGCAAGCAGTCCGAGGGAGTCAGTGCGGAAGAGATCGAGGGGGGTATTATCGGCAGTTCGTCTGCGATGCAGGCAGTGTTTAAAATGATCGGTCAGGTCGCCGCCAGCGATGTGACGGTGATGGTCACGGGCGAGAGTGGCACGGGTAAGGAGTTGATCGCTCGTGCGATTTTTCAAAATAGTCTGCGCGCGCAGAAGCCTTACATCGCAGTGAATTGCGCAGCGATTCCAGATAATTTAATCGAGAGTGAACTGTTTGGCCACGAGAAGGGCTCGTTTACTGGAGCGACTACGCAGCGCATTGGTAAGTTTGAGCTTTGCGATGGTGGCACTATTTTTCTCGATGAGATCGGCGATATGGCGCTCGCTACGCAGACTAAGATTTTACGTGCCTTGCAGGAAGGTGAAATTCAGCGCGTCGGCAGCAGTGAGACCGTCAAGGTCGATGTGCGCCTACTCGCGGCCACCAACAAACCACTCGAAGCGATGGTCAAGGAAAAGACTTTCCGAGAAGATCTCTACTATCGCTTAAATGTGGTGCGTATCCAACTGCCACCCCTACGTGAGCGCCTGGAGGATGTGCCGCTGTTGGTCGATTTTGTGCTCAAGCGACTCGCTCTTGATAGCAAGGCGGGGACCAAGGCGATCTCACCTGAGGCGATGGCTGTGTTGTCAAAATACACTTGGCCAGGC
>Ga0115568_10000210_pt1 | contig 42419 bp, 32 predicted proteins | sample COGITO_mtgs_1204_FD_87296 | JGI IMG/M metagenome (GOLD analysis project Ga0115568, IMG submission 87296) | Pelagic marine microbial communities from North Sea - COGITO_mtgs_120426 | ecosystem: Environmental > Aquatic > Marine > Epipelagic | place: Germany:Helgoland, sampling site Kabeltonne...
ACAAAGGAGATAAATGGAAAAAGTAACCTCACAGCTAACTAGTATAATCAAAAGTATATCCGAACTCGGAATAGGGCTGATTGCTCTCGGTATTATTGCTGAGATCGTCTTCGGCCAAGGCGCCATTTTCGGCGCCAGTGTGGTCGGAAACCTGTCTGGAATTGTTACCGCTATTGGCGGAGAAAACGGTTTCGTTGGCTTAGTTGCCATCATTCTAATCTTCGGTCTGCTGCGCAATCGCGCATAACAGAATCCCGAACAAACAAAAAAACCCAAACAAATAAATACCATGGAAAATACAATTAATCAAATCAAGTCAGCTATCGGAGGAATCTCTGGTGTACTCGTTGCAGCGATCGGCCTCCTTATCGTTGCCTCTGTTGTTTTCGGCCAAGGCGCAAGTATGAATGTGATCGGCAATATCAAAGGTCTTGTTGATAGCTTCATTGGCAGTGGTGCAAGCCTCTCGAGCATTGTAACACTCATCATTGTTTTGAGTGTGCTCAATAAGTAACATCTGCTTCTAAATTAATCCAAGGGGCCTCATTACTGAGGCCCCTTTTTTGTGCTCAGAGTTGTAGAATTAATTGTCTGCTTTTCTGAAGATCAAATATCATATCCAGCACATAGCTCAGATGAAGAATATCAGCTGCACATTCATTGCATTTTACCGGCTCGGTTAGCCAAATTGAGTTCAACATCCAGACACCTTAGACCCTAAGTCACTTTCACGCCTAAAAAGAATGGTGGAGCATAGGAGAGTCGAACTCCTGACCTCTTGCATGCCATGCAAGCGAGGCATCAGTATCTAAGCGGATCCTGCCGAACCTTGCCTAATTATTTGCCTATTTGGTGCGTCTCGCACCATGAGAAAACGACAAAGAAGACAGAAAACATACAGCACAAATAACCTATTTGTTTACTCCGCATCAAAAACTTCCTTTTGCATTGAGGGGGTCATTGATGGCAAGAGGATACGGCAGAGAGCTAAGTCCTTAGAAGAAGCCCGATCTAGGTGCCATGACCTAGAAGAAGGGCAAAAGGACTCTAACATAGTTCGAACGCACTTGAGTGCCGAGCAGGTAAGGTCAGCGGAACGGGCATTCGGGCTTCTCGGAAGTGACCAGTGCATCGTTGAAGCGGTGGGGTCACATCGAAGTAATTATAAGCTAAAGAGAACGCTAATCAGCGATGCTGTGTGGCAGTACCTAGCAACCAAGGAGCAATGCTCAAAGAACACCTACGACCAGGCTAAGGGCTTACTGATGAAGCTCGTTGATTGGGCCGAAGGTAGGACTTTGGAATCTCTTAGCAGAGAGGATGCTTCAGAGTATTTAAGAACCGCCACGAATGGATCCTACAACCATTACTTGAGATTTGCTAAGAGCTTATACCGATGGGCAATTTCAGAGGGCCTAGTTAACAATAATCCATTTAAGAATATAGTAGCTAAGACAAGGATCCATCGGGAGGTAAGTGTATTGTCGTGCGAGGAAGCAAAGGCTCTGCTGGGGGCATCAGAGGCCCTTTATGGCGGTGAATTATTGCCTTATGTAGCGATTACTCTGTTTGCGGGGTTAAGACCCGATTCGGAGATGCGTCACCTTGAATGGGGTGCTATCAACTTGGAGGATGCAGAGATTAGAGTGACGATGGGTAAGACACGGATACCTCGTACTGTGGACATCCCTGATAACCTAGTAAAGTGGCTGAGGAAGTGCGACCCAAGCCTTCCTATCTATCCTAAGAACTTCCGCAGAAAATGGGCGAAGGTGAGGAATGAAGCGGGCTTTAAGGGAGGAGCAGCTAAGACGCCCAAAGAAAAGGCTCAGGAGGCAGGACTAAAGCCTTGGGTAAAAGACTACACTAGGCACACAGCTATCAGCTACAGGGTTCGTCAGACGGGTGATGTATATAGCACAGCCACATGGGCTGGTAATTCACCTGCTATTATTCGCTCGCATTACTTAGGATTAATTAAAAATAGCGAAGCTAAGCGGTTTACCCATATATAGCGAGCAACTACTCACTTTGAGAATTATTTAAAAGCTCAATCGCATCGTTAATTGACACAGCAAAGTTTATATTCTGAACTTGGAATATGTTGTCTTCATACTCAAGCGACCAAGTGGGGACTCCGATCAATTCTCCTTTATCATTCAACAGTGCTCCCCCGCTGTTACCTGAAGAAATGGGATTAGTAATCTGAATATTTTCACCTTCTTCAGTTGAGTCATAATTACGGACAGCAGAAACATTTCCTATTGAAAGAGTATTTAGAAATCCTTCAGCATGCCCTATAACGAGAGTTTTTTGTCCCACTGATATTCCCTCAGAGTTGCCTATTGGCAGAGGATCAAGACCCTCTGCATTTATCTTTAGGAAAGCGATATCTAGTAGATCGTCATAAGCTGGAACACTTTCTACTTCATAATGTTTTCCGTCATAAGTTGTAACTACAACCTTGTGACTTCCTTCAATGACATGAGAGTTAGTGATAATCAAACCATCTGAAGTTATAATGGAACCACTTCCAAAACCAATGTATTCCTCATCCTCTACAGTAATATAAACAACACTTCTGATACTTTGCTTGTAGTTACTTTCATCGCTTAGCGGTGATTTAATTCCATCTAAGTAAACTAGTTCATGTTGAATCGAACCACCTAAGTTCTCCAGTAAGCTTTCAAAATTAGGTTCCACTTCTAATAGAAAATCTTCTATTTCTTCATCTAGTTTTATTATATCATCAGGTAAAACATTATCAGCATATTCATCATATGTGAATTCATTTACAAAAGCGTAGACAGTTAAAATAGCTAAAAAAATTACTATAACATTAATTGTCATCTGAAAGGGAGATGTAGTATTTTTATTCATGAAAACTTAAAAAATCTACTGGTATTACAGCCCTGCCTCTTTGTCAGCTCCATAAGTATTCCGCCCCCTTGTACCACTACTACAGAACCATATTATTAACGGTATTATACCAATAATAGTGACTGATAAAAGCAACCACCAACCAGAACGATTAGTGTCATGCAGGCGGCGTACTGGTAAGGCAATCAAAGGGACAAGAGTAACCACAAACCATAATAACTGGGTTACTCCACCGATATCTGGATGATAGAACCAATCTGTTTCTTCACTGCTATGTAGCGTAACATCGACTACTTGCAGAATAGTGCTAATAAGTACCCAATCAAATAATTGCCACCACCAGAAGGAACTTCGTGACGATCTTCCCGAAAAGTCAGTGTAGTTCTTAAAAAATAGCTCAAGTGATTTTAAAGGACCTATGTATCTGTCTCTGTTATCCTGCCCATGGGCAGAAGCGTTGTAGTGGGTTGCTTGTGGATCCTCCTCAGCATGAGCATTCAATTCTTTGGGTATACTTTTCGCGGCATTAGCCAGATCATTAGAATTTCCATCATCAACTAATCCAAATAATTTTAATACAATAGACCATAACTCGACGACAACATAGGCAATACATAATGAAATGACGAAGGCAGCAATGCCACTCCAAGGATCGTTCAGTTTTAGGTACTCATGTTGAATGATTTTTTTAGAAAAAAAGTATGTTGAAAATCCAATAAAATACGACGACCAGTGATAGTCTAATTTATTCAATTCAGATTTAAGCTTTTTAAGCATGAAATTTAAACACATAGCTAAGTATAATTTAATGCGAGATCATTTTCTACAATACTCATTAAACCTTATACATAAAATCACTAAGTTATCTCAAGGTGCAGCTTCGCCATTGGGCGAGCCAACACGAGACTACTTCAAAGCCCATAATGAACTGAAGGTAAGGAGGAAATACCTTCCCGTAGGATGCCGTTATTAAATGCCTTACTTAAACTGTTTCCTTAGCTCTGCGATACGAGCTCTTTGTAAATCTATGCTCTCCCAGCCTGCACCAACGCCTGCACCGCTGCCACCGCAGTACGATGAATGCACCTCCGTGGACCGTGCAGATGCGTATGCCTCCCAGGCTTCTTGAGCTGCAATAGCAGCCTTAATAATATTATCTCCGTGATGAGCAAGCTCATCGGTGAGACTGAAGTCCTCGCTAATGGTTTTCAGTTTCTGCTCCATTAACTCATTTAATCGGGCTTCATGAAGTTTTCCGAGCTCAACCACCTTAAAGAGCACTTCCAAATTGTTTTTCGCATCACCCACATATTCCCCGATGTCCATCTTCTCGGGTTCTGGGAATTTTGCTAGGGAGCACTCAAAATTCATAGTGATTTTACTGCCATGGCCCTCAATAATATGTATGTCCTTAGTTGGGTATTTTGAGTAGCTGTAATCCTCGCCTAGTTGCCATTGAGCATGCGAGTATGTAGGGTCTCCATTGAAATCTGCATTCCAGCTAATTGAGTAGTGACCCTTGCCATCCCAATTTGTTTTATGCAGATAAAGAAAATAGTCCCCTGGGGGATAGGAACCGTCCTCTTTAAGGTCAGGGCCCCAAATCATAATTGTCCATTCTTTGGCCGTTCGCCAGCCCTCGGGAGCCCTAATCTCACAGACATCGCGAATAAGGTCCCATTCGTATAGCTTCTTGTAATCGCAATCAGGGCTTCGATGCGGATGCCATAGACCATCATTCTTGTGCTCTTCCTTTATGCACCAAGATATTTCCGCTAAAACATAAGCGTACTCATCTTTGTAGTCTGAAGCTATAGCCGTAGTTACTGTTACTATGGACAAGAAAAATAGAAAGCATCTGAATATCATCATGCTTTAATAGGTTTTAAAGAAGAAGGTGTAAAGCAGGTGATTATATATCCCATACAATGACCGTATTTTTGAGAGTAATGCCTTGAGGCCTTATGTTAAGAACTAGAAAAGCCATACTCTCATTAGCGACCGAGTCGCCACAAACAGCCTGCATGCAAAGGACTTAAAGTACATTATTAGCAGGGATTAACTTTCAATATGGTTTTTAACCTTATTTAGGGCTTCGTCAAAAGACGAATATTCTTCGCCTTTGCACTCATCAACACCTTCAATTTTGTAATATAACAACAATTTGCTATCTACATGAAATTTATTCGCCTCACCCCTGGACATTAATAAACTATCAGCATACGAAGCTCTTTTTTCTGATTTTGATATGGTACACACATACTTGTTAGCATTCCAAATCTCCGTAATACTATCTCCTTCCTTAAAAAGCTTTATCTCATTTTTCCCTAGTGCCTTCACAGTAGGCGGTGAGGCGGGCATCGGATCTCTGATGCATTTTAACCATTTAATAAGCTTCTCTATTTCGCCATCTGAATCCCTAAACCAATCAGTCGACCAGATTCGGAAGATCCGCCACCCATAATCTTCAAGAAGTTGCTGCCTAAGAATATCTCTATCTCTAGCTTGAGGGGATGAGTGGAAAGTTGCTCCATCACATTCAATTCCTGCAATGTAAACGCTGCCATCCTTGGGGTCTCTAATGCCTAGATCGATCTTGAATCCGTTAACTCCGATTTGATAATCTACCTCGTATCCATATTCTCTAATTTTATTGGCAACAAATACTTCAAAGTCACTGTCAGGGTCGCCCTTAGCCTCACCAGTATATAAATGATTATTTGGATCACTCGAATAGTGTAAGTACTTGTGAAATATCTCCTTGCCCCGAGAGCCAGCGGGGTTCCGAATATCACTAGATTGGAGTGAGGTTACCAGATACAGCATGCTTTTCGCCCGAGTAAACAATACGTTCAGCCTCCTGTGCCCAGATTTGAATAAAATAGGCCCAAATCTTTGCATAACTTTGCCTCTATCATTCTTACCGTAAACGGTGGAAATTATAATGATGTCTCGCTCGTCACCTTGTATCCTTTCAAGGTTCCTGAAAATCATAGTCTCGGACTTATTCTCTTCCCTCTCCCAGTACTCGACAAAGCTTTTCGCTGCTTTGCTATCATTGCAATGATAGTCCCACTTCTGCTCTAAAAGATCTTGTTGAGCACGATTAATAGTAACGACACCAATAGATCTCCTCGGGAATGCCTTAATGCATTGATCAATTACTTCTATGACTTTATCCGCCTCAATTTCATTTCTACCTGAGCTTGCATCAGATTGATATACTCCGTCTTCGACATAAACTAATTTAACACCTAAATCATCTGATTCAATTTTCGCAGAATTAACGATATTAAGTTCATTCTTATAGAAGTGAAAATTAGAAAACTGAATGAGGTTTTGATGCCTCGAACGATAATGATAATTCAATTGCACTGTCTTACCAAGAGTGCTTTCGCAAGCATCCAGAATAGACTCTGTCTCTATCTCATCTTCTTCCGAGCCTGAAGAAGAAACAAAAAGGTTGGTTGGAGGCATTTGCTGATTATCACCAACAACTATCATCTGCTTAGCCCTTATTACCGATGGAATAGCATGCTCCGTAAGCATTTGAGAGGCCTCGTCGATAATAAGAACGTCGAACATCTCCCTCTTTCGAGGTAAATAATCCGATACTGTTTGCGGCGTCATTAGCCATATCGGCTTCATCGCTGTTAATGCTTTTGATGCCCTCTTAATTAACGGCCTGTGAGATAGTTTGGCTCTTTTTTTTGTTATCTCATTTCTTATTAATGATTTATCGGTGAAGTCTTTTTTAGGCCCATGGCCAATCCCTTCCTCTATTTTGATTTCAGCTGCTGCTGAAAGGCATTTGTCCCTCTCCAGCTCTTGCAACAAAGATGTAACTTTAGACAATTCTGAAATATTATCTTCAAAGGCACCTCTTGTGTAATTCTCCAGCACCTTGTGCTTCTTGATGTACTTATTTTTGTACAAATAAATCGACATAAGCTGCAAGTGACAGAAGTTAACTAGTAGGTCTTTACCTTTGCTAAGAGAGAAATATTTTGAATTTAATAATTCTTCAAAGATAGATTTCTTAATGCTTTCCTCAATTTGCTTTTGATTAATTAATTTTGATATATCTGAGTTATTTTGTTCTGAGAAGAATTGAATTATACCAAATAATTCATGCTCATCCCTGGAAGAATCATTACCTGCAGGATAATATGTAGTACAGTAGTCACCTAAAAGTTCTAATTTAGAAATGTTACTACTTATATCACCATGTATCTTTGAGTTGAAATACTTACCTTGCTCATCATCACCTAATCCTAACATCTCAAAAAATTTAGAATTATCCACAATTCTTTTCCCCAGTTGTTGAACAGTATTAGACAGTTCATCGACATCTACAGACTCAATATCAGATGTATAACTGAATAACTCATACAGGCTGAGATATTTTTTATTGGATCCTATATGCTTAATTAATTGGTCCTTAATAACAACTATTTGAGTTAACTCTCCATCAAGAAAAACATCCTTCGGAATAGTGTCGCGAACGATTCTATCAAAAACTTCAATTACATGATCAACAGACCAAATGTTCAGCTTTGCATCTTTTTTCTTTATATCTGTTTTTCCATAAAACTTTTCAATTAAATCAATACTTTCAATTTCTTTTTGATTAATTTTGAGTAATTTCTCAAGTTCAACTTCGTCATCATCTACAACCTTTATTTGTGCAATTTCTTGCGATTTATTTTTAATTATAAATTCAAAAATCTTTATTTTTATATCACTATTTTTTATATCCCCGACTACGTGATTCATGGGCACAATTATTTCACTACTAATCTTTGCGATGTCCCTCTTGCAGAGCCTATATATTTTGTTTTCATCCGAGAAAAACTGACTGATTGAGTTATCGTTGAGTTCATCGTAGATCTCAAGGCACTCAATCAACTCATCGATATGTGCTTTAGTTCCCTCTTTATTCCCTGGATTAAAACCAAAAGACCTAAGGAGCTCGATTGCATCTCTATATCGCTTAGAAAAGAAAGAAAAAATGTGCCTCGAAGAGTATATCTCTTTGCATTCCCGTATTATATTCTGCCTAGGGATGCGGGATGATGGTGAAGATACACCTGAATCCATTTTTTCAATCTTAGACTTCGTATCTTTTAAATTCTTCTGAGATTTGGAACCCGTAAAAGACATTATGAGATCATCTATTCTCGCTAACGAAACCTTAAAATCTTCGAAGTCTAATATATCGAAATCATCTTCGAGTTCGAGTTCTTTATTGTATGCAAAGAGTTTACAAAGTTCTAATTTTTGTATGCGGGAAAGTATATGCAGTATGTCCCCATCAGAAATTTCGCCAGCAACTATACTACTAGAAATTGCCCCTTTCAGGCCTATCGCATAATCTATATTACTTCTTAAGGATAGAGCCCTCTCCTTGCGTGAAGATAATTCCTTTAAGGACATAGGATCCGCCCCTAAGCCCAATAAAACGGCCTCCACCTCCTTTAAATCCTCATTAGTGATACGAGATAAATAAATTTTCCTATATGTATTTAACTCTTCCTTTAATTTGACCGCGACCATTAGGCCAACTTTGTGGCTCAGTTGGTCTTTCAATTCACCGACCTCTTGATCAACAACTGCTCCTTGCTCGATCAAGTGCATACCAGCTATTAGGGAACCGCTGCAACTGGCAGATTTATAAAATTCAAGGGTATCATCTACTAACTCCCTTAACTTCTCAGTTTCTTCTTTAAATACTGATATAGATATCTGGTCTGCATCTAAATTACTTATTTTCAGTATTTCTTGATTTTCTAACCTTCCAAATTTCAACAACGAAGAAATTAATTCAACTAATTTTGAGAAATTCCCATAACTACATTCCAACGGACTCTTTAATATCGGAATCTTTGGTACTTCCAGAGATTTGCATTTATCAAATAATGAGAGGTATCTTCCGATTAATTCATAGTAGTTAAGCGATTCTGATTTCTTATTGATCTTTGGTGTTAATTCTGGGAATCCAGAGTCTGAGAACAAAAATTCTTTATAATTTCTTAAGTAAGTAATTCTATCTACTAGCTTTAACTTTGTTTGCTCGTAATAATTCTCATTGAATAAATGTTTTAATTTCAGTCGCTCATCGAGCGACTCATACATCTGGTCCTTTTTGATATCGGCATGAGCCTCAAATATTAGATCCCCAAATTTGATCTTATTAAGATTTTTCGATATCTGGTTAATTGCAGCAGCCTTTTCTGCTATAAATAAAACCTTTTTCCCTTCCGAAGCTAATGCAGCAATAGCATTTGATATAGTTTGGCTCTTACCTGTTCCTGGAGGACCTTTGATGATGAGCGGATCCCCCTCCAAGACCTTAATAATCGCATTATATTGCGATGAGTCGCAGCTTAAATACATATGAGGACAATTATTGTTAATTATCTTATGATCAATATCCTCGTATTCTCTTAAAGACACTGCTCCAGTTTCATTTGCTTGCCTACCCTTCAACAGTTTACCTAGGTTTTCATGGCTTGTGATTTCCTGGTCTTCCCAATTTTCAGGCTTGAGGTCTTCATAAATAGAAATGCAAGAATGCTTTAATGTGGTGAAAGTTATATTATTTTTTAATTTCCAGTCAGTTTTATTTTGAATCTTCTTTCTGACATTACTGAAAAATTTACTTAACTTGAATTCTTTTGAATAATAATCACCTATTTCTGGCATTTTTATGCCATACTGAGTCAAAAGTTTTTCTTTCAATGCTTCATTAACAACTGGCTCATTATCCATAGTTACAGAATATTGGTATCCTAAACTAGTGGCCTTTCGGTGCATCACTACTGGCATCAATAAAAGTGGCGAGTTGTATCTTTTTTTGCTATTTAAGTCTTTCCAACTCAAAAACCCAAAAACTACGTAGAGAGGGTTAATGCTCCTATCTGTAAGCTCACGCATATATGCATGATAGATAGTGTTTAATCTTTTATTCAAATCTACCTCGGGAAATATAGTTTGTATAAACTTATCCTGATGTGCGGCATCCCCATCAACACTAGCTTGCAGTTCGTAACTAGGATCGAAATCGTATATGATAGCTAGATTCTTAAGATCGCTGACGTCATTAGAAGACTTAGGGCGAGGCTTTAACCCAAGTTCTACTCTTAATTGATCCTTAATTTTTCGCTCTAGCGTATTCAAGTCAAACTCGACTTCTTCATCCTCAGTATTTTCAGATTTCTCCGCCAACTTCTTGTAGTCTTGATTTTCCGCTAACGCCTCGTCCGCAGCTTCATTAAATATAGCAGTATTTTCATCTGGCAAAGCTTCCTCCAGGCCTGGCAGGGCTTTAAATTGAAACTTCTTACTTAACAGCTCATTGAACAGGAAGTCATACCTTTCATCTATAACTCTGATATAATTCTTTCTAGTTACACCATGTGTAAAACTTATCAGGCTATTCCTACCTGTTAGATCCAATGTCTTTTTGCACAACTGATCTAGCACAGTTGTCATGTGTCGATGATCTACCTGTCTTTTTTTGCTGTAACTATTTTCTTTTTTAGCCATAGAACTAGTAACAATATGGTAAGGAAGAGCAGGTGGTACGAGAAATTAATATGCCACCGCAAGAACTTCCCAAAAGATAACCGACTTAATTTAGAATAAATTGAAAGATTAATTCACTAAGACATACAAACATAAAAAAGTGCCTATTCTATTCATGTTTACTTTACCCATAGGTTTACAGAGGCTTTATCGTGAAGTTGATCTAGGAATCTACATTAGAAGATTAACAGTAGTATTTGAAACCATTAATTAATTTTACCTACAGCTTCGCCATTGGACGAGCCAACACGAGACTACTTCAAAGCCCATAAATGGACTGAAGGGACAAGGTAGTATCGATCAATTTATCCGTTACCTCGTGGCTATTTTCTACGCTGCCCTTCATGCAATTTTCAGGGGCAACAACCTTTATTCGGGGAGTACTCCGACATTCCTGCCAGATGGCTAGACTCAGCCGAATACCGTTATAGTTTAATGTCTTATCAGAAGCTACTCTGTGGTGCCGTTACGCCCGTCATTTAAGGGTTTGCACTAGGACTTATGTATTAAATCCTGATATTTACAGCACAGAGTATTTTGTCAAACGACTGTACTCACTCCTTCAAATCACTCAAATTACTAAGGTATTGTTCTTCAGCCAATCTCGGCACTCTTTCCAGTTGGGCACATGCCTTTGGACATGCTGCCAATAGCGTGCGGAGTGATTGTGCTCTAGCAAGTGGCAGAGCTCGTGGATGACCACATAATCCACGATACGGTGGGGTGCGAGGATGATACGCCAGTTATAGGTGATGTCCCCCTCAATAGAGCAGGACCCCCAGCGGGATTTGTAGTCCTTAACACCTACGGATCGAGGACTCACACCCAGGATCTTTGCCAGTCGCTGGGTCTTTTCCTTGAGCCTAAGCTCCGCGTGCTGCGTATACCAATCCACCAGTAGGACCCTAATGCTTTGCTGTGGGTCGTTGTCGCCCTGCCCTACATGCACTTCTAAATATCCCTTCTTGAGCTTTATAGAGGGCTTACTGCCTGTGAATACCTTAAGCCGATAGTTCTTCCCCAAGTAGGGATAGCTTTCCCCACTCACATATTCCTTGGGCCTGGGCTTTGGATTACCTGCCTGCTCCTTGAGTTTAATACGAATCCAGGCACTGCGTTTAGAGATAAGTTCCCGAATGCGAGACTCCGAGAGGCCCTTAGGTACTCGGACCTTAACTAGGCCATCCTCTAAGTCTATCGCAGCAGAACGCTTGCGGTCCGACCTGAGTATTTCTACATCGAATTCGAAGCCATCCATTACCTGAATTTCACTTCCGCGAGCTCCATAAATCGCTCGGTTACGGGCTTTACTAGGGACTCGTCAAAATTAGCAATAATCACCCGCTTGATTGCACGCTTCACCCGCTTCTGTTCGTCCCACTTGCTAAAGAAGTCCACGATCTGGCTGGCCTCATCAAGCATCTGGACCAGGGATTGGATGACAGTCTTAACACTTTCTTTTTGGGACTGTTCTAGGCTATCAGAGCCTCCGAGCTCAGCGATGAGGATGTTATAAAAGGAAAGTTCCGTAGGCGATAGCCCGAGGCTAGACGCGATTCCTTCGTGCTCGCTCTCGATGGTATCTCGGATGCCCAACAGCAGTTGGACCAGCTCATCCCACTTTTCTTCGTGCTGGTTGATGATGTCCTCAAGGCGTTCAGAGAGGCCCTTGTAATACTCGGGGTCTTCTTCGGCATTGATCTTTATATGCTGGCGAATCGCATACTCAATTTCAGAGGCCTTTGAGCGAGGAGACTTATGCTGGTTGAGCTGTTCCTTGTAGTCCGCAGCCAGTAAGTCCACGGGTGGGATCTTCGGATCTATGCCCGTAGAATAGACATGCTCCTCAATCAGTTTTCGCACCTTCTCACCTGCACCCGCGATATCCAATTGCTCATCCCTGTAGAGGTTTCTTGCACCCACGGATATCTTACCCAACTGGCCGAGATCCTTGAGGAATGGAGTCGCTGCGGCATCAGGTAAGATCACATCCAACTGCCGAGAGAAGATCTGGAAATCCGTCTGGAAGGTCTGTCGCTTTACCTCGTCCTCCAGGGAGAGGATACAGGTATCTAGGTCTGCCATATCCATGTCCTCAAAGTGCTTGAGTACTCGTGTGTGGGCATTCTTGAGCTTGGGGATCTCTTCCTTGAGCTCAACCAGTGCACCCTGCAAGTCGTCCGTAGAAAACATCTCTAGAGCCTCCGCGAGGTAGTCTGAGAGGCCGTAGTAGTCCACGATGTAGCCCCTGAACTTATTTTTATTCGTACGGTTTACGCGGGCGATGGCCTGCAGCAGAGTATGGTCCGAGAGTTTGCGATCCAGATACATGACCTGAGCAATGGGTGCATCAAAGCCCGTGAGTAACATATCCTTTACTATAAGGATGCTGAGGTTGGACTGACCCTCGCCATTGCCGAGGGGCTTCTTAAAGTTCTCTATCTGCTGCTTGTGCCTGCTGGAGTCCGTGTGCTCGTGGTATCGAGGCTCGTCGTTGTGGTCCCCAGAAATAATAGCAGCGGACTCTGGGGCCCCCAGCTCGTCGAGATGTTCCTTATAGAGGATCGCTGCCTTCCTGGAGGAGGTCACGATCATGGCCTTAAAGCCATTGGGTAGGATGTGCTCCCTGTAGTGCTTGACCATATCCATGCACACCCTGCGTATGCGTTGCGGGGCCTCTAAGATCGCTTGGCTAGTGCCGAAGCGTTTCTTGATAGCCTCCTTCTCTTCATCCGTATTGTCCTCGAAATAGGCATCAAATAAACTGTCTAGACTGTCCCCAGTGACTCGCACCTCGGGCTCGCGGCCCTCGTATAGGATCTGCACTGTGGCCCCGTCCTTGACGGCCTGCTCAATGGTGTAGGTGTCGATATAGGAGCCAAAGGTATTGGCTGTTTTCTGGGACTTAATTAGCGGCGTCCCCGTGAAGGCCACCCGAGGGGCATTGGGCAGAGCCGTATTGATTGCGGCCCCCAAGGTGCCATACTGCGTGCGGTGTGCCTCATCTGCTAGGACAATTATCTTCTCGGATTCATTGAGCACAGGGAACTCTAAGTCTTCCGCACGCTCCTGAAACTTCTGCACCATGGCCGTCACGATATCCGATGAGTCCTTGGCTAGGAGCTCCTTTAGTTCCTTCACAGTATCCGCGTGATAAATAGTCTCTCCCTGGGTCCGCGAGAAGGTGCTGGTCAGTTGCCCATCGAGCTGAGTGCGATCCGTCAGGAAGACTAGCTTGTAGTTCCTGAGCTCTGGGTCTCGCCGCATCTTGATAGTCAGGAATACCATCGTCAGAGACTTCCCTGAGCCCTGGGTGTGCCAGATCACGCCAGACTTTTCTTGGCGGGTCGTACCACCCTTGAAGCGTTCAATCGTCTTATGCACTGCACGGAACTGCTGGTAGCGAGGGATCTTCTTGGTGATGCGACCATCAACAGGTTCAAACACAGTGAAGTTCTGCAGAATATCGAGGAAGTTCACCTTGGAGAACAATCCTGCGAGCAACACATCCTGAGACGCCTCACCTGCACCCACTTGTTCAACGGTCAGCGGATAAGGGTCTTTCCACTCAAGGTAGTGTTCCATGCGAGAGGTAATCGTGCCGACTCGTGCTTTGTCTCTATGGGTAGAGACCATCATCGAGTTGTAGTGAAAGAGTTTCTCAGCACCTTCATCGTTTTCAGGTGTTCTGCGGTTTGCATAACGAAGAAGTTGGTTTATTCCTGCTTCGATCGGATTGGTGATAAAGGGTGATTTACACTCAATCACTGCTAGAGGAAGTCCATTAACGAAACACAGGATGTCGGGAATGATGTTCTGATTGACCCCTGACACTTTGAACTGATTGGTACAAAGGAACTCATTGTTCTCAGGATTCTCGAAATCAATGATATGAACAGTCTGACCTCTGTTCCCTTTACCCAAGTCCTGCATCACAGAGATGCACTGATTGATTTGAGTCCATATGCCTTGGTTTGCTTCGACAAGGTTCGGATACAGTGTCTTCGTTAATTCACGAATGACCTTGCGAAGGTTCTCATCGTTAATCCAAGGATTGATGCGTTTGAGACTGTCAGTCAGTCGCTTCTCAAGAACCACATCCTTTAGGGAACTGCGTTCGTCAGATTCATCAGGCGAGAGTTTTGCACCCTCAATATATAACCACCCCAAAGACTGGAGTTGTTCCAGTGCAGGGAGTTCTACCTTATCGAGTTCATCAGATGCCATCAGTTCACCCTCACTCGGACTTTGCCTGTTAGGAGGTCTTGCATAAGGGACTTTTTGAGGGATTGGGTTTGGGAGAGTTTGTCCTTCAATTTATCTATGTGTTCATCAATTGAAAGTAATTTAGTAGCAATTGATTTTTGCTCCTCAAAAGGAGGATATGCCATCTTGAGTTGCTTGAAATAACCCAAACCTATAGTTTTTATTGTGCTTCCAATAGCGACTGCCTCGAATATAGGTTTTGCCTTTTGCATCCAGTAATAAAGAAACCAACTGTCTGTTAGATTCTCACATCTCCATGCCATGAAATGCTGACTAACTGCCATTGCTTCTGCCAAGACAGAACTTTTTCCTACTCCCGCATCTCTTGATAGAACAACTGTACCCTTTGGATGCAATACAGCAGACGAATTCGCTAGACCATCTTCACTAATTTCTTTGTCAGTTTCGTAGATAAATCCTTTGTCTAAACGAGAAGAATCTGCCAATGAAACCCATTTAATTCCGCCATTCCAATATGATGGACTTTGTTTAGCGGGAGTATGACCGCTTCCTCGCTTAGTCACATCGTCAAGAAAACGAATTTCCCAACTCTTCGGAATCCGCCCCAACTCACTGTCCTTGAACTCTGTGTGACCGATGCCTTTGGTCAACAACTCGTTCATGGTTGCCTTCTTGAGGTCTTGGAGTTTGTCGATTTGTTTCTGAGTGTTCTCAATCACCTCATCCACAGAGGTGAGGATGGATGCGATTTTCTTTTGTTCGGGGAAGGGTGGGAGACAAATTTGAATCTTTTTGATAGTTGGAGGTCTTGTTTCCTTAATAGTGCTTCCTTGCGAAAGGATATTTAGTTCCCGCTTTTTAGAAACAAGAAGGTGATAGAAATATTTCGTACTTACATCCGACTTAATAACGACTCCGCAAATTCCTTGCTTTGTTGCCATCACTTTCATTGCGATACCAACCTCTCCAATAGTGGCACCAGTGGATAGTATTATTGTTCCCTCATCCCACAGTTTTGCACTCGATTTTTGCAATCCCAACTCAGTAATAGACGATTTGGTATGAGTAATCTTTGGTTGGATATCATCAATGACAATCCATGGAATGCTTCCATTGTAATATTCGGGATTACTAGTTGCAGGTGTTCCACCGTCTTTAATCTCTGCTGTTGCCTCACCAATGGTGGTACTTACCCACCCTTTAGGAACTACACTACTCATAACCAAGTTCCTTCAGATAACCCCACATCACCTCTTCAGACTGCTTCACCTGCACATCTATCTCATGCAGTGACACTCGATACTTGTCCCACCATCGATCGAACTGAGTAATCACTGATTGGTCTGCATCACCAAGGTAGTCTCGTATCTGATCCTTAGTCTCTATCTCAGGTTTGAAGTCGTAATACTCATTATCTCTGCGGACAAACACACAGGACACATCCATGCCATCCAAAGTCTCTTGGATGTAGATGTCTTCAATCTCTGAGACTGGAATGCCGCCTTTTAGGATTGCTTTCACATCAAACTGTTCAGGTGGTGGTGAGGTATCTGCATATCTTCGGATATTGAGGTTGTAGTCGTTCTCACGAATCTCATCCATCTCAACAACTTTGGAATACCGTCTTTCATCCTCATAGGCATCGTAGACATCCATAACGTGCTGAATGTCGGTGTCTCTAAGTTTGTTTTGGTTCTTACCTTCCTGATACTCCAACTCACTGTTGATGAAGAGAACCTTGCCCTTACGTTCAACAGGTTTCTTCTTGTTGATAATCAACAGTGCCGCAGGAATACCTGTGCCATAGAACAGTGCCGATGGCAGACCAATCACTGCCTCTAACAAGTCATCTTCAAGGATACCTTTACGAATCGCTTTCTCGCTTGAACCTCTAAACAGAACACCATGAGGAACAACCACACCCATCTTTCCCTCTGCATTGAGAGACGCAATCATGTGCTGAATGAACGCAAGATCACCTGCATCCTTAGGTGGTGTGCCATAGGGATAACGACCATAGGGGTCACTGTCAGCACCCTCCTTACCCCACTTCTTGAGTGAGAACGGAGGATTAGCAATCACTCGGTCAAAGGACATCAACTCACCGCCACGAGTGTGTTGTGGGTCTCCTAGAGTGTCACCTTTGCGGATGTCTGCATTGAATACACCATGCAGGAACATATTCATCTTAGAGATTGCCCATGTGTTCAGGTTCATCTCCTGACCATACAAAGACAGGTTCTGAGCGTTGTCGCCTTGCTCAATCAGGTAGTTGCGGGTCTGTATCAGCATACCGCCTGACCCTGCTGTGGGGTCGTATATCTTCATGCCCGCAGTGGGTTTCAGCAGGGAGACAAGGAGCCAGACAACTTCACTAGGTGTATAGAACTCTCCGCCCTTCTTACCTGCGGAATCCGCAAACATCTTAATCAAGTACTCATAGGCACAGCCCAGTAGGTCGGGGGCCTCAAAGTCTACATTCCTGAGCCTGTGCTTAGAGAAGTGCGAGAGCAGGTCCTGGAGTTTCTTATCCGAGAGTTTGTTCTTAATATTGAAGTCGATGGACACCAACACACCCTCAAGAGAGGCGTTATGTTCTTCAATCGCTTCTGTTGCCTTGTTGAGTTCCGAGCCGATGTCGTGCTTAAGGTCCTTGAGGTTCGACCAACGTGCCCTCTCAGGTACGAAGAAGGTCTTATCATACTCATCCTCGTCTGCCGCTAGTCTCTGGGCATCTGCTGGTGACTTACCGCTAGAGATGTAGTGCTCGACGACCTGCTCCTGGGCTTCCTCAAAGGCATCAGAGAGCCGCTTAAGGAACAGCATACCGAAGATGTAGTCCTTGAACTCCGAGGCATCCATATTGCCCCGAAGGATGTCCGCGGTCTCCCACAGGAAGGACTCAAGTTGCTGGAGGGTTAACTTTTCCATAATAAGCCACAATCTTTATGGTTAAGATGTTAAATTGTAAAGCCCTCCGCACACCTTGATCGAATAATCTATTTATAGGGGGCATTGAAATGGGTTTAGTTGTTCACGCCATTGAAGCCCAATGGGTAAGCCAATCGCTGTAATCATTACCCAAAGGCTACCGAATCCTTAATAAGCGTGTGGTATAATGTAAGACCATACGGACACATGAGGGAAGTTAACAAAGTTGCGGGTTCTTCCGCTGCACTTCTTAAGAAAGTAGCCGTGTGAGATATCTCATGAAAGATCATCCACTACTAAAAACAAGTGAAGCCATGCGGCTCTTAGGGATAAGTCGGAAAACCCTAGCTAGGTATGAAAAAACCAAGATGCTGACGCCCATTAGGCTAAGTAATCGAAATTTCCGCTGGCGGGCCTCCGACTTAGAAAAACTGCTCAACGAAATGCAAGGGAGGGCAGTATAATGTACGGCACATTTCTATACCCTAGGGAGGCAAGGCGTGGCCCTTGGGTCCTGCAATCGGATAATAAAGCATTGATCTCGATTATGGAGGTACGCCATGCACAGAAAACCTCACCATGGAAACGGGTCCTCTCTGGGACATCTTATGGCTATATGCGGCACTTTAATAATTCCCGAAATGCCAAGGATTCCGTTGCACGGATTTTAAAGAATTTTGCCGCTGAGGAGCCAGAATTCAAAGATCTGAGTGATGGCATAGGCTGGGCAATCAAAACGAATCCTAGGCCCCATGACGTGCCAAATCTTTGTGCATACGCAGGGTTAAATCCAAAGCTAGGTAATGATAAAGAAGCTGAAGCAAATCTAGAAAACTATTAATAAATAAAGGAAAAGTTATATTATGAATATTACACCAGAATTCAGGACATCAAAGGAATGGAAGAAGTTTAAACGAGCACTGGGTCACCCTGCAGCAATGGAGTTCTACGTGAACATAGCCTGCGAATTGGAAGGCATTACCCGAAAAGCAAAGTGCGATACGGGGCACCTGGGCACGGATGACAGTGAGGATCTATTATTAATCGCTGGGGCGGATGAATACGAAGAGGTCGAGGCAGCTCAACTAGAGGCAGCACTGCTGCATTCGGGGATTATGTCCAAGGATGAAAAGGGCTATCGGGTACTCGTTTGGGAACTTGATAATGCTAATCTTATTCGTTGCAGGCAGAACGGAAGAAGAGGGGGACGCAAAAAGAACATAACTGAAACGAACCCAACAGAAGCAACCCAACCCAACGAAACCCAAAGCAACGAAACAGAACTGAACAGAACAAAACAAAACAAAACAGAACTGAACGGAACAGAACTGAACGGAACAGGTGGGTTAACCCAACAAGAACCCAGGGTTAACCCAGGGTTAGCTTGGGATAATAAAGTAAAAGTGATTAATTCAATTGACCTCAATGATCGCGAGCCAGCGGAGCTTGATACAGATGTGCCCTTTTAAGGGCAGGGAACGATTGTTAACGACTTAAGTCCTCCAGATCTCATATTCGTCTAAGGGGATCTCAATCTCTATCATCTATGATCTCTATATCGAAAAAATTTCTTTCAATGAACTTTACGCTCCATAATTCGAAGTAATCTCTACCTAACTCAAAGCAAATATCAAAGACCCTAATCTTATTAATACCATCTAACCAACTTGCTGCTGCAAACTGATCGTACATCTGAGACTTAATGTTTCCTTCGAGTGCTGAATCTAGAACCCAACTATCTGTTGAATCGTCGGAGCGTATTGCTAAGTTGTCGTTTTCCATAGAAAAGACATAGTCGTTCTTTATGATTTTGATGGAGTTTTTTTTCTCAATCTCAGCTATGTAGGGTTCAATATTATTCCATAACATTTCTCTAATTTCTGCATTCAAAACCTCTTCCCCATCCCACATATGAAGAGATTCGTCATGTGAAGCATCGTATAAAAGTGTGTCTTCTGAACCTGTTTCAATTTGAGCAACGCCATGGAAAACTTTATAAGGTTCATCAAAGGCAGCCCACACAAGGGATTCCCAGTTCTTTCCCCTGTCGTCATCGTAATTAATCCGTGTCTCTGAGCCATCTTTTTGCGTTATCGTAAACGACCAATCTCCATGTCCAGCAGTACTAGATTCAACAGATTTTATTTCCCTAAGTCTTTCATAGAGATCCCGCGTGAGTCTGATCTTTGGGTTACTCATGGCTAGTAGTGTGTTTAAAAATATGCCACTTCGTGCTCTTTGAGATAAAAGGCTGAAGCTTTGATAAGGTGCTCTGGTTAAAGAAGCCTAGAGATCCATGGTTACGATCGGGAACCATGAAGAGCGGATCAGTTTGTTGCCCACAAATCATTTTGATTACCTCCGTGCCAAGCCCTCCCCTCTGGTATTTATTATAAATCAGAAGAGACCAATCTGCATCTGCTAGGCTTCGGAAGGGTCTCATAAATTTGTTGTGAAAAACTAAACCCTTTTCTTCGCCTTCATTAATAATCGCGTAATAAGCTATCAGGGAATGCCTGAATTGAGCCGATATCAGCCCTGGAAAGGCTTCCCTGCTTGGCGATTTAGGGGGTAATTTGATACGTCAAAATCTGATGCGACATGCTTCTGCAAAAGTAACTTCATCAAATTCGCTAATCGTCTACGATCTCCAAATCATCGAATTCTTGCCAGCTCACACTAGGTGATAAGATTTTAGATCCATCGATTTCAACCTCAACCATTAAGTTGTTGCACGTGTACATAAAACCTACGCCGTCTTTAATCTCAGTTAGTAAGTAATTACTGATTGCTTGATTCAGTTTAGCTTTTGTTTGAGCAGGAAGTTTAAGCTCAGAGTTCCCCTCTTTGTGATGTAGCGATGTAGAGATTCCTTTTTTATCTGAATAATATCCATTAAGATAAACATTATCCTTTAAGATAGTTACCTTATTTAAGGACTCTATTTCGTTTAATTGTGAGCTGATTGTCTCCCACATAATGTCATGCAATTTTTCGAAGGAATTAAATTCCACCGCGTCTCCTGTCACATCATCGTAATGATAGCGGTGCGTAACTTTGTTGGTTTCCTTATTAATGGTAGTTTCAACATTACTGACGGGAAAATATTCAGATATATCGAGGGCCGCTTCTATAGTATCTAACCACTCTTCACTACTATCGACTCCCCCGACATAAGCTTCTCGGATTTGGGGGTGAGAACACCCATAATCTATAGTCTCATTATTTTCAAGTTCATCGTATAAACTGCGGGGTATTTTCATAATAGCTTATTCTAACGTTAAATTACTTAATGGCGTTTATCAATCGGCCACAATCTGCAGATCAAATATTTCTTCACGGAGTGATTCCTCCGACTCTTCATTCGACTCACCTCAAGAGCCATCATCTTCATCATCTTCTTCTTCGCAAGCGTCTCCATCATTATAATAGACTTGGATGTCACATTGCTTGCCTCGGAATTCGAACTCAACGGACTCAATATTTGAGAGTGTGCCGTAAAGGCTCTTTGTAATCTTTATAGGCATGGCAACTATAATTAGAAGATCGCTAAATAAGACGGAAAAGTAATCCAATAATGTGCCTCTAGGAAGCTCAAATATTGGGTTACTTGGTTTATATTTACTAGCTAGAAGCAGAGTTTCACATCGCTTAAAAAAACCTAGAGCCTTCACCTACTATGAAACCCCAGATAGGCGTACTCTTGGTTAGCTATCAGTTGAGTAGCCCAAGTAATGCACATATCAATAAAATCAGAGTATGAGTAATCTCTACCAATTAATTGGTGATCAAGGCTGATAAATTTTTAAGGGGGCAAGTATCTATTAATAAATAAAAGAGGGCAAGATTTCGGCAGCCCCCTCCCCCCTATGCATTCAAAATGTTTGCCTAATTGTTTGCCTAATATGGTTGATTTTAGGCAAATATAGGCAACCCTCCACTGTATGCCACAGTGGCATGTTCATTCACATCAACCCACAAAATCGTACCAATAGGGTAAATATAAGACCGCAACTCATTGATATTGAGTGAGTTCAGGATGCAAGCTTCCGCCTTAAACAAGCGGCTTGCGGCCTAAAAAGAATGGTGGAGCATAGGAGAGTCGAACTCCTGACCTCTTGCATGCCATGCAAGCGCTCTACCAACTGAGCTAATGCCCCTTAAGGGAAAGTTGGAAAAATGGATATACCTCGGTGTCCGTCAATAGAAAATAGTCATTCGGAGAAAAACACCGAATGGATCAAACAATTTAAGGAGGCATGGCTTCAGGTTTGCGCTGTGGATGGCTTCGCGTCCATGGTCGGAGCATGCTACACATTCGACTCTGGCAATGGCCGAACCTCCTCGCAGTGGATGCGGCGCTGATTGCGCTGGTCTGGCAGGCGGCTTTTGCTGCCGCACTCGGGCATGAAGTCAGCGTGGTGGCCCAAAGCGTACTCGGCCTGTCTGTCTGGTTGACCTACATCGCGGATCGTCTGTTCGATGTCGCAAAGCGCCCACTCCAAAAACTGCACTCGGCTCGACACCGCTTTGCGAAGCAATACCGCAACACACTCTGGCGCTGCTGGTGGTGCGTTTTATTGAGTAATATCGGGATCGCGTTCACAGGGCTAACAAGCACTCAGCTAAAAAACGGCGCAGCACTGCTGGCGCTCTGCTTAGTCTATACCGCCTTAAATCAAACGCTCTCCCGGCGCTTTTTCCCAAAAGAACTCTGCGTCGCAATCATCTTTGCTGGAGGCGTAATCGTATTCCTGCTGCCCAGCGCTAGCCTCTGGCCGCCGGCGTGTTCGCTAGCGCTGCTGTGCTTGATCAATTGCTTAATGATCGGTGCGAAAGAGCAGTGCATCGACACAGCTCTACAGGTGCGATCACTCTCTCGATTGCCCACTCTATTTATCACCGCCCTAAAGATTACCTGCGCCCTCTCACTGTGCTTTTTAGATCAAGCGTGGGCCCTGCCAATAGGCCTACCGCTAGGAGCGCTACTGATCATCCACGGCTACCAGAAGCGACTTTGCATAGAGATATTTCGCGTGCTGACGGACAGCGCTTTACTCATCGGGCCAAGCGTTGCTTTCTGCCTGCAACTCTAACTCACGGATACAACTAGACGGCCAAGATCCAGGCAATTAATCCGGATTAAAAACGGTCCAGCGAAGGTCGCGCAGAGGCGTTAGCCATAAGCGCACGCCGCCGAGATGCCCGAAAGTCGCGGCACTAAAAAGCGGGTGCCAACACTACTCGAAATCCGATCGCATTACTCTTTGTATCACCGCGAATTTCATCGCGCGCGGCGCTACGCACTCGAACTGCAAAATCCTCCCAACTGCCTCCGCGAACGACTACACGGCGCCCACCCTCTCGCGGACGTGGGTCGACTAGCGAACCACCATAAAGACGACCATTATATCGATCCAAAGTCCATTCGGCGAGATTGCCGTGCGTATCGTGTAGCCCAAAATCATTTGGTGGATATGAACCCACCGGCAAGGTGCCGTAATGATCCAGATTACTTACCTGATACTCGACATCGACTGGATAGACTCCACTAAAATTACCATTCGAAGAATCAGCTTGATTACCAAAGGCAAACGGCAATACCGAGCCAGAGCGAGCCGCATACTCCCACTCCGCTTCTGTCGGCAATCGATACACATAGCCATCTGGTAAGCGTCCGGCGGCTCTTTCGATATTCGTCAAGACTTGGCAATATAGCCTGACGTCTTCCCATGAAACGTTGTCTACTGGCAAGCTATCACTAGTCACCGACGAAGGATTTTGATCCATCACCTTCGAATACTGCGCCTGAGTCACCTCATATTTTCCAATCCAGAACCCTTGGTTAAAACGAACCGCCGTCTGCGGTCCCTCATTCGGCAAGCGCCCTACTTCCTCAATCGGACTACCCATTAAGAATTGCCCCGCCTCAACCCAACAGAGCTTCAAAGCTAAATAAGGCATCGTCCACTCCGCCCCAGGCTCTGGCCCCGGAATTTGCACTGGTTCAACCTTCCATGTAATGCGTTCATCGGGCTTCAACTTAAAGCGTCGCACCATCGTAAGATAATCTTTAATTCGCAGTTCAAGCTCAACACGTTGATTGGCAGCCAAAGAAACAACACCATCCAAATCATCGACATCCGCGCCTGCCACCCGCACTTCAACTTCCAGCTCAGGCGGCATCAGCAACTCGACCTGACCAGGTAATGGCTGCATTAAATAAGTCAGCTTCTGATTCAATCGATCCTCGACCTTCACAGTTTGCAATGCTGACACATATAGCGGATGCAGTAAGCGCACTGTATGAGTACCCTCAAGTACCGCCTTCAGCACCTTTGAATCATATGCGAGTCGCTGCCCATTTAGCTCCACTACCAGGTCATCCATTAATCGGAATACCTCACTACTAGGGGCACCGACAAAAGTAACCGCAAAACCAAGCTCTGCCGACCGTGCGACCAGTGCGCCAAAATCAACCACTTCATGCTCGCCGGATTCTACATTAACACGGCGACTAACGGTGCGATAACCTTGAGATTGCACGGCCACAATGTAGTTTCCATTGCCCTCGGATGCATCGATTGTTACCGGTGAAGGCCCCACATCGATACTATTTACCAAGACTCGAGCTCCCGAAGGTTGAGTCCGCACAGTCACACTAGACGGCAACTCCGCCAATACGACTTGCAGCAGCTCACCATTCAGGTCTTCTAGAACCGCGGGCAAGTATCCCATTTTACGAATAACAATACGATCAAACTCGTCAATTTCTCCCCGCTTTAAACTAAACTGTCCATCCGCATCCGTAGTGCCGAGTTCGACTTCTAGATTGTCTTCATTCAGCAGAGCAATTACCGCTCCGGGTTCAGTCTGAATTTGCAAACTTTCTAACGCTGACTGCAACTCAACATTTATTCTAGGCAAGGCAACATTCCTAATAGATACCGGCAACTGCTGCTCTAAATACTGCGGAGCGGTAATACGCACATCATAATCTCCAGGCTGCACAACCAAATCGAGCCCACCCACTCTGGCATTAAAGACAGCATCGATACCAACAAACCGGACCTGCGCCCCGAGGGGCGTCACATTAAGTCGTAAATTCGGCGATTCACCTTCAGCCGCCATCGACACCACTTGCGCATTTTCTAAGCGCTCGCCAAATATTGAATGCAAAAAAGATGCGACCAAGCCCGTCAAACTTAGACCAACCAAACCAATCACCGCTAGGCGATAGATTCGAGTCGCCAGCTCGCCACGCGCCTCAATTCCCTGCGGCACTGGAATTGGATCAATCTGCCGCTGAATCAAGCCGGCACGTTCTGGCTCCCGCTCGTCCGCCGTTCCCTTCAAAGCCAGTAGCATACTCCTGCAGGATTGATACCGCTCATCACGGTTTCGCTTAAGCGTCGTCTCAACTAGCGCATCCCAAATTTTCGGGAGATTATCCACCATGGTTGACGGAGCCTTATACTTAGTCAGGTCGGCTTTCTGGCCGGTCAAAAGCCAATACGCGATATAACCCGAAGCAAAAATATCCACTCGCGCATCTTCAGCGATCCCGCGGCGATACTCAGGGCTCATTACATCAAACGAATTGAGTCGCTCGGGAGTCACATTCGCACCTAGCGGACAGACCGATGCCGAAACGACCGACTCGAACAACTCGATGCCCAAAGTCGCTTTCACACCCAATCCGAGTACCTGAATCGAGCCATCGCTCTGTATGAAAATGAGGTCCGTATCCAGATCACGATGGTCCACACCTTGCGCATGCGCATACCCCAAAATCCCCAACAGCAAAGCCACGATACGCCCCGCGTCCTCAGCATCGACGCCCGCCTCTCCCGGCTTGGCATGCTCAGCGAAATATTGGCTCAAGCTTTGCCCCTTGACTGCATCCATAAAGATGCAGTGACGCTGATTCATCAACGCACAGTCCTGAATCTGTGGAATACCCTCATGATTAATCGTCTTAAGTGCCGCCTGCAAACCCTCTAGACGCTTCAAGCATTTCGCATCCTCAATAGTTCGAGGGTGAAACACACAGAGCGTCACATCACGCAAATCACGCACATGCTGCATATGGTAGTAATTCGCCAACAAGCTCGAACTAATACACTTAACGACACGAAAATTCCCAAAGCTTTCTCCTGGGTTAAGTAGACGATTATTCAAGCGCTCTTTACTTGAATCAGGGGAAGCCGATTCGGACTGCGTATTCCTTTTATCCATTCCGTGTAATCAAGCGTTTGTAAAAAAATCTTGGACCGATTGTACGATCGTCTCAACGGCAGCCAATTTGCCTTCCCCCTCATAACCACAAGCGAGCATACCACTCTGCGGTTCAATAAAATGATAGCCGCGCGAACGGAGCGTCTTAATATTTTCTTGAGTCGCCGTATGTGCCAACATCTTACCATTCATCGCAGGCGCCAACATAACTGGTGCAGGCGTCGCCAAATGAATCGACGAGAGCAGGTCTGGTGCAAGTCCCTGCGCGAACAATGCGAGGCAATGTGCCGTCGCTGGAGCTACGAGCACGAGGTCTGCCCGATCCGCCAACTCAATGTGTCCGGGTTGCCAGCCCTCCCCCTCCTTCCACAGGTCCGATACTACCGGATTCCGTGAAAGCACTTGCAAAGTAAGCGGCTGTATAAATCGACAGGCCTCTGCGGTCATCACCGGATACACCTGCGCGCCCGCTTCGGTCAAGCGACTAGTGATATCGGCAGCCTTGTAGGCTGCAATCGATCCCGTAATGCCCAAAATAATTGTGCGCCCTTTTAAGTCTAAATTAATCTCTGCCACAGTTATTAAATCTGAGAGGAATACAGACCACAAACAAGACTTAAGTAATATACGCTCGACCTTGCTTGATTCAAGCTCGCGCTTGACAGTCGCTAAATCGGATGAATGCTAAATCGATGCATGTATTATTCGTAAAGGCGATACGCCTAACAGGAGCACTACAACTTCTCCCTTTGGGGACATGAAGTAATACGTCTGAGGGCTCACTGCCCGCGCATAATAATCAAGCGAGCCAATGCTCCCACCGCGACACAGAGACGCGCCGCACCAGACCGCGCCTCGAAACCCGAAACAAACACTTCAGTAGCGAACCCATTTTTAGCATGCAAAAAGGCACCATCACCAAGTACCGGCCCTTTCAGCAGATTAATTTGCCCGACCGTACATGGCCAGACAAGACCATCACCACCGCACCGATTTGGGCAAGTGTCGATCTTCGCGACGGCAATCAAGCCCTTGCGATACCAATGAACGTAGACGAGAAGGTCGAGTTCTTTGAATTATTGGTCGCCACTGGATTCAAAGAAATTGAGGTCGGCTTTCCCTCCGCCAGCGATACAGAGTTCAACTTTATCCGCCGCCTAGTCAAAGAAGACCGCATCCCAGCAGACGTAACCTTGCAGGTGCTGGTGCAAGCGCGTGAACATTTGATCCGCCGCACCTTCGAAAGTTTGGAGGGCGTGCCCAACGCTATCGTACATCTATATAACTCGACCTCGCCGTTACAGCGCCGCGTTACTTTCAACATGAGCAAAGAAGAGATCAAACAGATCGCCACCGAAGGCACTCAATTGATCAAAAGTCTCGTTTCCACCCTACCAGACACCAAAGTTCGCCTAGAGTATTCTCCTGAGAGTTTCTCTGACACCGAAGTCGATTATGCCTTGGAAATTTGCGAAGCCGTGATCGACGTCTGGCAACCGACCACCGCGAACAAAATTATCCTGAATCTTCCCGCCACTGTTGAAATGGCAACGCCGAATGTACACGCCGACCAAATCGAATGGTTCTGCCGCAACTTGAGAGAGCGCAATACCGCGATTATTTCCTTGCACACGCACAATGACCGCGGCACTGGGGTCGCGGCCACTGAACTTGGATTAATGGCTGGCGCGGATCGCGTCGAAGGCACGCTTTTCGGCAACGGCGAACGCACTGGAAATCTCGACATCGTAACGGTTGCGTTGAACCTCTACACACAAGGCATCGACCCCCAACTCGACTTTAGTAATTTGGAGCATACGCGCGCGACGTATGAGCGTGTTACGCGCATGCATGTGCCCGACCGCCATCCTTATGCCGGGGACTTGGTCTTCACCGCATTTTCTGGCTCGCATCAGGATGCGATCAAGAAAGGCATGGATTTACGCCAAAAAGATGGCGAACCAGGCGCACACTGGCAGGTTCCCTACTTGTTAATTGACCCAGCCGATCTAGGTCGCGACTACGAAGCAATCATCCGCATTAACAGCCAAAGCGGTAAAGGCGGCGTCGCATATATTTTATCTCGTGAGTTCGGGCTCGATTTGCCGAAAGTTATGCATCCCGAAGTCGGCCTCGTGGTCAATGATGCCGCCGATCAAGACAACTGCGAATTAAAATCTGCCGAAGTACACGAAATCTTCCAACGCGAATACGTGAATTTAAGTAGTCCGCTTGAGTTGCTCTCAATTCAACGTAAAGACTTCTTCGAGACTGGCGAGGTCAGCATCGACGCTCAAATCAACTTCAACGGTGAGCAGCTTACGATCTCTGGTCGCGGCAACGGCCCGATCAGCGCTTTTGCCAAAGCACTTGATAGCCAGGGATGGAAGCACTTTACACTCCTTGACTATCGCCAACACTCGATCGGCAGTGGCTCGGCCACAGATGCCGCAGCCTACATTCAAATCCAGCACGACAATGGCTCAATTTGCTACGGTTGCGGGATCAACGCAAATATCGAACTCGCGGGCTTGCACGCCCTAGTGAGCGCGTTTAATCGCGCTCATGCAGCACATCCAGAATCACATCTTGGATAGTCGCGGCGTCTAGGCTTCCTTCGATCAGGCGCTGTATCCCCACCAGCTTACAGCGCTCCTTCGAGACTGCTTGCCCGACTGGAACCACCCCCAGCAACGCTTGCGAAGACTTTGATCCAGATACAGCACAAATCTGTCTGGCTAATTCAAGGCCAGCGGCCTCTTTACCCATCCCGATAAAAACCACATTATAACGACGGCGCTGAAAGGCATCTGCACTTAAGTCATAACTCGGAGCGTGGTGCGGTGCGTAACCCAACTGGCGACAGGCAAGTAACAGCTGCTCCACCTCGTCACAATCTCCGACCACCAAAATATCGCAAGGGTACTGTTCGACGATACGCTCCACCACCTCAGCTAGACGAGCTGGCGGAGGGGATATTACAGGGACTTCCTCGATCAACTTGGTTCGTACCACAAAACCAAACACAGCCCCATCGCCCTCGCGACTTTCCAGCCAAATCCGCCCTCCCATTGCATGCACCAAGCGCTTGCAGATCGCCAACCCGAGCCCAGTGCCACCATACTTACGAGTCGTCGATGCATCCACTTGGCTAAATGCCTCAAACAGTAAATGTTGCCGATCTTTCGGAATGCCAATTCCGCTATCACTGACTAATACCTCAAGATAGTCATGATCGAGTTGATCGAGATATCCGATCGGCTCCAAGGCATCGGGACGGCGCTCCACAGGCAATTCGCTTAACTTAACAGGACGCACGGTGATTCCTACTTCGCCCGCGTCTGTAAACTTCAGTGCGTTTGCCAACAAATTTTGTACGATCTGCCGCAATCGTTCCATATCACCGAGCGCAAACTCTGTAAGTGCCGGATCTAAAGTTAGCCGAAGCGTGACATTAAGTTCGGCAGCTCGAATCTTGAAGAGCTTTACACAATCCTCAAAACACAGATGCAACGGAAATTCCTGCATCTCCAAATCCAGACGCCCAGCCTCGATCTTCGAGAAATCTAAGATGTCATTTACCAGAAAGAGCAGACTCTTACCGCTCGAATAGATCGTCTGCGACAGATCCAGTTGCTCCTGATTCAGCTCACTCTCGTTCAAAAAACTCGACAACCCAATGATTGCGTTCAGAGGCGTGCGAATCTCATGGGAGATCGTCGCGATGAAATGCCCCTTTGCCCGATTACCCGCCTCAGCACGATCTTTTGCCTGCTTCAGATCGATCTCAATGCGCTTACGAGCAGAGATATCCTGCATCGTCCCCATGATTCGAGTCGCACGACCAAACGTATCACGATCTTGCACCACGACCCGATCTTGCACCCAGATGGATTCAGAGGCGCCCTTAAAGATTCGATAATCAATCTCCAGTGGCTCCGATCCATTATCAATGAACCTCATATACGCTGCCAACACTCGATCACGATCATCCGGATGAATCCGCCCCTGCCATTCCTTTTTATGATCCTGCACATCACCCGAGTCCAATTCCAGAATACGGGACCAATTTACATCACGAAAAATCTCACCACTGCCAAGGTCCTGCTCCCAGAAGCCCATCTCCACAGTATCCAGCGCCATGCGTAATCGGTGCTCACTCAATCGAATCTGCTCCTCATAGAGGCGCAATGCGGTCTCATCAACCAGCAACGATAAGGTGCCCTCTCCTTCAGACTCATTAATGAAGACTTTTAAAGTTAACAAGGTCATCGAGCTCGACCGTCCAGTATTATCGATCAAATCAACATGCTGGCAACGTATCGCACCATCATCCGAGCTGAACAGGGCCTCTCGGTCTGCCTCCCACTGTTCGCCAAGATCAACTGGAGGAGCCTGTAATTCTGAACTCATAATCTCGGGCACGCTTCTCGGAGAGAAACTCGCCCAGCGTTCATTGATAAAGACAGTACGACCATCGCGCGATCGCACCCAAATACCGATCGGTAAGGCATCCAACACCCGATGGATTAAATGCGCACGCTCGTCCGCCAGGTCTACCGTGCGTAAATGATAGCCCACAACAATCGCACAGAAAAACGTAATCGAGATGAATAAAACCAGCATCCCGACCGCAAACAGCAGATGTTCACCGAAAGAACCCTGCGCAAAGACGCCGACCCCAGACAACCACGAATAAGCGACGATCAACACCAATAACCCTGCGATCCCTAGCGCGCCTGTCATTTGGAAGCGCAGTCCCACGCCAATCGCCAGCGCCATGACAAAGGGCAAAAATAGTGGCTCCAGCACTCCGCCACCACCACTCAAATGAAGCGTTAAGATTAGAAATGCAGCAAACACAGCCAAGCTGATCGACAGCTCGACATAATTCCAACAGCGAGTATTTATTGAACCGAATGAGATCGATTCTGGCACCTTTATTCGCTTCATTCTATTCGCTGATCTTGACAAATTTATCCGAAAATAAAGCATTCAAGACATGCGAAGATTCCGCAAGCCTTTAGCGACACGACGACTCTTTACACAATCCCACTTGCTCAGCCATTCGACTCAAGGGCCAGACTGAGACGTCGCCACTTCTGGCTAAACTCCAATCACTATGAAATTCTCTAAATACCACGCTCTCGGAAACGACTATCTCGTCCTCGACCCTAAAGACGCCAGCGAACTGCCTAACCAGCTAGACACGGTACGCATTTGCCACCGCAACTTCGGCCTCGGCTCCGATGGCATCCTTTACGGGCCACTTACTAGCGACCAAGCCGACTTCGGTCTGCGAATCATGAATCCTGACGGTAGCGAAGCCGAAAAGAGCGGCAACGGACTGCGAATCTTCGCCCGCTATCTCTACGACATTGGTAAAGTCGGCAACGACGCCTTCACGGTTGATACACTCGGAGGAGTCGTCACCTGTAAAATTAGCGACGATGCCGCCTCAATTACGGTTGATATGGGCAAAGTGCGTTTCGCGATGGACCACATCCCCGTCGATGGCCCCGAGCAAGCGGATCACGACATCGGCCAGCAACTCAGCATCAACGGTACCGACTACACCGTCTATCTGGCCGACATTGGCAATCCTCACTGCGTCTTGCCACTGGTCGAAATCTCCGAGAAACTTGCCTGCACAGACGGCGCGGCAATCGAAGTCGATCCGACTTTCCCAAACCGCACCAACGTGCAGTTCCTCAAAATTCTCGACCGCAATAATATCCAGATCGAAATATGGGAGCGCGGCGCAGGCTACACCCTCGCATCCGGCTCCAGCAGCAGTGCCTCCGCAGCGGTGGCTCACCGAATCGGCCTCTGCGATCGCGCCATCACCGTGCACATGCCCGGCGGCAAGATTGCGATTGAAATTGGCGACGACTACGCAATTCGCATGACAGGCCCTGCCACCCGCGTGGCTAACATGGACTTCGATCTCGAAGCCCTCGACTTCAGCGTCGAAGACTAATTCCTCTCAGGTCTCAGCCCTGAAGTCTCAGCCCTCAGGTCTCAGCCCTCAGCTCTCAAAGCTCACCCGCGCGGTGGGCTTTTTTCGCTGATCGATTAATCTCACAGGAGGGCACTTGATTTTTGCAAAAATGCCTTTAGCGTCCCGCTTTCAATTTTAAACCAATCCAACACATATTATGAGCACACACACACCCGAACGCCACGAATTCCAAGCGGAGGTCAAACAAGTCCTCGATATCGTGGTGCACTCCCTCTATACGGATAAGGAAATCTTCGTCCGTGAGCTAATCTCGAACGCCTCCGATGCCACCGAGAAGCTGCGCCACACGCAACTCTCTGAGAAAGACATTTTCGATGCGGATCTGGATCTAGAGATCCAAGTCACCTCCGACGTAGAGGCTGGCACCATCACGATCCAAGACTTCGGTATCGGCATGACGCACGGCGAGCTCATCGAGAACCTCGGCACTATCGCACACTCCGGCTCCAAAGCCTTCCTCAACGCCCTCAAGGCAGGCGGCGAGCGCAACGAAAACCTGATCGGCCAGTTCGGCGTGGGCTTTTACTCGGTCTTCATGGTCGCCGACTCCGTCAAGGTCTTCACCCGCACTTGGCAGCTCGAAGGCGACTGCCTGTGCTGGTCCAGCAACGGCGATGGCGCTTACGAGATCGAGCAAGTCGAAGGTGAGCGCCGCGGCACACGAATCGTCTTCACCCTCAAGGATGAGTATAAAGAGTTTGCCCAAAAGGATAAACTCGAAGGCATCATCAAACGCTACTCCAGCTTCGTGCAGTTCCCGATCAAGGTCGATGGTGACGAGTTTAAAACCGTGCAAGCGCTCTGGCTCAAAGGCAAAAGCGACATCACCGACGAGGAATACAAAGAGTTCTACAAATTCCAGGCCAACGCCTTTGACGATCCACGCTTCTGGCTGCACTTCGCTGCCGACGCACCCATCTCGATCAATACCCTGCTCTTCGCTCCTACTGAAAATCAAGAAGGCTTCGGCTTTGGTCGTATGGAGCCAGGCGTCGCACTCTATTGCCGCAAAGTCCTGATCGACAGTGAACCGAAGAACCTGCTCCCCGATTGGCTCCGCTTCCTACGTGGCGTCGTCGATAGTGCCGACTTGCCGCTCAACATCTCCCGTGAGTCGATGCAAGACAGCGCGTTGATTCAGAAGCTCAACAAGGTCATCACCAAGCGCTTCCTCAAGACACTCGAAGAAAAAGCCAAGAAAGAGCCCGAAGTGTATAACGATTTCTGGAAGTCCTTCGGCGTCTTCCTCAAAGAAGGTGTGACCACTGATTTCACGCACCGCGATCAATTGCTTAGACTGTTACGCTACGAATCTTCCTACAGCGAAGAAGGCAGCAACACCAGCCTCGCCGACTACCTCTCACGCGCACCCGAAGGCCAAAAGGAGATCTATTACCTCTCCGGCGCCAGCCGCAGTGCGATCGAGACGGGGCCCTACTTCGAAGCCTTCAAGGCGCGTAATGTCGAAGTGCTCTACCTCTATGAGCCGATTGACGAGTTCGTAATGAACCACGCCCGCGCCTTTGAAGAGAAGAGCTTCATCTCCGCCGACGCGGACGGTATCGACCTCGAAGCCATTGCGCCAGAGACAGACACCGACAAGGAAGAAGCCTTGGCAACCGACGCGGTCGAAGAGCTTTGCGCATTCATCAAAGAGAAGCTTGGCAACGACGTCAGCGAGGTCGCGGCCAGCGACCGTCTCGTGGGTAGCCCCGCGATGATCGTCAACGGCGACAAGATGATGACTGCTCAGATGCGCAAGATGATGAAGGCGATGCAGCAACAGCAAGGCGACGATGCGAGCGCGATGGGCGCAGAGCCTCCCGTCAAACTGCAGATCAATCCACGCCACGCATTGGTAAAAAACCTCGCCGAGCTACGCGGTTCCAACGAAGAACTCGCGGTTTTGATTAGTGAGCAACTCCTCGACAATGCTCGCGTCGCAGCCGGACTCCTCGAAGATCCGTCTGCAATGATTCAGCGCAACTATAAGATTCTCGAGCAACTTAGCTCGAAATAAAATGCTTTGATACATGTGCTTAGCAATGGAGTGAGGGCGACCCGCCCTCGTTAATGGTTACAACAAAACGCCGCCTTTCAGCCGAAAGGCGGCGTTTTTGTAAAGACTAGACGGACTGTGGATTAATCGCGGTAGCCAGGAATTTCACCAGACTTGTATTGGTCCATTAACAAGCCTTCATTATTGGCGCCATCAGACCCGGCCATATCCGATGCTGCGTTTGAGTGTTCAGAGCCTCCTCCGCCAGAGGTAGACGCCGCCTCATCAGTGGAAGCACAGGCAGTCAAAAAGAAAGTGATACCAAGAAGCGCGAGGAGTTTGATAAATTTCATAATTGGAATATTGGTTATAAGTTTAATAATTAGTTTATGATTTTAAATAACAATGCAAACTTGATAAAGTAGTTTTATTTAAATTAGTTATACCTTTAATTGCGTGGATCACAGACGGCTTGCCTTAAGGGCCAAAGTGACCAATTTGATTAGGGAGCTAATTCACTCCAAACATGTCTGAAGAAATAAAAATAGCGCAGCTAGTATTTCCTCACTTTAACGGTGAGCTGAGCTGGCTGGCAATTAAGCAACGCTTACTTAACCAGGCGACACGCTGTGAGCGTCAACTCGTGCGCGCCTTAGTAGAGAGCGGAATTCTATTTTGTGGATCCGATGAACTGACTGGCAACGAGAAGCGCAGACTGAGACAACACTTCGATGTGCAAATCTTCCCAGTGCTGACAACACACGACCCCCGTTTGCGACCCAGCTACTCGAGGAATCGATCTCGCCACCGCACTCGACCCATAAATCCGACAGACTGATATCCGAATCGTTCCTTACGCTCTGCGTACGACTCGCGCTAATTACTAATTCCCCTCGCTGTGCCCAAGAAACCGACATCCAAGCGCGCCTCCAAATCCAGCCGGCGAAAGACACCACCACCGACAGCTTGGACCCAGCATTGGCTGACGCGAATCATCGCAGTGTTTATCACTGCCGCGGTCGTCAGCCACTACTGGCCACAGCTACGTAGTCTCACCGACGTCAGCAAGTACTCATCCGCACGCGCGATCAACGGCACTGTCGAACTACAGATCGCACTGGCCCGTGCAGGATTCTCCCCCGGCTCCATCGATGGTGCCTCCGGTGCGCAGACCCAAGCCGCCCTACTCGCCTATCAAACCAGTCTCGGCTTACCACGCTCCGGCGCATTCGATGCCGACACCGCGCAGCTCTTACAAATCCAAGAGCCAGTGTTCACTACGCGCCGACTCGGAACGGCAGATTTTGCCGCAGTCGGCCATAAGCCACAAAGCTGGCGCGCTCGCGGTAAGCTCGACCGAATGCGCTACAACTCGCTATTGGAAATGGTTGCCGAGCAAGCCCAATGCGACCCCGACTACATCGCCAGCCTCAACCCCGACATTAACTGGGATCAACTCGACACTGGCAACAACGTGCGCATCCCCCACGTGCCGCCCTTCCGCATCCAGCAAGCGGCTGCCTATATACAAATCACCCTCGCCAAGCGTACACTGCGCGTTTTCAGCGCCGACCATCGCCTGCTTTTCCATTGCCCGGTCAGTATCGCCCGCCGCGTTGACAAACGCCCCAGCGGCGAACTCCGCGTCAAAGTCCGCGTCGACCAGCCCAACTATACTTTCAACCCCGCCATTCTCACCGGCACCGCACAGCGCGAAGGCATTACCCAAAAATTCATTATTCAGCCTGGCCCCAACAATCCCGTCGGCACCGTCTGGATCGGTCTAAATCTGCCTAGCTATGGCATCCACGGCACCCCCGAACCCGAGAAAGTCGGCCGCACCGAATCCAGCGGCTGCTTTCGCCTCGCCAACTGGAACGCCCAGACCTTGCTCGACGCCGTGCACATCAACATGCCGATCTACGTGGAACCGTAGACTAACGCTCAAGAAAACTCTGATGCTCAGCTTGCTTCAATTCAACTTTTTTGATCTTCAACTGAATCGCCTCAATGTCATTTGCTACAGTGCGTTCCTGGGCACGAGTCTCCGCCGCGGCATGTCGATAATCCAATAATCTCAACTCTTCGTGAAGATCCACCAGTGTTTTATTCATGCCACTAATGTGGAGATCTTTGACTCTCGCCTGAGGCGTAATCGTTGGCACCTTTGACACCTTTGACACCTTTGACACCTTGAAATACCAATAGACCTTACACTTCGACAACAAGCTTAAGTCACCTAGCTCACAACTAAAGGGCTTGCCGTCCGACTGACGCTTGAAAGTCACCTGCGACTGCTCTCGAGATAAGAGTACGACTTCCATCGAACGGCCATCCGTATGTGACAAGGTCGCGTGAACCGGCTGATTCTGGCCGTAATTTTTATAGCACCAAACACCGGACGCCAGAATAAAGATTAAAAACAAAAAACTTTTCATAATATATTATTGGCGATCGGCAATTTTACCCTGTAACTCTACCCTCTCCGCCTGCAGTTTTTCCACCTCACGCCGAATTGTTCGTTTCTCAGTGTTCCCGTGACTACTGGCATATCCCCGCGAGAGATCCTCTGCCTTTTTATCAATTTCCCGAATTCGCTTTTCCAGCTGCTGCACATACAAATCACCGAGCTTCAATGATCCTTGGTCCATATACGCGTCAGCATTTTTAATCCCATCGTTCGGATACTTACTGATCAAGGCCTGCGCAGCCAAATCTAAGGAACTAATCGGATAGACAAACTCCTCGCTGTCCGGCCGTGCGAACTGAATGTGCGTTTCACTTCTAGCAAGCAGAGTCACCATCATCTCGCGACCCACTGTGTTCTTGATGTTAACAGCCGCAGGATAGCCATACACATGGCCGCCAGCCGGAGCTTCGATCAGCTCATCCTGATCTTTACTAAGAAATGCCTGATCATACAGCATTGAGCCCAAATACCCGACGATTCCCAAAAATATTATGCTTATTATTAAATTTCGCACACATTCATCACTAATTTAAGCAACGAATAATTCAAAGCAAAAAATCGTTTTTATTTCAAAGCTAGCAGAAGTAACTAAACGATACAACGACTTGAGGATGGATTGCCACCGATCCAAGTTACACTCTCTCGGGCCTTACCTGTATCGAAACATTTGCTAACCTGTCGTACGTAGGCCTGCAGCGATCGCATTGACCACCCGCAGCAGATTGTCGGTAGTCGCGGGGTCGAACTGGTCACTGGATCGTGCCTGCTGTAACAGATCAATTTGCTTTTTATGCAAGGCGGCGAGTGGCACGTCGCGTTCAGTCAGGGTCTTGTAGAAGCGCGGGCGACGTTCCGGCAGCGATCGAGTGAACAACTTACCTAAATGCTGCACGGTCCGCGTGCGCTCGTCGAGAATCTGGCCGAGAATGCGTTTACGCAAAGCCACGTCTGTTACGAGGTCGGCATAGGTGCGCATCCATTTCTCATCGGAACTACTGATGCTACTTTCGATATTATAGAACACGTAGCGTAAAAACGGAGTGGCTTGTAGATTGTCTTGCAGCGCTTTGTAAGCTTCGGGTGCTTCAGCTTCAAGCGCATCCAAAGCACTGCCAACGCCATACCAACCGGGGACGTAGAAGCGGGATTGATTCCAGCTAAATACCCAGGGAATCGCGCGCAAGTCCTCGATGCTGGCCTTGCCAGTGCGGCGCGATGGGCGCGAACCGATACGACTTTGCTCAATCGCGTCGATCGGGGTGGCTTGTCGGTAAAAATCAATAAAGCCAGGTGCTTCAAGTAAATCGCGGTAGGCGCTCCTAGAGCGCTTTGCCAAGGTCTCCATCGCGTCATCAATCACTTTGTTAGTGGTCTGCTTGGCAGCGAGCAATTGCGCCCCAAGGCTACCAGCGAGCAACCATTCGAGGTTGGCAGTGGCTGTGGCTGGCGTGTTGTATTTCTGGGCGATTACTTCGCCTTGTTCAGTCACTCGGATACCACCATCGAGGGAGCCCTCGGGCAACGCTTCAAGGAAACGGTGTGTTGGGCCAGCGCCGCGGCCGACAGTGCCGCCACGACCGTGGAAAAACGCGATTTTGACACCGTGATTTTCGCCGACGTCAAACAGCTTACTCTGAGCGCTTTTTAATATCCATTGGCTGGCGAGGATGCCGGCGTCCTTATTACTATCGCTATAGCCGAGCATAATGATGAAGCGCGGCTTCGTATCCGGATCGCCAATACGTAGGCTATGCCGCGTGCACGGGTGGGCAAGGAATGCATCTGAAATACCTGGTGCGCGTTCGAGGTCTTCGTACGTTTCGAAGAGTGGCACGACCGGCAGCATGCAGCGGAGTTGACCATCCTCTTGGTAGGTAAGGCCGACTTCTTTCGCGAGTACGTAAACTGTCAAGAGGTCGACCAAGTTACGCGTCATACTGACGATCAGTGCACCCACTCCAGCGGGACCATGTTGACGAATGTGCTGAGCTACCACTGCGAGGGTGTCACGCGCTTCAGTCGCTTCCTTCGGTAGCGACACCGAGGCGTGCGTCAATGGCCGTGGCGTCGAGAGCTCATGATTAAGGAAGGTGAGCCTGTCCGCTTCCGACCATGTGCTAAAATTCTTAGCGTCTTCGACACCAGCCGCAGCCATCATTTGGCTGAGTGCCGTCTCGTAGAAATCACTATTCTGGCGAATGTCGATGCGTGCTAGGTGCAAGCCGATGCTGTCGAGTAAACGTAACAGCGGGCGCACACAGCTTTTGGCACTACGTGTCGCGCTGGCTGTTTCCAACCACGCGGAGAGTTGATTGAGATGATCGCGCAGCGCTTGTTCGGTCAGCATGTCGATCTGTTCAGAGAGCAGCGTTACATAACTAAGCCACGGCTCTTGCGAGCGAGCGTCACCGCCCCAAGCCTTTAGCTGTTTCAACAAGGGCTTTGGCACTTTGCTACGCACCTCGGAGAAAGTCAGCCTCTGCGCGAGCTCCTGCAGTCGGGTACGAATAATCTGCACTGCGGTGCTGCGCATCGTGACGAGGGTCTCGGCAGTGACTTTGGCAGTGACGAGCGGATGACCATCGCGATCCCCTCCGACCCATGAGCCGAATTGCAGATGTGGTAGTTCTTCAAGCTGCAGTGGCGGTTCCTTAGGCCATGTCTCGCGCCAAGCATATTCGAGGTTTTCGTCGAGACGATTGAACATCGAAGGGAATACTTCACGCAGATAGTAGAGTAGATTCTCCAGCTCATCTTTAACCTGCGGCTTGTGCATGTAAATCTCACCGGTCAACCAGAGGCGCTCGATAATGGCGCGCACTGCGTTGGCATTTTGTTCGGCTTCACGCGGCGTGCGTTCGCCTTCGCGATGGCGCAGTAAGCGCACGATTTCGCGATGAATCCCGAGTACCGACCAGCGCTTCGCTTCGGTCGGGTGTTTAGTAAAGACAGGCTCGACCCACAGCTTGCTGATTTGTTTGCGCACCGTTGCTGGTTTGATACGCGCCTTTTTGAGACGGCTCAAATAGTGCCCCCAATGCCCTGGCTCGCAAGCCATGCCGAGCGTCGCTTCGCGGGTGCGGCGCATACTGTTGGCAACATGCTCTTCTGCTAGATTGAGCAATTGAAAATAGAAAGAGACCGCTTGCACACAAGCATCGTCCAAATTCTCGGGTGAGACGCGTTTAAGACGGCCTTTGATTAGACCAGCAGCCTGCGCCTGGCCCATCGACTGCAGTACGTCAACGAACGCGTCGACCAGAAAGGTGTGCTCTGCTTCGACCTGATTGAGGCCTTGTTCGACAAGTTTGAGAAATTTTTGATTGGTCGTTGTTTTCATTAATAAGTCTTAGCTGCTCATATTAAGCTTCTGGATCGATCGTTGCGCGCTGGCATTAGGCATAAGCAAAATTGATCCAGTCCGCCACCTGGATTAATTAATGCAATAGTGTGATATTGGAATCGATCGGAATGCCCAGAACCAAATTTAATTAGTCCGTGATTGCTAGGCTGGCGTTACATACCATGCCAGATCCGCAGTGACTGATAGTCCGTAGCGCCAAAAAATGCTGACGCAGCCTAGCCTTACTTCGCGAGTTCCTTCGACTTCTTTTTCAGCCCTTTAATTAGCTTCTTCACCTTCTTGCGTTGGTCCTCGCGTACAATGTAACCGACGCATTGGTCGGCACCACAGCCACAGGGGTGATCCAAAAAATGCTCCATGTCATAGCCGTAATCATACACCAGTTCTTCACCCTGCTTGATATCTTTACGTGCGACGACCCAGATCTCTCCTTCGCAATTCAGCGCTTCGCAATTCCCATCACAGGAGTGGTTCATATAGCGCGCGGGGTTCTCACCCAAACGCCCATCGATATCCCATTCATCATCGAGCTCGAAGATATACACTAAGCCCTCACCAGTGGTGCGCGCTTGCTCCTCCCACTCAAGCGCACGGCGATTAGACTCTGCTTTGGAGATCTTCTCTCCGACGTATTGGATGATATCGGCACCTGCCTCAATATCGCACGTGGCAAATAGGCCGCGTTGATGGATCGATGAGTGGTCAACTTTGCACAGCGGTTGGTCTGACATTGAAATAACGAATTATTAATTAATTTGAAAGCTACTCGGCCTTAAGCCCACGGCTCATCAATGCCTGCAATGCAGACAACGGCTCTTGGCCATCATACAGAATAGCGTGGATTTGCGATAGGATTGGCGCGTCCATGCCCTGTTCGTCGCAGAGTCGTTTCATACAGTCTGTGGCACGGTAACCTTCGACGACGGATTTCTGACTGCTGACGATCGACTCAGGTGTCTCCCCCTGCCCGACACGTTCGCCAAAGGTGCGGTTACGGCTCCAACTGCCCGAGCAAGTCGCCACTAAATCGCCAAAGCCGCTCAAGCCGTAGAAGGTTTCCTTCTGACCGCCGAGCAATTGCCCGAGCTGCACCAGCTCGTTGAGGCTACGCGTGAGCAGTGCCGCCTTGGCATTGTCACCCAACTGCAACCCGTCGCACATGCCCGAGGCGATGGCATAGACATTCTTCAGTGTGCCGCCCAATTCGGTGCCGCGCACATCATTCGTCAGATACGCGCGCAGCGAGGCATTGCTAAAGGCTTGTTGATACGATTCCGCAGCCGCGAAGTCTGCGTCCACTGCCAGCGTCACCGCCGTCGGATTACCCGCAGCGACCTCACCGGCAAAGGTCGGGCCAGACAAGGCGCCGCATGCCACCTCAGGGAAGATCTCATTTACAATTTCAGACGGCGTCTTAAAGCTGTCGAGTTCAAGGCCCTTGCACATCACGAGGAACAGCTTCAGCTGCCAAGCGACGTTGCTGGCGGCACGCACGCGCAGACACAAGTCGCGCAGCGCCTTGGAGGGACAAGCGAGAAAGACCACCTCCGCCTCCATCAGCACCGGCGCCAGCTCGCAGCCAATTTGAATCGAATGCGGCAGCTGATAGCCCGGCAGGTAATCGCCATTCTCGCGCGTCGAGGCGATCGCCAAGGCGTGCTCCATACGGCGAGGGACTAAGGTCACGGAATGTCCGCAACGATCTAAATGCAAGGCCATGGCAGTGCCCCAGGCACCGGCTCCAAGAATACAACAGTTCATAGGTGAGGAAGAATTAACATTTAGGACGTAGCGCGGTGAGGGTAAATTGAAACGTTTGCGACCCGAAGGAGTGACTGTAGCGGGTGCCCTGTAAGGCGATGAAGAAACATGGATCAATGCCGACTGCGGCAGCTTGCGGATATTTTATGAGGGGAATTTTCCGTTTTTGACGTCCTCGGCATAGTCCGCGAAGGCGCCTTTCACTTGCTCGCCGAGCTGTGCGTACTGCTTTACAAACGAAGGGACATAACCAGTGGTCATGCCCAGCAGGTCATTGGTCACTAGGATCTGGCCATCACAATGCGGGCCGCTACCGATACCGATCAGCGGCACGGTCAGCTCCTGCGCAATCGCGCCAGCCACGGTGCCATCGACCATCTCACAGATCACTGCGAAGCAGCCGACCTGCTCCAATGCCAAGGCATCGTCGACCAACATGACCTTCTCCGCCTCACTGCGACCGTACTTACGATAGCCGCCGAGTTGGTGAAACTGCTGCGGCAGTAAGCCAATATGCCCCAGCACTGGGATACCCGCACGTGTCAGGCGCTCGATCGTGGGCGCCATCGTTGCGCCGCCTTCGATCTTGATCGCCTCAGCGCCGGCCTCTTGCATCAAACGGCAGCACGCGCTCAACAGCTCGGCAAAGTCGCCATGCGCAACGGCGAAGGGAATATCAGCGACCACCAATGCCTTCGGCTGGGCCCGCGCCACCGCCGCGGTGTGGTGCAGCATCATCTCGAGCGTCACTGGAATCGTGGTCTCGAAGCCCAATTGTGTGGTGCCAACCGAGTCGCCGACTAGAATCAGGTCGACGCCCGCCTCGTCCGCATAGCGAGCGATGATTGCATCGTATGCGGTGACAGCGACAATCGGCCGTTCACCCTTCAGGAGGGATATAGTTTGTGTAGAAATTCTCACAATAAAGGAATTTGCATTG
>Ga0115568_10000216_pt1 | contig 41702 bp, 40 predicted proteins | sample COGITO_mtgs_1204_FD_87296 | JGI IMG/M metagenome (GOLD analysis project Ga0115568, IMG submission 87296) | Pelagic marine microbial communities from North Sea - COGITO_mtgs_120426 | ecosystem: Environmental > Aquatic > Marine > Epipelagic | place: Germany:Helgoland, sampling site Kabeltonne...
AAGTAATACATCCATAAAAAAAGGAGGCCAAAGACCTCCTTTTTAAAGATTTTAAATTTAAAAATCTATTTGTAATCTCTCATTGATTGACCAATGTATGAGCGTGCATTCGAACATGAGAAACCTTTTAGGTTGTTGCTCGCTTCGCTTCCTTCAATTTTGTCATAGTACAACTCAGCATTAGTGCCTCTTTCTGTAACGGAAGAAGAGTACATCAACCTTACGAAATCCACACCTTCTGGCAGTTGTCCGCCTGACTCAACAACAAGCAGCTTTCTTCCAAGGGTATCGCCTTTGGATTGAGCAAATAGAGCAAAATCTTTATACATGTCATAGACCTGTCTCATGTTGTAGCCATCTTCTAGGGAGCAGTCAGCATATGTGGCATACATTAAAGTACCTTCTTCAGTAGCTGTAGGACTTGATACAACCCACTGCCATGTGTCCAACACTTGTGTGTTAACCACTGGCAAAGACTTCCCTAACATAGGCATTCCATCTGTTACCCATTCCTGCAAACCAGTAAATTGCTCTAAAGGACCGGGAGTATTAGTAACCCACATAACATCATGCGTTGATAAATCTGAGCTAAAGTAAGGCGTTAGTATTGCAACAGACATTTGATCAAATGTGCTGCCTTTAGAATCCGCCCATTTCGCAAACTTGCCATACCATGCAGTTAGGTCCTCTACATCTTTTCCTGCTTTGTAGCTTCCTATGTAGTATTCAGCCTTATTGCCCTCTACTTCATACTTATATTCTGTACTCTCTTGAGCTATAACGCTAAAACTGCATAGCAAAGCTAAACTTAAAAAAATTCTCATAATAATCTCCGATTAATATTAATAAGGCTTCATTTTACAATGAGAAATAGGCAAAGAGATAGAGTGTTAATAAAATACATTATGTGAGACTTTATAATTGGTATAGTATCTTAGATATGATTAATTATAGGAGAGATGAATGAGTTCAATAGAAGTAAAGAGTTTTAGTAGCGCAGAAGATGTAAATAATTCTTTTGACAATGCCTTGATAGAAGCGGTCAAAGTAGGGGGGCAGAGAGTGGTCCGCTTGACGCTTCAGCCAGGTTGGCATTGGTCGCATAACGTCAAGCCGGTCGTTGGAACTGATAGTTGTCAAGCTGGACATCTGGGTGTAATTATTTCAGGCACTGTGTGCTGCAAGCATGACGATGGCTCTGAGGTTAGTTATACCGCTGGTGATGCTTATGCCATTGAGCCAGGGCATGATGCATGGGTTGTTGGGGATGAGGTAGCAGTGGCATTTGAATTTGCTGGCATGTGGGGAGAATAGTATCTAACCAATCATTTAACTAGACCCAGCTTTTGCTGGGTTTTTTTTGCCAAGGATATATACGAAGCAAAAGAAATCAGTATAATTGACAACGTTATCAAGACTGCTAAAAAGGTATTTAAGGAAAAAAAATGACAAAAGAAGAGCTTGTAGAATTATTCTCAAATTTACACCCAGAAGACTCAACTGGCCAGATGATTGGCGAAGTCCATCTTGCAGATGGGCGAGTGATGAAAACAGATTCATTGAGAGTGGACATGGATGGTGGGAGAATTATTATTTCTGAAAAACATTCTTCAATGCATGAGGCAACGAAAAAGAATTGGATTCAAGAACTCATTTTTTATAGAAATAAAAAACGTCGCTCAGCATAAACCTCTTCATAACATCTTCCTATTTCTGGTTGATGTAACCTCTAATTAAATTCTTGCCTTTTTACCTACAAGGTTGATAATTCTTGGGTATGTCAAAAAAAATATTACTCCCAGAAAACTGGAGCCTAAAAAAAATAGGCGGCTCATTGGGAAGCGAGCTAACCGGGCTATCTATCAGGACTCTAAAAAAAAATGAAATTGCTATAATCAAGAGGCTTCTTGCTGAGCATTTAGTTCTATTCCTGCCAGATCAATCTCCAACTATTGATGAGCATGTGGCTTTTGGAAAGAAGTTCGGTAAATTAGAAGGCCATCCAAACATTGCTAATCCTAACGTGAAACATCCTAAGATTTTTGAGCTAGCTGCCTCCAGTGGTGGAGTGGCAGATGAATGGCACACAGACATGACCTTCTTAAAGTCACCGCCTTTAATGTCTATTTTGCACATGGTCAAGTGCCCAGAAGTTGGTGGAGATACCATGTGGACTAACCTATCGAAAGCTTTCGCTGCTCTATCCAAGCCCATGCAGGATCTCTGCAAGGGATTATCTGCTTTGCATGATGCAGCCCCTCATTTTCGCCCTGAGCAACAGATGATTCATCCCGTGGTGCGCAAGCACCCAGATGGCAAGGGAGATGCACTCTATGTAAATGAGCATTTCACCAGAAGAATTGTAGAGATGAGCATTGAAGAGAGCGATACACTCCTGTCTTTTTTAACAAATTGGGTCAAAAAATCAGATTTTACAGTTCGCTATAAATGGAAGGAAGGAACCTTAGCACTTTGGGATAATCGTTGCACTCAGCATTTTGTCTTGAATGATTTTATTGGTGAGAGAGTGATTCAGAGAGTCACTATTATGGGCGATCTGATCCAGCCAGTTAAAAAATTACCTTACAAGCCCTGGACTCATAACGGTCGATTTACTGCCTCCAGTCGATATGACTTTCCTTTGTATGAATACTTCAACAAGCAAAAGTGAGATAAGACATTAATATTATCTCAGCACAAGGCCTTGTAAAAACCTATCCTCATTCTGAGCATAAGAATCAATTTTTTAATGCTGTTGATGGCATTAGCTTTGAGATTCAAGCAGGAGAAATATATGGATTGTTAGGTCCTAACGGAGCAGGCAAAACCTCAACCCTTGAGATGCTTGAAGGTCTTAATGATATTGATGGAGGAGTAGCATCTATTGATGGCTTAGATGTGAGTAAAGATACACATCAAGTTAAAAAAATTATTGGGGTTCAATTGCAGGCCAATGAATATTTTGATCGAATGAGTCTCTCAGAATTACTCCTGTTGTTTGGCAAGCTTTATGCTCAAGATTCCAATCCTCTGGAGCTTCTAACAAGAGTGAACTTGGAAGATAAAGCTTCTGCAAAACCAGCGGCATTATCCGGTGGACAGAAACAGCGATTCTCTATTGCTTGTGCCTTGGTAAACAACCCAAAGGTCCTTTTCTTGGATGAGCCCACAACAGGTCTTGATCCCCAGGCTAAACGCAATCTTTGGCAGCTGGTTAAAGACTTGAACAGCTCGGGAATGACTATCGTGCTCACCACACACAACATGGAAGAGGCTGAGTATCTCTGCGACCGAATCGCCATTATGGATCAAGGGAAGATTATCGCCGAGAATACACCTCAGAATCTAATCTTGGAGCATGCTGCCGAGCCCCCAAAAGCTAAATTACATGGGAATATTGAAGATGTGTTTCTCGCTTTAACTGGCCATGCGCTGAGAGACTAGATGTTTACCTCCTTACAGCTCCATCTCGCAAAAGTTTTTTTAAAGATATTTTTAAGGGACAGACAATCCATTTTTTTTACTTTGCTATTTCCTTTAATCTTTACTGGAGTGTTTTTATTTTCTAGTGGCGAGCCAGACCCAATCAAGCTGGGGCTGATCAATCAGTCTCAAAGCACAATTGCTGCTGATTTTTCAGATTTAGTTATTGATGAGCCTCTCTTTGAAATTACACAGGGAGATCTACAGAGCCTTAGGCAAGAATTAATCAACGGCGATCAAACAGCGCTCATCTTGATCCCTACTAATTTTAAGCAAGAAGAAGATAGCACTCAGATTACCTTGTTACTTGATGCGTCTCAGGTGAGACAAGCAGGAGCCATTGAGGAAACATTAAATAGATCTCTGATATCGATTGAAAGAGAAATTAGGGGCATAGAGCCCATGTTTAATTTAGAGGTGGAGGACGTGCAAGCTCGACCACAGCGTTATATAGATTTTTTGCTTCCAGGTATTTTGGCATACATGCTAATGAATCTTTGCATCGCTGGAAGTGGGTTTAATGTTGTTGAGTATCGAAGAAGAGGGATTTTAAAGAGGCTTTTTGTTACACCCATTCAAGCAAAAGATTTTATAGTCGCAATTATTATCTCTAGAATGGTAATTATCCTTACTCAAATTTCCGTTATTCTTGGGTTAGCCCTTACGCTTCTGGATATTAGGATTGCAGGTAGCCTTGCTTCACTCTATGGCATGGTGATCATTGGTACTTTTATTTTTTTATGTATAGGATTTTTCTTGGGCAGCCTTGCCAAGACACAAGAAGCTATTCGGCCCATTGTTGCTTTGACCACTTTCCCTCAATTAATCTTATCGGGTGTCTTTTTTCCCATTAGTGCATTGCATGAGTTACTTCAGCCCATTGCTCATGCACTGCCGTTAAGCGTAATAGTTTCAGGTCTGCGTGGCATATCTAACGATGGAGCGTCATTGCTAAGCTTTAATCTAACCACAATTGGTATTTTGATTTGGATGGCGATCAGCTTTTTTATAGCGACTAAATACTTTGTTTGGAAAGAGGTTGCTAACTAAACAGGTGATAACATATCTTGATGAGTTTTAGCAGTAAAAACAAGTTCCAAAATGAAGAGGAGATAGCAAGATTTTTGCTCTCCCAAGCAGCATTTCTCCAAGAGCCCTCCATTGCTCAAAACACAGAAACCCTCATTCAATTATGCAGAGCCAATAAAAAAAAACGCACCAAGCTCGATGTTTTCATGGAAGAGTACGGGCTATCTAACTCTGAAGGCATTGCATTAATGTGTTTGGCAGAGTCGCTCATGCGAATTCCCGATAATACTACTAGAGATAGTTTAATTAATGAAAAGCTTACCTCAGCAAGCTGGGCGGAACATCTAGGAAGAGCTGAAAGTTTTCTAGTAAATTCAGCCACATGGGGTTTAGAATTTTCTAAGAAGTTCTTGCAAACCTCTTCGAATCCAAAGAATTACTGGCTGATTTTATTGGGCAAGAAAATTGGCGAAACTTCTATCAGAGAAGCTGTGCAAATGGCCATGCAAATTCTTAGTAAAGAGTTTGTGTGTGCTCAAGATATCAAGGACTTAGAAAGCTCTTCTTGGTTAAAGTCTCACCGATGTTCATTTGACATGTTGGGCGAAGCTTCAAGAAATCAATCTCAATCAGATAGCTACTTTGAATCCTATCTTGAGGCCATTCACTCCATAGCTCATATTAATAGTGCTCACAATCTTTCAAACGGTATTTCAATTAAACTCTCTGCTCTTTATTCGAAATATGATGCTTTGCATTCGAGAGAGGTTAAAGCTTTTCTATTGCCAAAAGTCAGGGATCTCATCCTTGAGGCTACTGCAAAAGATGTTCCAGTGACAATTGATGCAGAAGAGCAAGATCGACTATCATTGAGCCTTTCACTCATAGAAGACCTAGCCTTAGATCCTTTGTTGAAATCGTGGCCAAAACTGGGTTTGGCTGTCCAGGCTTATGGCAAAAGATCACTGCAAGTCATCGAGCGTCTTGAGCAGTTAACTCAGCAAAGAGAAAAGATGCATGTCCGGCTTGTAAAGGGAGCCTACTGGGACTACGAAATTAAAAATGCCCAAGTCAAAGGATTGGACGGCTACCCTGTTTTTACTGATAAAAAGCTCACAGACATCAACTACTTGGTTACAGCAAAGCATTTAATTGATGCGCCAAATCTTCAGTCATGTTTTGCCACTCATAACGCTCATACAATTGCAGCCATCATGAGCTTGGCAGCAAATCAGCCTGAACAGATAGAATTTCAACGGCTCTACGGAATGGGAGAATTGCTTTACTCTGCCTGTGATGAGACCTTTAATAATTTTAGTCAGACCAGCATCTATTGCCCCATTGGCAAACACAAGGAACTGTTGCCTTATTTGGTCCGAAGATTGCTGGAGAATGGAGCGAACAGCTCATTCATTAATCAATACCTAAGCACCAAGATTCCAGCAAGTCAGCTAGCCCTAAATCCTGCTCATTCTATTAAGGAGAAGCTTGATCAGGAGCGTCTTTCCAATATTCCATTGCCTGCAGAGCTATATTTACCAAGAATTAATTCCAAGGGTTTAGATTTAAGCGAACCTGAGTGTCTTGATAGAGTTAGCGGTCATGTAGGGCTTTTATCCCAAGAGGGCATTCATGCTTCTTCTATTAGCTCGCTAGAGCTCCAGAGATTCGAGAGCCAACAGGTAGCTTCGATCGTCAATCAATCGCCTATTGGCACAGTAGAATTCTCTAGCGCTGCAGAAATCACTAATCTCAACATCAGGGTATCTTCAGACTGGCGTGCTACCCCATTAGAGAAACGAGCCTTGCTATTAAATCAAGTGGCTAATTCCATTGAGGGTCAATCAACAACATTTATTGATCTACTGATGCATGAGGCTGGAAAAACTATTCAAGATGCCCATGATGAAATTAGAGAGGCTATTGATTTCTTAAGATATTATGCCGAGCAATCACAGAGCTTAATCTCTGATACAAAACAACTAGGTCCAACAGGCGAAGACAACATACTGGAATATTGCCCAAAAGGCGTTGTGGCATGCATTAGCCCATGGAACTTCCCACTTGCTATCACCTTAGGGCAAATTGCAGCAGCTCTAGTTACTGGTAATACCGTGATTGCCAAGCCTTCTGAGCATGCATCCTTAGTGGCTTATCATGCACTCAGTTTATTTTTTCAAGCAGGATTGCCTCAAGACGCTTTGCATGTATTGCTGGGAGGCAGTGAGGTTGGTAATGCAATCCTTTCTTCGCAAGCTCTTGATTTAGTTGTCTTCACAGGCTCACTGAAGACTGCAAAAAATATTCATATAACCCTTGCCGCGAAACCAGGCAAGATTATTCCTTTGATCGCTGAAACAGGGGGGTTAAATTCTATGGTAGTAGACTCCAGCGCTCTAATAGAGCGTGCATGCGATGACATTGTGCGATCTGCTTTTAACTCGGCAGGCCAGAGGTGTTCAGCATTAAGGTTGTTACTAGTCCATGAAAAAATTTATGATGAATTAATCACCATGCTTAAAGGCATGATGGATGAAATGATCATTGGCAATCCAGAGAATTTTAGCGTGGACATGGGTCCCATCATTACCTTTGAGGCTGCTCAGAAGCTTTATGATTATCTGGACACATTTAATTCATCTGGACTTTTAATCTATCAATCCAAGCTTCCAAGCGCCTTGAATAAGCAATGGATACCTCCCACTCTTATTGAGATTGCCTCACTGGAGGGACTCACTGAAGAGCAGTTTGGTCCTATCTTGCATATTATGAAGTTTACTGAGTCTACGCTAGACAATGATTTATTAGATATTGATTCTAAGGGCTATGCTTTAACTTTTGGAATTCATACTAGGATAGATGCAAGGGCTATTCACGCTGCGAGCCTTGTTTCAGCAGGGAATACTTATATTAATAGAGATATCGTTGGTGCGGTCGTCGAAACTCAACCCTTTGGCGGCAAAAACCTTTCTGGTAGCGGTCTAAAAGCAGGGGGCCCAAACTACCTCATTCAATTCGTAGACGAAAGAACTATATCAATCAATACAGTGGCCATTGGAGGAAACGCTGCTTTGCTCAACCAGGCCAGTGAAGATGCTCACTAATCTCATGATCTCCTCAAGCCTTATATCTAATATAATAGAAATATGAATGAATCAGATACCTCCAGGATCATAGAGATGGCGTGGGAAGACAGAACGCCTTTTGATGCGATTGAAGTGCAATTTGGTCTAAACGAACAAGCTGTTAAAGAGCTCATGAGAGACAATTTAAAGAGATCTTCTTACCAACTTTGGCGCAAAAGAGTCACTGGCAGGGCCACCAAACATCTTGCAAAAAGAAGCTTCTCTGTGGGACGACACCAGTCTTATGATCAAAATAAGCATTAATTAGAGCTGGTTATCTAGATTTTTTAAGTACTCTGCAACAACTTTAGGAGCACTAATGTCGGCTAGCTCCTCTGCTAGAGGATTGTAATTTGTATTAGTGTTAACGTCATAGGTCCAAACTTCCCCAGTTGCATCTATGATGATTTCAATTCCAGCTATCCCAATGTCATTAACTGCTAAAAATTCTTCATAGCTAGACAAGTTGGAAAGTTGAAAATCTTTTAGAATTCTAAATTTTTGAAAATCACCAGTAGGGCAGTTTGATTCCACCTGACATGAATCTGATGGGCATAGCTCGAAGCCTTCTGAGGTATCGACTTCTACGGCATATAAGAACTTAGCATTAACAAATTCCATTCTAATGATGGTTTCATCTGGGGATTGTATGTATTGTTGAAGTAAGTTAATGCCATCCGGAGAGCTTTCAAATTCGTCACTATTGATGTACTTTTCTAAGGATGCTTTGTCAGCAAACTTGTAAACACCCAAGCCTTTTCCAGCTCTATTGTGCTTTGATATTAATGGAAAGCTAATTTTCATAGCTCCTTCCAAGAGAGTATTTTTTCTGACACTGGCAAATGTAGCTGGAGTTTTAATATTGCACTTTTCTAATTCCTGGTACTGTCTAATTTTACTAATCTCTAGATCTAATGCGCGAGGTCCATTAACAACTTTACGATTGTGACGCTTTAGCCACTCCAAGATGCCCAGCGCTAGCTCGGGCTCATAGCGATGGTTTCTCGAGTGAGATGAGGCGCTCATTCTATTGTAAAAAACACCTTCTGGCGGAATATCCAGTAAGTTAAAATTCATCTCAGGGATATACCAAAAAGTATAAGGAGCGCCAAGCTCAATTAGAGCCTCCTCAAAAGGAGATAGCCATTCTTTATTTTCATGAATAATATAAATCATGCTTATTTTAATCCAGTCCTTAGACCATCAATTAAATCATCAAGATCCTCTAGTCCGGCCGAGATTCTAATCAGTCCCTCAGAAATTCCAGCAGTCTTTTTTTCCTTGGCAGTTAAGGGCGCATGAGTCATGGTGTAAGGATGGCAAACAAGACTTTCAAACCCCCCCAATGATTCTGCGAGAGAAAATAACTCTACATTTTTAAAAAATTTTCTTACCGCAGGCAGGCCTCCTTTTAGTTCGAAACTTAACATTCCACCAAACCCCTTTTGCTGTTTTTTTGCGATCAAGTGAGAGGGATGACTTTCTAATCCAGGATAATATACGGCTCCAACTTTTTTATTATTTGATAACACTTCAGCAAGGCCCATTGCGTTTCTCTCGTGGGTATTCATACGAAGATTTAAAGTTCTTAATCCTCTGAGCGTTAAGTAGCTATCAAAGGGAGCGCCAGCCACGCCAGTTGCATTGGCCCATTCCTGAATTTGATCGTGCAGTTTTCTGGTTTTGACAATCACGGCTCCACCAACAACATCTGAATGCCCATTAATATACTTAGTGGTTGAATGCATGACTATATCTGCTCCAAGCGCTAGAGGATTTTGAAGCGCTGGAGATAAAAAAGTATTATCAGCCGCCACTAGAGCTTTTGATATTTTAGCTAATTTAACTATTGCTTTTATATCTACGCTTTGTAGCAAGGGGTTCGAGGGGGTCTCAATCCAGATTAATTTTGGTTTAATTTTCTTGATTGATTTTTCAAAATCTGAAAGTACGTTTTGGTTAACAAAATGAGCCCTTAAGGCTTTTTTTTCGTGCAACATAGAAAACAATCTAAAGGTTCCCCCATAACAATCATGAGGCAAAATTACATGATCATTAGCACCCAGTAGATTAGCTACCAAGTTAATGGCTGATAAGCCAGAGCTGGTGATTGTTCCTCCAAAGCCTTCTTCTAGTTCAGCAAGGGTTTCAGCTAGGATATCTCTGGTTGGGTTTCCGCATCTGGTGTAGTCATACTTCTGTTCTTTTTCAAATTGCTTAAAAGCAAAGTTTGACGATAGATATAGGGGCGGGACCACCGCACCATGTTGAGAATCTGTTTCTAAGCCTGTCCTAGTTGCAATAGTGTCTTTGTTTAATTTTTTAGTCATTTCGGAAACCTCTCAAGCCATTTTAAAATTGGGCAGGCAAAAAAAAACCCATCTGCTTTACTAGATAGGTTTCCAAAACGTCTATTTAGCTGAATTTATAAAGCACCCGCAAGCTGAATTCAAATCGGTGCTGAGATAATTCTATTTTAAATTTTTAAGTTTGGGAAGCTTTGACCATAAAAATATTATGATAAAGTAATTTTATGCCACTCATTGACCCCTTAAAAAATATCGTTGATCCTGAGACTAAGCAACTAGTCAATTTTTTTAATGAGACCTTAGGATTTTGCCCTAATTCTGTTTTGACCATGCAAAGGCAGCCCTCTATAGCCAAGGCGTTTGTTCAGCTCAATATGGCCGTGATGGAGAATCACGGACTATTAACTCCAGAATTTAAACGATTAATTGCTTTTGTGAGCAGCAATACTGCAGGGTGTAGATATTGCCAAGCGCACACCATTAGAGCAGCAGAGAGATACGGCGCATCTCACGATAGATTAAGTAATGTATGGGACTTTCAAAACCAAGAGTGCTTCACAGATGCTGAAAAAGTAGCCTTAAGCTTTACTCAACAGGCAAGTTCGGTGCCTGTGAATATTACCCCTGAGGTTGAATCGCAACTCAAGGAATGCTGGTCTGATGAGGACATTGTTGAAATTATGGGTGTAATTGCTTTGTTCGGTTTTTTAAATAGATGGAATGATGTCATGGCTACATCTATAGAAAATGATGCAAAAATCTCCGGAGAGGAATTGCTTACAGATATTTCTTGGCATCCTGGAAAGCATACCTAGATTTCTAAACTAGATTGTAAAGGATTAAGTTTTTTTCCAGCGTGTTTTTGCTTTAGATCCTGTTTTTTTATTGCCGCCAGGGTTTCCAGCGCTATTGCCGCTAGGTCTTCCGGCGTTACTGCCACCAGGTCTTCCAGCACCACTTCCACCAGGTCTTCCAGCACCACTTCCACCAGGTCTGCCAGCACTATTGCCACTAGGTCTTCCAGCACCACTTGATCGTGAGCCACTTCCACCAGGTTTTGAGAAACTATTTCCAGATTTGCTGTCAGAGCTTCGGTTGTTTCTAGAGAAAGCAGGTTTTCTGCCTCTTGGATTTCTTGATCTGGAATCACCACCACCGCCACTTGAAGGCTTATCAGTTGGCTTGAAAGCTTCATGGCTGGTTTGATCAATTTTAATTTTGAGGAGTCCTTCAATGCCTCGTAAAAATTTATGCTCATCAACGCTCATTAAAGAGATGGCAGTTCCTTCTTGCCCGGCTCGACCTGTTCGACCAATCCTATGAATGTAATCATTTGGGTAAGTTGGCATATCAAAATTCACAACAAAGGGTAGGTTACTAATATCTATACCTCGAGCAGCAACATCAGTTGCAACTAAGATTCGCACATCCTTTTCCTTAAACTCTCTTAATGCCCTAGTTCTTGCTCCTTGAGTTTTATCACCATGAATAGTTCCAGTTTGAATGCCTGCTGCATTCAGATGTTTGGAAATTTTTTCGCAGCCATGCTTTGTTCGTGAGAAAACCAAGGCTTGTGCCCATTGCTCATCCTCAATCATGTGAGCCAGCAAATCATTCTTTTTACCTTTATCAACGTGGTAAATGACCTGTTTAATTTTAGTAACAGCAGTGTTCGGTGATTGGGCGCTAATTTCAACCAACTCATTGCCCAAGGATTGAGCTAGTTTTTTAATCTCTGGAGAAAAAGTTGCTGAGAATAATAAATTTTGTCTCTCTGGAGGAGTCATGCCAATAATCTTTTTGATGTCATGTATGAAACCCATGTCTAGCATGTGATCAGCCTCATCTAAGACGAGTATTTGCACTTGATCTAGCTTAACGGCTTTCTGATTAACCAAATCTAGCAATCTCCCTGGAGTTGCAACCAAGACATCTACGCCTTTTTTTAGCTTAGATTTTTGTGGGAATATTTTTGCCCCGCCAAATACAGCAGTGGAGGTGATTGAAGTGAACTTACCGTATGTGTATACGCTTTCTCTAACTTGAGCTGCAAGCTCACGGGTTGGAGTTAACACAAGAGCATGAACATTCTTACCATAAGGTTTTGCTCTATCTTGAAGCATTTCGATGATCGGCAGAACAAAGCTTCCAGTCTTACCTGTTCCCGTCTGAGCTGCAGCCATGAGGTTCTTGCCTGCAAGGATGACTGGTATGGCTTGTTGTTGGATTTCAGAAGGTTCTGTGTGCTTGAGTTCTTCGAGTGATCTTAATATTGGTTCGGATAAACCGAGTTCTTTAAATAACATTTTTTCTTAATAAAATAGGGGATGAGAGAGTTCAGATGACTGCAGGTTATAGACTTAGATGCCTTGGGTCAATTAAAGATTAGATATAAATATACATTAACTTTCATCTTGGGCTATGCCTTTGCTCTTTTTCTCGTATAATCCCCATCAATTTAAGGTCACCATGAATAAAAATACACTAAGAAATATAGCAATTATTGCCCATGTAGATCATGGAAAAACAACACTGGTTGATAAGTTACTTCAGCAATCTGGCACTCTTGATCGAAAGAGTATGACCACTGATCGAATTATGGATTCCAATGATCAAGAGAAAGAAAGAGGTATTACTATTCTTGCAAAGAATACAGCTATTAATTGGAAGGATCATCGAATTAATATCATCGACACACCGGGCCATGCAGATTTTGGTGGAGAGGTTGAGAGAGTGCTATCAATGGTGGACTCAGTCTTATTGCTGGTGGATGCTGTAGATGGACCAATGCCACAAACACGATTTGTTACTCAAAAAGCATTTGAGCTGGGACTAAAACCTATTCTTGTTGTAAATAAGGTTGACCGACCTGAAGCAAGACCTCATTGGGTTCTAGATCAAGTATTTGAATTATTTGATAATCTTGGCGCGACAGACGAGCAATTAGATTTTAATGTCATATACGCATCTGCGCTCAATGGGCTCGCAGGTCTAGAAGCAGATGATTTAGCAGAGGACATGACACCATTGCTTGATATGATCGTAGAAAAGGTCTCAGCACCAGATGTTGATGAAGAGGCCCCATTCAGAATGCAAATTAGTGCGCTGGACAGTAACAGTTATGTTGGTGTAATAGGAATCGGCAGAATCACAGGTGGATCTGTTAAACCTAATGAAAGAATTGTGGTGGTTGACAAAGATCTTAAAGAGAGAAAAGCAAAAATATTACAAGTGCTGGGGCACCATGGCTTAGAGCGCGTGGAGATTGAAGAAGCCAAGGCAGGTGATATTATTTGCGTTACTGGGGTTGAGGCTCTAAACATCTCAGACACCCTGTGCGATCCCGATCACATTAATCCCATGCCTCCCTTGACTGTTGATGAGCCCACTGTGAGCATGGTCTTTCAAGTTAATGATTCACCATTTTGTGGTCAAGAGGGAAAGTATGTCACCTCAAGAAATATTAAAGATCGTTTAGAGCAAGAGCTCATTCACAATGTTGCTTTAAGAGTGGAAGAGGGTGAAAGCGCAGATAAGTTTAAAGTTTCAGGGCGCGGTGAGTTGCATCTTTCCGTTCTCATTGAAACTATGAGAAGAGAAAACTATGAGCTAGCTGTCTCAAAGCCCCAAGTGATTCAGCGAGAAGTTGATGGCGAGATTCATGAGCCCTTTGAGATTGTGGTTATTGACATTGAAGAGCAGCATCAAGGTGCCATCATGGAAGAGATGGGTAACAGGAAGGCTGATCTTCAGTCGATTGTGGTGACCGAGAATGGCAGGATGAAACTAGACTTTATGGCTCCTTCCCGAGGCATGATTGGTTTTCGTTCAAGTTTTTTAACCTTGACCAGTGGCAGTGGAATCCTTACCAGTATATTTGATCACTATGGCCCTGCTAAAAAAGGTGAGATTGCTAAGCGTCAAAATGGTGTCATGTATTCTATGACTGCTGGAAAAACATTAGCTTATGGCCTATTTAATTTGCAAAATCGCGGCAGAATGTTCGTTGGCCATGGCTTGGACGTCTATAAAGGTCAGATTGTTGGGCTGCATGCTCGCGACAATGACTTGCCAGTGAATCCTACTAAAGCCAAGCAATTAAATAATATCCGAGCTGCAGGCACAGATGAAAATCTAATCCTGACACCTCATATAGTTCATACCTTGGAGCAAGCACTTGAGTTTATTGAAGACGATGAGTTAGTTGAAGTAACGCCAGAAAGCATTAGATTAAGAAAAAAAGTTATTAGGTAATTCTAAGGCCTTATCTGTTGCAAGCTGATCAAAGAGGATAAGATAAAATTTGACTCAGTATTTTTTGAAGGTAGCTTGAAATGACCTATGTTATTTTTTTATTATTTTTTTCTTTTGCCTTATACCTAGGCAATGCTGCGGTATCTATTTTTCTTGGCATTCTCTTTGCTCTAACGATTAAGCCAGAAAAAACGTTTATCTCAAGAACCATAGGAACCACTCCACTTCAAATTGGGATTGTAATTTTGGGAGCCACCATTAGTCTCCCATATGCATGGAGCGTAAGTGCAAGTTATCTCCCCTGGATCTCATTGTTTGTTATCTCTTCTTTCTTCACTGGTCTCCTTCTTGGAAAGCTCCTTGGGATCCAGAGACGGATTGCTTTTTTGTTGTCTGCTGGTGCCGCAATCTGCGGAGGCACGGCCATGGCCGCCATTGCTCCAATTATTAAAGCAAAGCCACAAGAACTTATGGTTGGCATGACTATCGTATTTTTGCTGAATGCTATAGCCATAGTTGTATTTCCAATGATGGGTGACTACCTTGAGATGACCAACTTTCAATTTGGTGCTTGGTCAGCTCTAGCCATTCATGACACAAGTTCAGTCATAGGCTCAGCCCTTACTTATAGCGACGAATCAGCTCAGGTTGCAGCTACTTTAAAGCTTGGAAGAACCATTTGGATTATTCCACTGATCCTGATTACAAATTGGGTATTTAATCGTGAAACAGAAGCAACTAAATTTCCTCGTTTTATCTTATTTTTTATTTTAGCCATTACTGTCAACACTCTTTTTAACTTTCACGGAGAGGTTCTAGAGATCTTAAAATTATTGAGCCAAAGCTTTTTAATGCTCGGGTTATTTTGTATTGGCACGCAGTTTCAAGCCCAGGAATTTAAGGCGATTAGTGGCAGGCCACTAATACTAGCTTTAATAATTTGGCTGATGGTGATCCCTGCTTCTTATTTTTTAGTAACCTATCTTTAAATAAATCTAGAAATTTCTTGATTCATTCAAGAAAAAATCTCACTCATCGGCTATGATCTAGGTGAATAGAGGTAATATTTATGAAGGATTTTAATAATAAGGTTGCTGTTGTAACTGGTGCTGGCAGTGGAATCGGAAGAGGTATAGCAGAACATGCAGCCAAGGCGGGCATGAGAGTTGTTTTAGCAGATATTAATGAAGAAGGCCTCAACGAAACTTTAGCATTGGTAAAAGCCTGTGGGGTTGAAGCCATTGCAAGAGTGACCGATGTGAGCAGCCTGGATGAAGTTGAAAATTTAGCCAGCCAAACCTATGAAACTTTTCAGGGTTGTGACCTGCTTTTCAATAATGCAGGCGTGTTAGGCCCTGCTGCTCTAGACGAAGTCAATCGAGATATGTATGACTGGCTCATCAATATTAATCTGGGTGGTTGCTTTAATGGTATTCATGCATTTCTTCCAAGAATGAAAGCATCTGGTCAGGAGTCCCATATTATCTCAACATGCTCAACATCTGGCTTTATTGCCTATCCGATGCTTGGTCTTTACTCCGCCTCAAAGTTTGGCATTCGAGGCTTGATGACTTCTCTCCGCGCTGAACTTCAAATGAGTCAATCTCCAGTAGGGGTCAGCATAGTTTGCCCAGGAGAAGTTACCACCAATATCGTAAACTCTACTTTTGATTCACATGAACCTGCTAGGCCCTCTACATCTAATTCAATTGATCCCGCTGCAATGTTGGAAGTAGCAGCGGAAGACGCACAGAATACTTTTCCAATTTCTCCGTTAGAGGCTGCAGAAGCAATATTTGCTGGCATCGTAAACAAAGAATTTTATATTTTTACCCACAAAGGTTACAAAAGACAACTTGAAGATATTTCCACAGAGTATCTTGAAGCCTTTGATCGCGCCATGTTCCAATAAATTCCAATGATTCAAAAAATAATTCTAGCTGCCTTAGTTGCAATAGTTATAGCCGCTATTATCTTTGGCCCTAAGGCTTTACGTGTTTACAAAATGATTCATCTTTATGACGAAGATAAAATTGTCTACAATTTTTTAAATATGAATAAAGTGTTTCCAAGCACCCCAATAACAGCAGCAATTACAAAACATTCATTTGACTCAAGGCCTATGACTCTTCCGGTTAACTATGAGTTAGACGGTCAGACCTATAATCTAGAACAGGCGTTGGAATACTTTAAGTCTGATGGCATGGTTGTTTTGCATCAAGGCAAAATTGTTTATGAAAATTATTGGCTAGGCAATTCTGCTGAGCAGCCCCATATCTCTTGGTCTGTTGCCAAATCATTTTTGTCAGCCTTGATTGGAATTGCATTTGATGAAGGTCGTATTGCTAGTTTAAATGATCCTATTACCAAATATCTCTCTGATTTTATTGGGACTGGTTACGAGGGAGTGACCATTAAAGATATTTTACAAATGTCCTCAGGCATAGAGTTTAACGAGGATTACGCAGACTATAACTCTGATATCAATCGTTTTGGTAGGGCGATAGCTATGGGAAGCTCCATGCGAGATTTTGCTAAGACTCTAGAGAATGGAAGAGAGCCAGGTACTTACAATCACTATGTCAGCATTGACACTCAGATGCTTGCCATGCTTCTAGAGGAGGTCACAGGTCAATCTGTAACACAAAATCTCCAAGAGAAGATATGGAATAAAATTGGGATGGAGCATAGCGCCTATTACATGGTTGATGATACTGGCATGGAAGTTGCCCTGGGTGGATTAAATGCTACGCTCAGAGATTATGCAAAATTCGGACTCTTGTATTTGAATAACGGGTTCTGGAACGGAGAGGAGGTAGTCCCTCAGAGCTGGATAGAAGCCTCTCATGCAATTGATGGCAACCATCTTACTCCAGGTATAAATGAGAGCTCATCCAACAGTTGGGGTTACGGCTATCAGTGGTGGATCCCGGGGTCTCCCGATAGTGATTTCTTAGCTGCAGGAATTTATAATCAATACATCTATATCGATCCTATCACCCAAGTTGTGATTGCTAAAACATCTGCAAATCATAAATTTAACCAAGAGCGGGAGTATTCTAAACAGGCCCATGTGGCCATGTTCAGAACGATCGCCAACGCCGCTGGAGAGCTACAACAAAATGACTAAATTACTCGCATATATTTTAATTTTCAGCCTATCCTTAAATGCTAGTGCATGGTGGGACACTGGGCACAAGATGGTTTGTGCAGAAGCCTATGAGCTTTTGTCCCCATCTGCACAAAAGATTGTTGACCCACTAGTAGCTGATGAGGGAACATTTGCGCGAGCCTGTCTCTGGGCTGATTATATAAAGCGAGAGAGGCGAGAAACTGGTTCTTGGCATTATATTAATCTCCCAGACAGCCAGCAAAATACATTTGAGACGCAGTGTCCTAAGAACGGCTGTTTAATACAAGCATTTTATGATCAGCTAGAGCTATTAAAAGATCCTAATAGCGACTTTAGGGTCAAGCAAGAAGCTTTATGGTTTGTTGGGCATTTTGTGGGAGATATACACCAGCCTATGCACGCTGGTTATCCAAAAGATTTAGGGGGCAACAGGCATCAACTGCAACTAGAAGATGGAACTCAGTCAAACATGCACAAGGTCTGGGATGGTCAGATTATTGAATACGCTGAATCGAAACTTGGAAAAGACCAATTTTATCAAGGCGTTAAGCAAAAAATTACAATGCTCATGAAGCAAGAGCATTCATCCCAAATAGAGGTGTGGGCTCAAGAAAGTCGAAATTTAGCTATGTCAGATTCACTGGGTTATAGGGGCCAAGCCTTAGAATTAGCATCAGAAGAGTACATGGACCAGCATATTGAGATTGTGCAAGAGAGAATTGCGTTGGCCGCAATCAGACTTAACCAGATTTTATCTAACGCATTTAACGCTAATGAGTAAGGTGTTGTTGAGCATCTCATTTGTTTAAAAATTTTAAGTTCCGGCCGAAAAAAAATACAAGGTATGTCTTATCGCTCGATGGCGGGGGTGTAAGAGCCATAGCAGCCTTAGTCTTTTTAAAGCATCTAGAGATTGAATCCGGCAAAAAAATTGCTGATATATTTGATTTGTTTATAGGTACCAGTGCTGGTGGCATCAATGCTTTAAACATTGGTGGGCTTGGTATGAATGCTGCTGACCTTGAGCGCTTCTGGTCAGCAGAGAATTTAACCAAAACTATGTCCAAGTCTTTCTGGGATTCAGCATCTTTTTTGCAGAGCAAGCCTAAGTATGACGGCGTTGGGAAGCGTGAAGTTTTTTCTAAGTACTTTAAAGATTTATCTCTAGGAGAGTCAGACAAACACGTGGCAGTTCTTGCCTATGATGTTGAGCAGCGAAAACCGCGCCTATTGAGCTCTTACGGCACACCGGGAATTAAGATGCTAAGTGCAGCTAGTGCAACCAGCGCAGCACCAATTTATTACTCCACTTTTGAAATTGACGACGGCAGCTGGTTGATTGATGGTGGGATAGTTGCAAACAACCCATCATTGCTTGGCTATTCAGAGGCAAAAAAACTTTTTCCTAAGGATCATATAAAAGTGCTTAGCATTGGAACTGGAATCAATCGCCGAAAAATCAATGGTAAACATTCCTCTAAGTGGGGCGCACTTAATTGGCTCAATCATGACATTCTTGGGATTATGTTGGAATCCAGTATCTTTGATGTGATAGCAAGCGATTTGATTGGCAGCGACTATTTAAGGGTGAACTCTCCTACTGGTCTGGTAAACAGAAGAATGGACGATAACTCAGAAGTTAATTTAGAGCGTATTCATTTGATGGGAATGGATTGGTGGAAGGAGTTTGGAGCTCAGACCAAAGACTTTTTAAATCCCTGATTTATAAGCTTTATTGGGTAAAATGCTGTACACTTCATTTTTTGTTTTTCATTAGAAAGGAATTTTATGAATATTTATGTTGGAAATCTCCCTTGGAGTATAGATGACTCAGGTCTTGAGCAAGTTTTTGCGGAACACGGTACTGTAACCTCAGCTCGAGTTATTACTGATCGTCAAACTAACCGCTCTCGTGGTTTTGGTTTTGTTGAAATGTCTGACGGTGGCGAAAATGCCATCCAAGCACTAAACGATGCCGAAGTAGATGGTAGAAAATTAACAGTTAACGAATCTCGTCCTAGAGACGAATAGAGGATATAAAATATGAATATTTACGTAGGAAATCTCCCTTGGAGCATAGATGACTCAGGTCTTGAACAAGTTTTTGCTGAGCACGGCACAGTAACATCAGCTAAAGTTGTTACAGATCGTGAAACTAATCGTTCACGTGGTTTTGGTTTTGTTGAAATGTCTGATGGTGGCGAAAATGCCATTCAAGCATTAAACGATGCTGAAGTTGACGGTAGAAAATTGGTAGTTAACGAGTCTCGTCCAAAGACTTAGTTCATGAGTTACCTCGGACTGATTGGCCTCTTTGGCTTGATTGGTATAACGGGGTTATTGAACAAAGTTCATCCAAATCAATCCGGTAGCTCAATAAGAATATTGGGTTTACTGGGTTTCTTGGGTCTGGCTGGGTTTTGGGTACCCACACTCTCACCCTGCGGCGCTTTCGGCGCTTTTGGTATTTGGAATCATCAAAATCTCACTATCTCACGCTTATCCTATCTAGGGTTTCTAGGCACGACTGGAATCATTCAGACGGCTATCTTTTATCTTTAGTAGCTAGGATTAATAGTCCGGCGGCTATTGCTAAATTTTTAATAAAGTTCTGTGCCTCGTGCGCTTGCCCAGGATCGCCTGCAAGAGCCCAAAAATCATGAATATAGACATTAATAATGATTGTGAGGCCAAATAACATTAAGGCAGTTTGTCGAAGATTTTTTCCTAGAACCAAGAAGATTCCTCCAATAACTTGCAGGACAATGGTCAGAGGCAAAAGAGCAGAGCTCAGAGGCACGCCTTTCATCCGCATTAGGGTCAAGGTGCCCATAAAATCAAACACCTTGCTAAGCCCAGGAACAATAAAGTAAATGCCCAGCAAAGATCTACCAATAATAAAATACAAATAATCAAACTTTTTTAATAGGTCCACAGTTTCTTCCTGTTCTTAATGGTAATAGTAGATTAATATTACCTTAAACTCGGAGCCACTATGACAATTATTTCCTACCCACTAAAAGCCTCAGCCTTGCTTGCAATATTTATTTTTGCTTTCACTGCTTGCTCTTCCTCGCTTAAAACAGATTTATTAAAACAAGCAGTGGAGAACTCTGATAGAAATCAAGATTACGCTGCCAGAGATCATTCTCGCCATCCCTATGAGACCTTATCGTTTTTTCGTATTAGCCCAGAAATGGACGTGCTAGAACTTGCTGCTGGCGGTGGTTGGTACACAGAGATTCTTGCCCCTTATCTTAAGGACTCAGGCACATTAACTGTTTCTCATTACAATCCAGAAGCAGGGGCATACTTCAAAAGATCCAGAGATGCATTCGAGAAAAAAGTCTCATCAAATCCTCTATTCCAAGGCGTTTCTGTTGTCACAGCCGAGGTACCGCCTACTCAACCTTACGTGGCCCCAGCATCCAAAGATCTGGTGTTAACGTTTAGAAATTTGCACAACTGGCTCGCTCGAGATGCCATGGAATCAGTGATGTTGGAAGCATACAATGCATTAAGGCCTGGTGGGTATTTTGGTGTGGTCGAGCATCGCGCTCCCGAGGATGCCACTCTCGAGTTTATGCAAACTAGCGGCTATGTTTCTCAATCACTGGCCATTCAGGCCGCTGAAAGCGCGGGCTTTGCTCTGGTTGCCAGCTCAGAGATCAATGCAAATGCTAAGGATACAAAAGACCATCCCAAAGGCGTATGGACTTTGCCTCCATCCTTAAGATTGAAAGATGAAAATCGACAGAAATACCTAGAGGTAGGTGAATCCGACAGAATGACTTTATTGTTTATGAAGTAGATCGTTTTGGGGTGATAAAAAACAAAATCACTCCGGATAGTGAGCTAATCAGCGCGAGGATTGAGAAGACTTTCATCAGGATGTTATTGATATTATCTCTGTCAACGTAGTCCATGATGTGGAGCCCCCACATTAAGTCCCATAGTCTCCAGCTAGACGATCTGATGGCCACAATGTCCCCTGTCCAGGCATCAATATACACATTAATGCTGTCTTTATGATTGGTTTGCACTTGATAGAGAGGCAGTGACCGTCCGCGATACTCAGCTCCAGCTGGCACTTCCAATATTTCCCTTGCGCTTAAGGCTTGCAATGAAGTTTTGGCATCGACTATTTCCATGGCTTGATTTGAATCTATCTGAGGTGCCTCAGTTCCATCTTGCTTGAGGTAAAGTGTTTGGCTGGCGGTTTCAACTTGAATTAGGAGCTCTCCCAATCTGATAAATGGCCTCATCGACTTAGCTTTGATTGATGGCAGCTCTTGTAAATTAAAGTCAATCTCTTGAAAAGACTGATTTCTTAAATGCTCACCTCTGACTAACTCAATTTGATTGTATGCAAAGTAAATTCCAGAAATAGTCCATAACAACAACTGAATAGAGATAAATAAACTTAAATATTTATGAATTTTTTTAATGTAAGGTTTCATCTTTTTAATAAGCTAACAATTTCTTCAATCTTATCATCGACCAACTCCTCAGCAGACAATGAATCTTTGATGCAAGATCTCAAGTGCACTTTTAAAATCTTACCCTCAACACTTACTAAGGCATTTTTTACCGCTTTAACTTGATTGAGGATATCTATGCAATACTTCTCTCCTTCAATCATTGCTTGCAATCCTCTCACTTGACCTTCAATCTTTTTGAGATTGATGAGCTGATCTTTATGAGTCGCATGCTTCATTTTGCTCATAGGAAACTTGGGACTATATAGGTGAAAAGGGTTGCAAATATAAAAATACTAGCTGAAACATAGTAAATCACTCTAGATCTTTTCCGTGTCTTCATGCACAAACGACCCAGCTCGGGATCAGCGGGGCAGGGGAGATTATAATTTCTGTAATTGGCATACCCAGCAATTAGCAACATCACCAAGGCAAAGAAGGTGATGTGGATCTTGTACTGTGAAAGAGTTATTAGAAAGGGAAAAGTGCTCACGAGAGCAGCAAAACTCGCTCCCGCTCCCAAAGCAACAAAAACAGCAGGCAAAGCGCAGCAAACTAGAGTGGAGGATGAGGCAAACAGCGACAAAAAATTAGCTTTTTGCTCATCAATGCTGCGCTCTATCTCCATCCTTAAATTTTAATGATCTGAAGATCTGTGGCGTTCTGGCCATTTGAAAGAATTTTCTTTTTAATATCCTCAAAATCAATAATTGCATCCCTATCAAAGGCAAGCAAAACTTTACCACCACTTAAATCTACATCTAATTTTAAGATGGACTGATTTTTAGAAAATGTTTTTTCAATGCCTCTGGCACAAAAATCACAAACCATGCCGCTCACACTAACCACGGCAACCTGTTTTCCCTCTAAATCTACGATGAAGTTATCAAATCGTTTTGGGTTCACTTCAAGCAGCTTTCCATCGACCATGGTGTCATGAAGATGCCCTTCATGATTGTGGCTCTCCATGTCATGCATAGTATGATTATGTGCGCTGGTGTAAACAGCAGCCATCATTACAAAAACTAAGTATAAATATTTCATATTTTCTTCTTATAAATTAACAAATTAAAACCTATACATAAAATGAATGTCCCATTCTGAAGTATCAGCATAACCAACCTCCATTAAAGCATTCCCCTTAAAAAATTTTAGCACTGGGTAAGTATTCCAGTCGCCCATTAATTCATTGTGCTTAGATTTAATCATTAACCAGGTATGCAGGTCACCATACTCACCAATATAAGGTGCAATTCCAAGTTGCAGGTATTGCTCGGCATAATCCAGTTTTTCTGTTTGTGTTTCCTTGTAGCCAAATCCAGAGAAAAGTCTTCTTGTTTCCCAATCACCATGCACCCCATAAAAGTAGTGGTCCAGTCCCTCGGATGATAGCCCTGATTGCAAGTATAAATTTCGTTGAGAGTGTTTAGTGTTTTTTCTGTTTAGCAGATAAGTCAGCCTAAAGTAAGAATAATTAACGTCAAAATATTTGTCTTTTACTTGCTCAACACCAAGAGAAAACTTGTAAGTAGGAGAGTAGTGATAGTAGGTAGAATTCTGCATTTCGTTAGACTGCAGCATCACAGTTGACCCACCTGAGTAAGAAATAGGCCTTGCTTCAATAACAAGAGCGCATGCTAATAAGACATAGCAACATATATATTTTATACCCACGGGGGGTATTATATCACCAACTAATTTATTGCTCAATCTCTGCTTGTTGTGATAACGTTTTCATCTAACCATCCAACGGAGAAGAATTATGATTAAAAGACTATCATTTTGCCTACTGGCAATGAGTTTCACTTTAACTGCAGCGCACCATGAGAGTGGTGAGCACCATGCTGATATGCCTAAAGATAGCCTGGTTTACATATCAACCTACACCATGCCTGCTGGTGGCAACATGGAGGCTCTAAAAAAATCTCTTAAAACTAATATCGCTACTCTTGAAAAAGATGGTTACAACTCATGCGGGATGCTTCAGCATCAATTTGGTGGCGATAGAGCCTTCATGACCTACTGTAATTTTGATAGCTGGGAGCAATTTGCCGAGATAAACGATCAAGAATCAACTCCAATGGGAGGATCTAAGCAATTGTTTGGTGATCATACAGATAAGTTAGCAGCAGTAGTAGAAAGGAATCTTACAAAGCCTACAGCCTATGTCTTAGAGGCTAAATATAGTTTTGGTCCCTATCTCACAGACAATGAAAAACGCGCCAATGCCAAGTTATTGTTTGATGCTTACAACAGCTCTTTTGGTGGCTGTAATTTAACTGAGCATTTTTGGGGCCCAGAAATGACTTGGAATATTTACTGTGGATATGAAAGTTATGCTGAGTTTGCAGTCAAAGTGAAGGCCCTTTCAGTTATTCATGAAGATGAACTTGCCGATATGAAACTTGATGTAATGACCCATTCGGACCATTTGTGGACAAGAGTGCTCAAATAACCCAACGTTGTAACACCACAAATAAAAGAGGGGCTTAGGTCCCTTTTTTATTTTTTCGGCTAAAAATTACTGAGACTTAAATTTTTATCCATATGCTCTACAGCATCTATAGACTATGAGTTTTTAGCTTTCATCATGAAACTTGACAACCTTGTCAATTAAGGTAAATTCATAGGTACAAATATAAATTTTTGGGGAAAAATACATGAATTATTCTAAATTAAGCTTGTTCTTACTAGTCATGCCTTTTGTGGTTATGGCTGATAATCCACTTGCACCAATGGATAAAGACACTGCCTCTAGCACGACGTCAACTGATTCATCTCAAGTTTCAGCGAAGTCTGAGTCGGTTGGCACATATGAAACTTCTAGCTCGTATTCAGAATCGCAAGGAATTGAAGATGTCATCGTTACGGCCACTCGAAGAGAAACAAGTCTCATGGAAACCCCGATTGCTATTTCTGCAATTACTCAAGAGGAGCTTACCCAATATGGTATCTCTAATATTAAAGACCTCAGTTACTCACTGCCTGGGCTATCCATTCAGAATAGTACTGATACCTCTGCTCCAATCATTACTTTGCGCGGAGTAAGATCAAATAACGTTACCGAGGTTGGTGATCCTGCTGTTGGTATTCATGTTGATGGCCTTTATGTTGCAAGACCTCAGGGTGCTGCAGCTTTAATGTTTGACTTAGAAAGAGCAGAGCTTTCAAGAGGGCCTCAGGGAACTTTATACGGAAGAAACTCTATTGTTGGATCTCTAAACATTATTACTGCTAAGCCTAACCTTGAAACACAAGGCGGCTCTATTACTGTTAATTCAGGAAGATTTAATGAGCAAGGCATTCAAGGTCATTACAATCTACCTCTAACAGATGATATCGCTATTCGTTTTGCTTTTAGCGATCAATCTAAGGACTCTTACTTGAATGGCTACTACGATGGTTCTCAACCTGATTGGAGGTTTTTACCTCAGTCAATTCAAGATCAATTCACCCCAATTACAGATCAAAGCCAAAAAGTTACTGGCACTGACTATGCATGGTACCTAGGTTGCCAGTCATGGCAGGTTGGATGTTGGACTGATCCAGGTTGGCAGTTTGGCAACCCACAATCTAAAGTGAAAGCAGACCCTTCAACTTTCTATAATAATGTAGATAACCATGCTTATCGCTTAAGCGCACTCTTCGTGATCGACGAAACAAGCGACTTAAATATTCAATATGAGGTTTTTCAAGACGATGGGGCTGGTTGGCAGAACACATATTCATGTGAAATGATGGCCAAAAGAACTGGTAGATTGCAGGGCGATCCAGCAGTTTATCCAGCGAATACTTGTTCAGATTTGCAGGGTACAGAAGACAGATACACATCATATGTAAACGTTCCAGGTGTCTTGGATATCAACATTGAATCCATTCGTTTAATTTACAATAAGGACTTAGGCGACTATGACCTCACAGCCAAGCTGGGTTCTCAAGAACTCACTCAGTACTCTCAATGGGATACTGATGGCGGAGCTAATGCAGCTTATGACATGGCATTTGTTATTGAGGATTACACAGCAAACTCTACGGTTATTGATGTCGAGCTTAAGAATAAATCTGATGATCTTGCATGGGTGCTAGGTGCTTTCTATATGAAAGAAGACAACGATATGCTTGCTTATTTCCACGCTACATTAAACGGCGATAATATATTTGATCAACCAAATAGGATTGTTGAAGCAAAGGCAATTTTTGGTCAAGCCACATACGCAGTATCAGATGACTTGTTTGTAACTGTTGGCGCAAGATACACCGAAGAAAAGAAATCAGATGAGGGTGGCAAGAATTGGGAATGCTCTATGTGGAATAGTTGTTACACCAGCGGAGAAATTTGGGGAAATAGAACTCAATGGTTACCTCAGCTTAATGCCTTAGCTCCGAATTTTCATATTGCTGGCCAGCAATATGCAGGCATAAACTGTACAGCAGGTGGCGGACCATATGGTGGCGGACCTTACTATGGTGGCACAGGATGCATGGTTCAAACAACTTCTAATGACGTTGCCAAGACTTACCACAACTTTGATTGGAGACTTGGTCTTGACTATGACGTATCTGATACGGCATTTGTGTACGGATATTTGGCTACCGGATATAAAGCTGGAAGTATTACCGATGTTTATGTTCGAGGATCAGACAGTCTTCACCCAGAGGGCCCAGGTTCAGTTGTAAATACATCATACGGACCTGAAGATGCTTTAACATTTGAGATGGGCTACAAGGGTAAGTACCTTGAAAATAGATTAAACATTGCTTTGAACTATTACAGGACTACTTATGATGGCAAGCAATTTACAGGCAATGTGCCAGTGGATTCTAGAAATGCTCAAGAATATGATTACCTCACAGAGCAAATGGTTGATGTTGTTCAGGTGATCACTATTTGGGGTACTCAAAATTTTGGCGAACAAGAGATGAGTGGTATTGAATTTGAGTTCGACTTTATTCCTTATGAAGGTGGAAGCTTGAGTGGATGGGTTACTCAAATGGATACTGAGGTTACCTCAGATTTTATTACTCAGTGGTACTATGGCCAAGACGCTCAGTTTGGCAGACCTGACTTCGGAGCTTCTATTGCAAACACGCCTGAGAATTCAGTGAACCTTAAAGGTAACGAAACTCCTTACTCACCAAACCTAGCCTTAACAGTTAGATATGAGCATACCTTTAATCTAGGAAGCATGGGAACAATCGCTCCGTCAATAAACTATCATTGGCAAGCAGAAGACTACCTAACTATTTGGAATGCAGATAAGCACACGCGTGATGCTGGTGGCTATGGAACTGGAACAGGTGACTCTTTTGTTGATCTTCCAGGGTACTTCCAAGATCCGGTAGATCAGTTTGGCGATCAAAGACCAAGCTGGGATATGTTAGATGTTGTTGTGACATATAAACCTGCTGGAGATGCTTCATGGTACGCTCAAGCATATGCTTACAATGTCACTGATGAAGAGGTTGCTTGGTTTAGAGGCGTAGAGGCCGGCCAGCCAAGAGGTTCATATTCAGCTCCTTCACAGTATGGAGTGCGAGTAGGTTACTACTGGTAAGAGTTAGATATTTCATAAAAAGAGGGCATTAGCCCTCTTTTTTTTGTTAAGATTTTAGAATGAGAATAATGCTTACTTTGATCCTAGTTGTTTTGCTAACTAATTGCTCAAAAAGCAATATATCTGAGGCCTCTTACCTTACAGAAAAAATTACCTTTCCTTCCAAAAATATTCTGGGATTCGAACACCTTTTTAATGGAGGTCTGGTTGATCAAGAGGATCTAGAGGTTTTTGGGGTTCTGCATTTTCCAGATAATTATGATGCAGCCACACCTTATCCTACTATCGTTGCATCACATGGCTCATCCAACTGGAGAGAGCATCATTTAAAATACATCGAACAAATGCGCCAAGCAGATTTTATTGTTTTTGCCATGCATCCTTTCGATTCTAGAGGTGTAAATAGCACAGTGGGCAACCAAATCAATGTCACCAGCGAAACCATGATCTATGAGATGGCCATGTCTCTCAATCTTCTGTGGGATGATCCAAGGGTTGATAACACTAAAATATATGCTGCAGGTTGGAGTTTGGGAGGCACCGCAACGATTTTTAATGCATGGATGCCGCTACAAGAAGCATTAAATAAGCCTGGCGCTTCATATGCCGGTTATCTAATGTGGTACCCAGGGTGCTTGGCTTTGCCTGATAATAACGACTGGGACAGTGATGTCTTTCAAATTTACATGGGAGAAGACGATAACTACACTCCACCAGAGCCTTGTGTTCAAATGGTTTCTGAAATAAATGATGGAGGAGGGGATGCAACGATCACACTATATCCTCGCTCATTTCACTCTTTTGATGGCCCCATTCCACTTCACCTTATGCCAGATGCTTACAGCTGGAATAATTGTAAGTTTAAACTTAACGCTGTAACTAAGAAGGTCTATGATCCAGTCAATGCTGACTTAGAATTCTCCGATCCAGCAGCTAGAATATCTGCTTACAGAAGTTGCGCTGTTAAAGGCGAGGTGATGGCCGGATACAGCCCAGAATATAAAAATGCTGCTCACGAAGATCTGGGTAAACTCTTGCCTAGTCTTCGCTAGGAAGAGGAAGATTCTTTCCAGCCACGAAAGCCTCCTTCTAGATTCTTGACGTTGGTGAAACCAAGCTCTTTGAGTGTTTTGCCTGCAAGGGCTGCTCTACTTCCCCCACCACAATAAACTAGAATGGGGGTATGAGTTGGCAATGTATCAGAATTAGGCACCATCTTGAACTCCAGCAATCCTCGAGGGATGTTTGTGGCCCCCTCAATTATTCCAGATTCCATGACCTCAGAACCCTCTCTAACATCCACAATAAAAAACTCACCTAGGTTTTCTGATAGTTCCTTGCATGTGACCCTGGGAATCAATTCATGAGCCTCATTAATTAAATCTTTTAACGTTTTCATTCTAATATTATGGCTCAATACCTATAGATTAAGTAATTATTTAGTATTATGTTGGCACTGTAAACATATAATGGTATAGTCAATGTGTTCACCGAACACATGTATAAATTATTAATATATGCATTAAATATAAACATAAGGAATTAATATAATGAAAAAATTCATCATGGCAGCAGTTTTATTCTCATTCCCGTTTACAGCGAATGCTTCACTTGAAATTCAAGAAGGCTTCTCGGTAAATGGAAGCATTTTTGCTGTTAAAAAATCAAAAAAATTCTCTTCAGTCTCGGGTTGCAAGGCAGCAGCTGAGTCAAAAGAGATCGTAAAAGCTTTTACTTTTAACAAAAAAACTCAAAAATGCACTCTTTACAAGACTATCAGAGGTCTTAGAGTTGATGAAAAATCTGTCTCAGGAACCCAAAGCTAGTTTCGATTAGTATTTTTAAAAGGGAGCTTCTAGCTCCCTTTTTTTATTTATACAGCTATAATTTAAGGGCAATAGGCTCATCGACGCTTCACTATGAAACATTTTATTACCACGCAAAACTGGTCTAAGTCAGAGCTTCAAGACATCATTGATTTTTCAGTTTCTTTAAAAGATAACCCTCATCAACCGCTGCTTCAAAATAAATCAGTGGCGATGCTTTTTTTTAACCCCTCTCTTAGAACAAAAACCAGCTTTGAAATTGGCATTAGTGAGCTGAGCGGTACAGCCGTGATATTGCAACCAGGCAAAGATGCCTGGCCTATAGAGTTCCAGGATAATCTTGTGATGGATGGATCTGCAGAGGAGCACGTTAAAGAAGTTGCACAGGTTTTATCTTCTTATTGTGATTGTATTGCTATTCGAGCCTTTCCTGAGTTCAAGGACTGGAGCATAGATAGGACTGACCATGTTATTAAAAGCTTTGCTAAATATGCAACAGTACCAGTTGTCAATATGGAAACTATTGAGCATCCATGCCAAGAACTGGCGCACATACTGACCTTGCAAGAGCATTATGGAGATTTACAGGGCAAAGATTATCTTTTGACCTGGACCTATCACCCAAAACCCTTAAATACTGCGGTGGCCAATTCCAGCTTGCTCATTGCAAGTAAATTTGGCATGAACGTCAAGTTATTATGCCCCTCCAACGACTATTTATTGGATGATAGGTATATGAATGCAGCCAAGGATAATTGCGCGTTTGAGGGCGCAACTTTTAGTATTAGCCATGACATTGAATCAGCCTATGCAGGGGCTCAAATTGTGTACGCCAAAAGCTGGGGTTCATTAGCGCATTATGGAGATCTAGAGGCTGAGCTGAACACTAGAAAAGACTTTAAACACTTTATTGTTGATGAGCAAAAAATGGCCCTAACTGATAATGCTGTTTTTAGTCACTGCTTGCCACTTAGAAGAAATATTAAAGCGACTGATGCAGTGATGGATGCAGAGTATTGCCTTGCGGTGCAAGAGGCTGGTAATAGAAAGCATGTTCAAAAATCTATGCTAACCAAAATTTTATAGGAATTTGTAATGAAGAAAAAAATTGTTTTAGCTTTCTCTGGCGGTTTAGATACGAGTTTTTGTATTCCTTACTTGCTTGAGAAGAACTATGAAGTCCATACCTTGTTTGTAAATACTGGCGGGACCTCTGCTAGAGAAGAGCAAGTGATTACCAAAAGAGCAAAAGAGCTTGGTTCAATCAAGCACCTCAATATTAATGTTGAAAAATCTTTATGGTCAGAAATTTTAACCCCCTTGATTTATTCAGGCTCTCTTTATCAAGGTAAATATCCAGCCCTTTGTTCTGATCGATACCTAATTGTCAAAGAATCTATCAAGTTGTGCCAGAAGTTAAAAACAAAATATATAGCTCACGGTTGCACTGGCATGGGAAATGACCAAGTCAGATTTGATCTCTCCATTATGGCGCATGGCGACTATAAAATTATTACACCCATTCGTGAAATTCAAAATATAACTCAAAATGTGCGTGGGTATGAAGAGGAATATCTTAAAAGCAAAGGATTCAAAGTTTCATCGATGCACAAAAAATATAGCGTGAATGAAAATTTGATGGGAGCGACCATCTCAGGCTCTGAGATTGATGTTTGGGAGGAGCCTGCTGAGGACAGCTTTGTTCTATGTAAATTACCGCATCAGTACCCTAAAAAATCTAAATCATTAACCATCAAATTCTTAAAAGGAAAAGTTGTGGCCCTAAATAATCAGAAGATTGCTGGCCCAGACTTATTGCGCACTTTAAATGTATTAGGTGGATCATTTGGAGTGGGGCGATCAGTTTTTGCCAGTGATACTATTATTGGTCTTAAAGGGCGCTTTGTTTTTGAAGCACCAGGCATCACTATCTTAATGGCAGCTCACCGTGCGCTTGAGGAATGCGTGCTCACGGATAACCAAAATACCTTTAAATCTTCCGTAGGTCAGGAATGGGTCAACTTAGTTTACAGGGGATTCTTTTTCGACCCATTGCGTGAGAATTTAGAATGCTTTCTTCTGGACTCTCAAAAGGCCGTTAGTGGTGAAGTGGTTATGGTCCTTAGTCCTGGCAAAGTAGAATCGGTGGCTGTGCATTCTAAAAATATCCTCAAGAGCAAAGAGGGTGTGTATGCTCAATCTGCAAAATGGACAGAAGCTGAGTCAAAAGGCTTTATTAAACTGATTGGTCAAAGCACTTCGACTTGGTCCTCAATTCATTACAAGAAATGAACTCAGAGTTAGAGCTGTGCTTAAAGCACCTCAAGGCACTTATTGCCTGCGATACCTCTAACCCCCCAAAACATATTCAAGCCTCTGGTCTGCTAGAGTACCTTGATTCTTTGAGCTACCTCAATCCAAGTATTGTTGATCTGGGCGATGGATCATTTAATATCTTGTTAAAAAAAGGCCAACCAAAATACCTATTTAATGTTCATCTTGATACTGTCCCGGCGGGTGATGGGTGGCTCACCGATCCTTGGACCTTAACTGTGAGTAACGACCAAGCAGTTGGTCTTGGAGCCTGTGATATTAAAGGTGCTGCAGCCTGTTTACTGACCCTTATTGAGCTGGGCCTAGAAAATTATGCAGTTTTATTTTCTACTGATGAGGAGGCCGGTCAAAGCCAATGCATTAAAGCGTTTCTTGCAACTCAACCAAATTTTGATGGGGTCATTGTTTCTGAGCCTACCAATAATCTGGGTGTAACTTGTCATAGAGGTATTTTTACAGGAACTCAGCAGTTTTCAGGAATCTCAGGTCACAGCTCGGATTATCGAGCCATGCAAGATAATGCAGTGCACAAACTCACTCATTGGTGTCATGCCGCCTTGGAATCAGCTAGGTCATTTGATGATCAGCAAATAGGGCCTCTGCGAGGCTTAGCATTTAACTTGGGGATCATTGAGGGTGGAATTAAGCCTAATATTATTGCTGATTCTGCGAGCGTAAAGTTCGGTTTTAGACCTCTCCCAGGTCAGAGTGTTGAAAAAATCTTGGATGCTATTAATGCTTGTTCCACGCACAATGAAGCTCACTTTACCCCTGGTTTTGTAGCGCCTGCTTTGCCGGCTGATGGTGATGTTAAAACCTTAGAGCTAATGGTTAAAACGCTTGGATTACAGCCTTCCGAGCCTGTAAATTTCTGGACAGAGGCCTCACTATTTAGCCAAGCCGGGCTGCCAGCAATTGTCTTTGGCCCTGGAAATATTACAAACGCTCATCAACCCAATGAGCATGTAGATCTCATGCAGCTCTCGGAAGCATTGAGTATTTATCGAGGCATAGTTCAGTGAATCCTAAGTCTCCTATGTTTATCAAAGAAACTATTTTGAAGCTGCTTGGAGCCATAGGCTCAGAAAAAGAAATCAAGAAATATGTTGAGAAATATTCATCACCCGAGCAAAGATTTGCCATTATTAAAGTTGGCGGCTCTGTGGTGCAGCATGATCTAGATAATCTTGTTGCCTCATTGGTATTTTTGGATCAGGTTGGATTAAAGCCAGTTATCATGCATGGTGCTGGGCCAATGCTATCCGATGCGCTAAACAAGGCAGGTATTCACTTTTCATTTATAGATGGTCAGCGAGTTACATCTCCAGAGGTTAGGGATATTGCTCAAGGGATTTTTTGCCAAACCAATCAACAGATTGTTGAGGCTCTCGAGCTTCAAGGCGCTAAAGCTCAATCCCTGACATCAAATATTTTTCAGTGCATCAAAGGCAAGTCACAGCTCGGTTTGGTTGGTGAGATATGTGATGTCAATTTAATACCCATTAACGCAGCCTTGGAAGCAGGCGCAATCCCTGTGATTGCACCAATAGGAGCTGATGAGTCTGAGCTTCTTAATATCAATGCTGATATAGCTACTGTTGAGCTAGTGAAAGCAATGAATCCTTACAAAGTAATATTTTTATCTGAAACCGGAGGCATTGTTGATCAATCTAATCAGCTGATAGAGACGATTAATTTGGTGCTAGAGTATGAAGAATTAATGCAGCAAGACTGGCTCCATTCCGGTATGAAATTAAAGTTAACCCAGGTAAAAACACTCTTGGATCACTTGCCAAAAACTTCCTCTGTCTCTATCACTCAGCCGATTAATCTACCCAAGGAGCTATTTACGGACTCTGGCTCAGGAACCTTGATTAAGCACGGGTTCCAGGTAAACCGATTTACCGAGCCCACTAAGCAAGTTCAAGAACAGTTTAAATTGATTATTGAATCATCATTTGATGGGATGTTGGCCGATAGTTTTTTCGTTGAATCTGGGGCTTTGGATATATTTATGACCTCTTGTGGGCGAGCCACCATAGCCATTTCTAATGATTTTAATATTCCCTACATGGATAAATTTGGAGTGATTCCTGAGGCTAAGGGAGAGGGCTTAGGGGCAGGAATTTGGTATGAAATGCGCAAGGCTTACCCACAGGTATTTTGGCGCTCTAGAGCCAATAACCCAATTAATAGATTTTATAGCTCTATTAGTGAGGGCTGTCAGAAGCATGCAGACTGGCACATTTTCTGGATTGGCATCACGGACTATTCTCAGCTAAAGGATTGCATTGAATACGCGCTGAACAAACCTAAAAGCGTTCATTAAATTATGATTAAAAACATAGCAATACTAGGAGGGAGAGGTTTTGTTGGTCAGGAAATCCTGAATATCCTAACCAACCACCCTCAGCTCAATGTTGTGGCTGTTTACTCCTCATCTCATGCCGGAGAGAGCGTCCAAGGGTATGCTAGAGATACTTTATTGAACTATTTGTCCTTAGATCTTTCTACTATGGAGCTAGGCTCTGCTGATGCTTATATCTTAGCTTTACCTAATAACCAAGCGGGGCCCTATGCAGAGAAGATCTTGAGCCACAACCCTGAAGCTACTCTTTTAGACTTGAGTTCAGACTATCGCTTCAATGACACATGGCAATACCGCCTCCCAGAACTCTCAGAACCAGTCACATTGAATAAAATTAGTAATCCTGGGTGTTACGCCACTGCCATGCAGCTGATGCTGGCACCTCTCGTGGATAGACTAGAAGGCCCCGCAAATTTCTTTGGAATCTCTGGATGTAGCGGTGCAGGAGCCTCTCCCAATGCCCGCAATAACCCAGATCTTCTTGCAGACAATATTCTGGCCTACTCCTTGGTGAATCATCTGCATGAAAAGGAAGTAAAGCAACACTCCTACCAAGATATTTTTTTTACACCTCATGTAGGAGAATTTTTTAGAGGCATCCACATGACAGCAAATTTTGTTTTGACCTCCTCTATAGCAGCTGAAGAGGCCACATTACTTTTTAACAACTACTTTGAATCTAGTCCCTTAATCCAAGTCCAATCTCAGGCTCCCAGCCTTCAAGATACAAGAAGTACATCGTTAGCATTGATTGGTGGCTTTGAGAGTGATGAGGAGCTGAAAAGACTGACTTTTTGCTGCACTCTTGATAACCTCTTAAAGGGTGCTGCTACTCAAGCCATACAAAATCTTAACAGTGCTTTTGGATGGGATGATCATTTAGGGATTATTGAACTATGAAAATTTGGAATAAAACAACTAAAGCCTCCAATTCACCCATTGATGACTTTTTATCTGGCGAAGATATTGCGCTGGATCAAGAGCTTTTTCTCTATGATATTGAGGCCTCCATTGCACATGCCGAGGAGCTTAGAGCTATTAAGATCCTCAAAGCTGAAGAGTTAAAGAGGGTGGTTGTAGCTCTGAAAAAGCTTGCAAAATTATTCATCACAAAAAAATTTAAACTTACAAGCAAATATGAGGATTGTCATTCGGCCATAGAAGATTTTTTAACTAAAGAGCTTGGCGACCTAGGAAAAAAAATTCATACCGGGCGCAGCCGCAATGACCAAGTGTTAGTAGCTATGCGCTTGTACGCAAGAGATCGCCTTGTTGAGATTCAAGCATTGAATCTAAGTATTGCTAAGGCATTGCTAACCAAAGCATCTCAACATTCTGCCAACCTCATGCCTGGCTACACTCACTTGCAAAGAGCCATGCCATCAACTTGGGGCCTTTGGTTTTCTGCGTTTGCTGAATCTTTTTTAGATAACGCTGAGTTACTAGCTCATACACAATCATGGATGAACTTAAATCCTCTGGGAACTGCAGCAGGTTATGGCGTTAATCTTCCTCTCAAAAGAGACATCACCACTAAAAAATTACACTTTAAAAGAAAGCAACTTAATAGTTTGTATGTTCAAAATAGCCGAGGCAAATTTGAATTAGAACTGCTAAGCGCTCTAAAACAACCCATGTTAGATTTAAGAAAATTATCTTGGGACCTCAGTTTATTCATGACTCAGGAGTTTAATTTCTTGGCTCTAGGACCTCAATACCTAACTGGCTCATCCATTATGCCGAACAAATCTAACCCTGATGTTGTAGAGTTGATGCGAGGCAGTTACGCTGTTATTGCTGGTCATTACGCAGAGTTAGAAAACCTTTTATCACTGCCCAGTGGTTATCATAGAGATTTACAGCTTACAAAACGCTCATTAATTCATTCAATTCATACAGTCTCAAAAGCTTTGAGCTTAGTCCCAGGGCTTATTAAATCAATCAAAGTAAATAAATCGAGATCTGCTGAATGCATTGATGAGAGCATGCTCATGACAGATCAAGCTTATGCACTGGTTCAAACAGGGGTTCCATTTCGAGATGCTTACATGAGCGTCAAGGAAAAGGCTGGTCATCAACCAAAACTTGCAAAAAAAACAGCAGTATCTTCTTCTGCCGGCTCACCCCATAATCTTCAACTCAAGTCATTGAGCTCTAGGCTGGTGAAATTAACCAAAGGCTAAATGCATTTTGCAATTTTTTTTTAAATATGAGAGTATTGAGAAAGAATGAATAAAGCTCTTAGAATTCAAAAATCTGAAGCCGCCCGAAATAAGCGTCAACACAGACGCAAGATTAATGAAACCAAATTATTAAATGAGTACGCTCGTTTAAGAAAGTTGAGACAAAGAAAGTAATCTTCAGGCCGCGTCCAGACATTGCAATTACCTCTATTGCATGGATTCCTTTAAGTAAAAATGCACTTGCATGCTACCTCATCTAACGCTTTAATAATTTATATATGGATCAAACAAAACAATTTTTAGAACAATGGTACCAAGGCTATCGATCAGATGATCCTGAGTTTTTGGATTCGATTCTAGATGAGAGTGTTGTTTTTACTTCACCAATTGTTTTCAACCCCATCGAGGGCAAAGCAATGACAAAAATGTACTTAATGGGTGCAGGCATCACATTCAACATGGATAAGTTTTCATATGTTCGTGAGGTGGTAGACGGCCTTGATGTTATTTTAGAGTTTGAAACTTTTATTGATAATATCGCAGTCAATGGCGTGGACATGATTCGATGGAATGAAGAGGGCAGGATCATTGATTTTAAAGTCATGGTAAGGCCGCTTCAGGCCATACACAAGCTTCAGGAGAAAATGACTGAAGCACTGGATTCCCTTCAGTCTTAAGCCATAAGCCTAAGAGGCTTATGGCTATTAGCTCAAACCTGAGCAACACCAGGACATACTTTAAGCGCGACACCAAGCCATTTAATATCAATTTTTAATATATCCTTATTTATCATTATTAAAAAATTATATGTCTCTTCAAATTTGATAAAATTAGTATAAAGTGTCGTCCGTAAAGGTTGTATGTAGACTTTTTAGACTCATGTTTTCTTGAGAGTCTTAATGATTAATTAATTAGGGGAAATAGAATGAATAGAAATTTACTTGTTTTAGGGTTGGTTACAATACTTGGTCAAGGCGTTATGGCCCAATCAAATAATGTTGAGGAAGTAGTAGTTACAGCGACCAAGACAGAGCGAACACTTCAAGAGGTTCCAGTGGCAGTCTCTGTTGTTACTGCAGACACTATAGAGAAAGCTAATATTGTTGATCTGATGGATCTCAAGGCTGTGGTGCCATCTCTAGATGCTAGACAATACCAATCCACTACTAATGCAACTTTCTTTATTAGAGGTTTTGGGAACGGTTCCAATAATCCAGGCATTGAGCCATCAGTGGCCGTGTTTGTAGATGGCGTATATCGCTCCAAGATTCAAGGTCAAATATCAGATCTTCCATTAGTTGAGCGCATTGAGGTCTTAAGAGGGCCACAAAGTACTTTGTTCGGCAAAAATGCATCAGCTGGTGTTGTGAATATTGTGACTAAGAAACCATCCTTTGAAGAATTCACATCCATGACTACAAGTTTTGGAAATTACAATTCTAAACAGGCAAAAATTTATAACACTGGTCCATTAAACGAAACAATGGCATACAGCGTTAGTGCAAATATAAATACTAGAGATGGTCAATCAAACAATCCAACCACAGGTAATAAACTTAATGATAGAGATAGGTTTGGTTTTAGATCTGAGCTATTAATTACCCCAGCAGACGATCTATCGATCAGAATTACTGCCGATTACGATGAATATGATGAAACATGTTGTGTTGTGGGTAGCACGGCCTATGGAGTAGCTAACCAGGTTGCTGCTTTGCTTGGCGGTCAAGTGATACCAAATGATCCTTTTTCTCAAACAGCTTTTTTTACTTTTGACCCAATTTCTAATGGAGAAAATGTAGGTCTCTCTATGCACATAGAAAAAAACTTTAGTAATACCACTCTTGAAAGCATTACTTCTTACAGAACTTCTGATAACTATGAAGTGCAAGATGTTGATTTTGATGCAGCGGATGTTATTGCTCCCAGCCCAATCTCTAAAGAGCTTTCAGGCATGACTCAAGAGATCAGATGGTACTCTGAAGATAATGATAAGGTTAACTGGCTTGTCGGTGGTTTCTATTACCAAGAGGATATGGACTTTAATGAATCCATCTACTTTGGTTCAAATTGGAGAACATACATCGATGCTTTTGTTCCAGGTGCAATTTCTGGTGTTTCAGCAGCCTTAGGAATTCCTGATGCTCTTTTATTTGGCGCCGGCCAAGGCAATACTGAAACTGCTACTCAAGACAATTCAACGATATCCTTGTTTGCTCAAGCTGATATTCAGATAACAGACAGATTAAATGCTCTTGTAGGCCTGAGTTACATTGAAGATAAGAAAACAGTTTCTTACAATCAAATCAATACAGGAATTTTCTCAAACTTAGATTTTGTTGGAATAGGTACATTGGGCTTAATAGCCGCAGGATTCCCAGCCGCTCAAGCAGCTGTTTTAGCCACAGATCCTGTCTATAATCAATTGTTGCCCCTTCAGGCACTTCAGTTTATTCCACAGTTTGTTAATTTTCCAAACGCAGCTCAAGACGGGCAAAGCAAGGATGACAACATCGACTATACTGCGAAACTTTCCTTTGCATTAAACGATGCTGTAAATATTTATGGTGGAATTTCAACCGGCTTTAAAGCAACAGCATGGAATATTTCAAGAAACTCTTTGCCTGATGCGACAGAGCAAGCAGCATTGAAGGCCGCAGGAACTCCCGCAGGTCCAAACACTGGCCTAGGCCAAAGATATGCAAGCCCAGAAGAAGCGGAAGTGCTTGAGTTAGGTGCAAAAATTTACCTTCCAAATGGTTATCTTAATATTGCTATTTTTGATCAAGAAATCAAAGGTTTTCAATCCAATACCTTTATTGGAACAGGTTTTGTTCTGGCAAATGCAGGCTCGCAATCAGCTGATGGTGTAGAGTTTGATCTTGTATTCTCTCCTGTTGAAAGCTTAGATCTAGCAATTAGTGGGTTATTTATGGATCCTATCTATGACTCATTCCCAGCGTCAGCATCTGGAGATTTAACTGGAACCGTTCCATCCAACGTGCCTGAGGATACAATTTCTAGCACTGCAACGTGGAATTGGAATTCTGGTCAATATGATGGGTATGTTAGATTCAGTCACTTGTATGCTAGTGAGGTGAAGTTAGTTGAAAACGTTGCTTGGCAGGCTATCTTAGATTCAAAAGGCAATGGAAGAAAGAAACAAGATACTCTAAATTTTTCTGCTGGCATCAATCGTGGTAACTTTGCGCTAACACTTTGGGGCAAAAATATTAATGATGATGAATTTTTAACAACGGTATTTCCTGCGACCGCAGATCCATCACAAACTTCATTTTTTGGATACCCAAATGCCTTTAAGACTTATGGCTTAACTCTTAACTATTCATTTTAGTAATAACCAATCTAAGTAGATAAGTTAGTTTGTAAAAAAGGAGCTCCTCGGAGCTCCTTTTTTTATGCATGACTCAAAAGAGTGTCTAGAGAATTTGTGAGCTAATAGTCTACGCGGCTATTTGATAAGCGAGATATCATCTCGCATTAGCAGGTCATGATCCAAGCTTTCCAATAAGGGTCTCAGATTCTTGGCATAGGGCTTCCAGCGACCCATACCATCTTTATTTACAGGTTTTCTGACCTGCTCGGAACTAGCTGTTCTCACTGATCGCTTGGTTTTGTGAAATGCAATACATTCTTCCTCAAAGGGTAGCTCTAAATAGTCGAGCATTCTCCTAACCTGTCCCTCAAGATCCTCAACAACATCTTCATTGTTAACTCTTAATATCTTGTTTGGTAATACCTTGTTCCAGTGATCCATGAGCTTGATGTAACTGTTGTAATAGCTCCCAGCCTCAGCGAGACCATATGAGAATTCTTGGCCTTGAGCAAATAATTGTTTAAACATACTAAAGCAGCAATCTAGTGGATACCTTCTAGCATCAATAATTTTGGCATTGGGCATAATTAAATGAATTAAACCAATATGCCTGAAGTTATTTGGCATCTTGTCGGTGAACATAGGAGCATCTTTTCTGTGAATTTTGGTCTCTTTAATAAAACGCTTACCAAATTCATCTCTTTGTTCTGAAGTTAAAGATCGCAAGCTCTTTGGATAATTTCCTAACTTGCCATAGATATCTCCCCCTCGAAGGCCTTGAGCAATTGAGAGAATATTGGGCAGTTCTAAGGTTCCGTCAATCATGGAATGGGAGGCTAAGATTTGCTCAATTAGTGTTGAGCCAGCCCTTGGAAGGCCTAGAATAAATATAGGATCTTTTGTTTGATGACCGCCACTGCCAAGGTCCTTAAAAAAAGCCTCATCGCAAATATCTATCTGCGCTTGGAGCTCAGCATCCATTCTCTCAATGGAATACTTACTTTGATCATTTTTAATCTTATTGCCTTTTTCTAGATGCAAAAAAGCCTCGTCAAACTCACCTATGGATTCGCAGCCTTGCGCTAAAGCAAAGTGAAAATACGCCTTATCTCTTAATGATAAATCTATTCTCTGCACCTGCTCTCTCATGCTACTGAGCTCATCTGATGAGAAGGAGTAGGTTTTTAAATTTGATAGTGAAAAGAAAGACTCCCCGTGGTCTGGTTTAATTTTATATGCTGATTGGTAGCTCTTAATTGCTTGATCCGTTTTACCTAGAGTTTTCTGTGCATGCCCTTTGGATGTGTGAGTGCTAAAGTTATATGGGTTCTTATCAAGAATGCCATCAAACAATCTAATGGCTTCCTCGTGGTCTCCATTTTGCATAATTTCACTAGCTTTTTGAGCCTGGTAAACCAGGTTCTCAGGGTATTGATTACATAGAATATTGACCTGTTCCATGGTCTTGGTAAATTTTTGTTTTTTTCTGAGAATGGTAGCGTATTGCATCCTTAGATCACCATCGTTTGGTTTAAACTCGACAGCCTTTTCTAGCAAGAACTCTGCGTCATCAAAGTAACCCAATCGATTCGCAATTTCAGATAGAAGAGACATAGCATAGGTGTGCGTCGGGTGCTTTTTTAAAAAAGCTCTACATTTTGTTTCCGCTAAGCCCAATCTGCCTTCGTTCAATATTTGGTCTATGTATAACAATGAAGCAGGTAGGGCCTGAAGCTTCTTAATTTGCTGTTCAGCATGATCAGCAGCGGGGCGATTATTGTTCTTCACAAAGTATTGATACAGCGCATTCCAAGATGCCAGCAAAGCAGGATTAAGTTCGCAAGCCTGCCTGTAATGTGTGACTGCTTTTTCTTCATTGCCCATATCACGACTGATGTGACCTAGCTCTTGGTAGGCGCGACCCATATCAGGAGCATTGAGCAATAGGCGCTCAATATATTGTCTCGAATCATCAAAATGTTTTAAATATCTAGATGAGACAGATGCAAGATACAAGCTGTCAATATGATCAGGATGATCCTTTAGAATGATTTCAAATAGGGTGAGAGCATCTTGAAATCTATTATCCTTAACGGCTTGGGTGGCTTCACTTAGATCTACCGAGAGGGTAGTCGCGTCTGCATTAAATTTATCTTCTTTCATTTTTATATTATTTTAACAAAGATCATAAACAGTATTGTCATATCAAAATAAAAAGGGAGCATAAGCTCCCTTTTTATTCCTTCAAGTCTAGATTAGTTAAAGTGTCGCTTGAACCTTAAACCCAGAGT
>Ga0115568_10000220_pt1 | contig 41288 bp, 36 predicted proteins | sample COGITO_mtgs_1204_FD_87296 | JGI IMG/M metagenome (GOLD analysis project Ga0115568, IMG submission 87296) | Pelagic marine microbial communities from North Sea - COGITO_mtgs_120426 | ecosystem: Environmental > Aquatic > Marine > Epipelagic | place: Germany:Helgoland, sampling site Kabeltonne...
GCCATCCCGCCCGGATGGTGGAATTGGTAGACACGACGGACTTAAAATCCGTTGGCCCGTAGGGCCGTGCGGGTTCAAGTCCCGCTCCGGGTACACTGAAAGCCTAGTATTTACTGGGCTTTCGTGTTGTTTGGGGCTTGCTGTGTGCCTGTCTCCATGGCACATTGTTTTTCACACACGACCTCTGCTGCTCTCTCCTGCTACCTGCAAAATTGCAGCAGTACGGCAGTCGATGGCCTACAAGACCCGCTAACACTGCAAACTTCCACTGCCGTATCTGTAGAATTATGGCAGTGCTTGGCAGTTACAGAAAGTCTGGATCGTACTTCTCCACACCGATTGCGTCCAACACCTTCTTCGCTTTCGCAGTTAACCCTAATTCCTTGAGCACTGCGAACCATCGTTGCCGCGTCTCTTGCAGGCACTTGTGCGCTGGATGGATGCGCCTGGCGTTGGGTTTGTCGGTGGCGGCGTTAGGCGGTTGGTGGGTTAGTTTACTCGGTGTCCTTTAGGCAGCGGACAGAAAGGCCATGATTAGATGGTACCACATCTCGTTTAACCGTCAGATAGGTTGATGACAGTATACGACTCCAAGCACTTCCAGAACTGTCGGTACCGCTCCACCACAAGCAAAATGGGTCATCACCAAAACTTCCGCCACCAAATCTTTGCCCGCCTGAGAGGCCATGGAAGCCAGAGGTGTTTGTGCCATTCCAACTTGGTGAGTCAGATGCAGAAGCTTTTAGTTGTGCCCCTTCGTCTGTACCTCTAAACCAGCCTATTGAATTTGCATCTGTCTCGGACATTCCCAATTCCATTTCCAGTGTCATAAACTCTTCGTCGCTTGGCACGTGCCAGTCGCTAGGACACAGGCCCCGCATATCGTTCACCGCATACCAGTTGTAGAGCCTTCCAAAATCCTCAAGACTTGAGGCATTGTTGGCGTAAAAAGCTGCAGCACCGGCAGTGGTAGAATTCCATTCCCCACCGGTAAGGCCTGCAGGAATCAGGTCGCCGTTGGCGTAAACCGTCGTGCGTAAGTTCTCTGCAAACCAGCATTGGTCGCCAATCAAGACTGTCTCGTAATCGTAGCTGTGATAGTTCATCGGATCGCCGCAAGTCCAAGTGGTGTAACACTGCCCAAACGTTGAGAGCACCTCGAGAACATCACCGACTCCTGTGCAGCCATCGAGGTCAGTATCGGTAGGGTTGGCCACAATGCACTCCTCATTTACGGGGTCCCACACTGTGCCTTCTCCGCAATACAGACAGCCGTATTCACAGGATCCATCGTCCGAGTTTGCGCTGTCATCAAAGTTGCACGAAGTCGTGTCCGTGCAGCCCATGATTGGGGCAGTTGACAAGAACAGGCTTTCAACCTCGCTTTGGGTCAGGGCTCTGTTCCAGAATCCGAGGTCGTCCAATTGTCCGCTGTAGAATCGAGGGCATGTGGCAGAGGCAGCCTCCGCATTGCCAATGAAAATTGGATTGGATGTGTGAAGAAGACTACCATTGGTCGAACCGCTCTCGCCAGAGTATACAGACAGACCATTGACATAGATTGAAGTCGTATCAGTACCCATTGTCACGGCCAAATGAGTCCAGTTGTTGAGCGGGAAAGTAGCGTATGACGAGGACTGAAAGCAACCAGTGACTCCACCCGAATTGTTGCATACTTGAAGATACCCGTCTGGGTTGATGCCAGTGCTTCCTGGACCCCAGTCAGACAAGGTAATCTCAAAGGTGCGTGAAGCAATCGTTGATGCCCATTTACTTACAAGTGCATACACGGCCCCGTATCCTCCTCCGCAAGTTGCGTACGCCGAAGGGTATTCACTTGGATTCAGCCAGATTGAAATTGTGAGTTCTTCGAGGTTCTCAAATCCAGAGTAATGATCAATGGTTGCCTCGTCATTAATCCCGTCAAAACTCAAGGCTCCGCAAGACACCCCGAATCGGTCGGTAGTGCCGGTAGGTCCGCTGATTTGACCATCTGGGATGCCAATGATTCCGCTTTCCAATGAGCCATTCAAAGGGAACCAGCCAATCAGGCCGTCAGGTGAAACATAGTCCGGCACCTGCGCGAGGCAGAGGCTCGGAACGAAGAGCAGGAGGGCAAGTAGATTCCTCATGAGATTGGTTGCGTTACCTGCAATTTACGGGATGAGGTGAAGCATGGCGGGGTTGCTTTTGTGTCCGTCACGGTACCGGAGTGCGGTGGGATTTTAATGGAACCAAATTCGAAAGGCTCGTCGGTGGTGTGGGAAGCTGGAGAGACTTTGGGGAGGACGTAGGGGAGGAGTTTAACCAAGACCTCCAGGCGTTCCTTGGGATTGAGATGATCCATTCTCTCTTGCAGGGTCTCCAGCTCCTCGTGTATGAGGTCCTTCAAGACCGCCCTCAACTCCCTGGTGAGCTTGTTGGGGGTGCCCTTCTGTCTTCCTCCGAACTTCTTGCCTGTAGTGTTGGCCATACTACTCCTGACTACTGTGGTTTAAGGACGGTAAGGGATGGGGGTAGAGGGGCCTTTCCCGGCGGTGGTGGGCAGGGCGAGCAGATTGGACATCAATCCCTCTTCCTGAAGGGAATCGCGGAGAGCCAAGAGTTCATCGACGTTCTTGAAGAAGGAGTTCGAGAAGTGGCCCGCTCCGGGTACAAACAAAAAGCCCCGCATTGCGGGGCTTTTTGGTGTTGATTGGAGCGCAAAGCTTCAGTTGCACACTTCTCCGAAGGCGCCCAGGAAGAGCAGCATGTCGGAGGTGGTGACTTGCCCATCTCCGTTGAGGTCTGCGCTGCAGTCTGCGAGGCAGCCGAAATCACCGAGCAAAATGAGGGCGTCTGACACGGTCACCGTTCCGTCGCCATCGAGGTCCGGTGGGCAATCGCTGGGACCAGGGTCTCCGCCACCGTCAGTGTTGCACAGGCCTGAAATGGTCCAGGTGGCATTGAATTGGGCGCCTGTGGATCCGCCATACCCATTGAAAAGGTATACCTGCCATGAGCCGATTCCAGAGAGTCCATTGCCCGCGAGGTCCACAGTGGCCGTGTAGGTGCCCTCGGTAGAACTCTGCCAGTCGGCGGGCCACAGCGTGTAATTGCCCATGCTGTTGCATCCCGCAGGAGAAGAGTTGTAGCCCCCAATGGCGGCACAGCTCCCGTCGGGTGCCGTGATGGCCAGGGCCAAATCAGCGGGCCAGTTCGCGCCTCCGCCAGTGTTGGTCCACGTCAAGGAGATGTCCAAGGCTTCAGGCACACCTGCAGCATCAAAACTGTAGATCGCAGAGGCGGCGTTTCCAGTCAATGTGGCATCGAGGTTCCCCTCTGCATCGCAGTCGCAAGGTTCGCCTTCTGGTGGGTAGAGGCAGCTGTCATCGTCAATGGTCGCGCCGCCATCGTAATTGCAAGCCGCGGCATCGGTGCAGCCGGTGCAGCTGGTGCCGTTTCCGCCACAAACACCGCATGCGTCATTGATGAGGCAGGATCCATCGTCTTCTAAGGCGTCGGGGTCATAGTTGCAGGCAGAGGGCAAAGTGCAGCCTGCATTGGCGTTTGAATTCGTGGGGTAACTGTCAATGGTAAGCTGACCGGTATTCAAGGGGTCTAAATAACCAGAAACGCCCAATCCCCAACTGACGTTCATGCGCCCGTAATAGTCATAGGCGCCGTTGTTGTTGGATCCACTGCAGGCTGCAGCCCCTCCATAGAGCTGTCCGATGATGCGCTGATTCTGGTCAAACAATGGCGATCCCGACGACCCTGGCTCGGTCACCCCAGACTCCCATTGATCGATCCACCACACCTGTGCACCTGCTGCGGTCGAGGTATAGGGCGAATTGTTCTCAAAACAGATCTTCTTGACATCGCCACTGGGGTGGTGGATGCCTACGGCAGACGAAGGCGTGGCGCCACTCGCGTCCCATCCCGCATACTCTACATTATAGCTGCTCGGTGGTGTTGAGCTCAGTTGGATCAAGGCCACATCACTGCTGCCACTGTTCACAAGCAGGGTGCCGCCGGAAACACTTTGGTTGGTGGGTCCCGTCGACCCCGAACAGCTGCTGCTCTCGTGGTTGAAATAGTATACCCAGGTGTTGGGGTTACCCAAACAGTGGTTGGCCGTCAGGAAATACGGCGTTCCATTTTCTGCGGTGTTGTTGACCAACGCTCCTGTGCAGACCGCGAAGCCGCCATTGGTGATCAGGGCCACAGACCTTTTGGCCACCTGCCAGTCAGAACCCGAAGGGCAATTGACGTTGATGTTGCAGGCTCCGGACGAACCGAAAGGCCCCATGCTGGACGCTTGGCTTGGGTTGTCTGGATGGGCGAGCAAATGGCGGTATCCGTGTACGACTTGTGAGACGCGCAGGCTCCCTTGTCCATGGACTGCCAATGGCTCCTGGTATTCCAGTACCACATGGTCTGCATCGAGCAGCCCCAGAGGCAGAGCACCCCATTCTTTTTCGTTGGCTGCTGTGAAGCCGCCCAAAAAGTGTGTTCGGGTTGCATCCCAGACATAGAGCACCGCTCCAACAGGCAAGTCGAAGCTGCTGAGGTGCAGGCCGATTCCGGTTGCACCTGGGCAATGGATGCCGAGCCGCCAGATCCAGCGGTCTTTTTCCAAAGTCCATGCTCCGGCATCTTCCAAACCCAGGTCGACTTCCCTTTCCACTCCAAACCGCCAAGGCGCTTCTTTGAATTGGTCGGTCACCGCATCCTCTGCTGCCAAGACTTCCAAGTCCAGTTCGGCTGTGGTCAGTTCCGGATAATTGGCTTGAAAGTCAGGCTGCCCCCACTTCCAAGGTGCACCGCCTTGCGAAACCTGAGCGGACAAGGTTCCACTCAGGATCGCAAGGGCGATGAAAAAGAAGAAGCGGTGCATCATTCGCAGCTCGTTCCGAAGATGGCGAGCATGACCAACATGTCGGAAGTGGTGACGCCACCATCGCCGTTCATGTCATAACCACATCCTGTAATGCACCCGAAGTCTCCGAGCAAGATCAGAAGGTCGGCGATGCCGATCAGTCCGTCCGTGTTGAAGTCTCCAAAGCACTCATAGACCTCTTGGAAGGTGAGGCTCTGTTGCAACACCTGTGGATTCTCACCATCTGCAGTCCGAGTCTGAAGGTTCACTGTCAGGCTGACTTCACCTTCGGTGGTCAACTGTGCGATCAGCACCTGTCCATTCGCGTCAGGGAAAGCTGTGGGCTCCAGATCGGGGTAAATGAAGACAGAGCCGCCATTCACATTGTCCGCGATCAAGTCGCCACCTGAACCTTCAAAGTCTACGAAGTCAAGGCCAATGGTGCTGACATCGGCGGTATTGTCTTCACCACCTACAGTGACCCAGCTGTCGAAAGCGAGCAGGGAGTCAACAGACAAGAGGAGGGGGTTGTAGTTGACCCCCAAAGCACCTCCCAGTGGGTTCTGGTAGAACGATGTCGTGGTGCTGATCGTCAGAGGCACAGAGTCGAATCCATAGACCGCTACCAATTGCTCAGTAGGGTCGGCAAACTCTGCCCAAACCCTGTAAGTGGTCATTCCGTTGACGGTGTTCTCACCTACGACATCGTAGCCGAGTTGGACAAAGCTGCTCTCGGCGAGCTCGTCTTCATCGCAGGTGCCGTCGCCATCTGCATCATTGAGGCAGTTGCCGTCGCAGTCCAAGTTGTCTGCAGCGGGGTATGTGCACGAGCCATCATCTACAGTGGCGTTTTCATTGTAGTTGCAGGCAATCGGGTTGGTACAGCCCGGCAGGTCGCCAGTGCAGAAGTTGGTTGTTTCTGTGGTTCCGAAGTCTCCGCCGGCGGCCACTGTGCTGCCATTGACGGTGAGCGTATAGCTGCCATCTCCCCAAGCGCAGCAGATGCCGTCTCCAAAGGTGTCGTTTACGGTGAGGTCATAACAGCCATCGGGGAGGCAGTATGTGGTCTCTACTGTGCCCGTTAGTCCACTATATCCTTCGGAAGCGACGAGCGCGCCAGAAGCGTCCGTGAGCGTCCAGCTGAATTCAGCGGGATAGTTGTCCAAGACCACGGACATCGTAAAGGTCAGTCCGCCGAAGACACAACTGCCATCATCGAGGGTGGCGTCCGGGTCAAAGTTGCATGCTGTGGAATCGGTACATCCGCTACACGTGCTGTTGTCACCGCCGCAGACACCGCAGTCATCGTTGAAGAGGCAAGAGCCGTCATCGAGGGTGGCGTCAGGATTGTAGTTACACGCTGAAGGCAGGGTGCACCCTGAACAACTGTAGTCACAGGTTCCATTGTCGATACCTGCATCAGGATCGTAGTTACAAGCGGTTGGATCGGTGCAACCAAAGTTCAGGTTGTCGGTGCAGAAGGAGGTGGTCTCACCGTCACCGTACGCACCACCCGAAGCGAGCAGTACGCCGTCTACCGTCAGGGTATATCCACCTGGAGAGTAGATGCCATCTCCAAAGCTGTCGGAAATGGTGAACGTGTAACAGCCTTCACCCACACAGACCAATGCATCAATGGTTGTATTCCCGGCGGAGTATGGACCATCAGAGGCGACTGTGGCTCCAGTACTGTCCGTCAACACCCAAGAGATTTCTTCGGGGTAGATGTCTGTGGTCACGCTGATGCCAATGCCAACACCATCTCCCACGCAGCTTCCGTCGTCAATGGTGGCATCTGCGTCGTAGTTGCAGCTTTCAGGGTCGGTACAACCGTAGCAGCTAAAGTCACATGAGCCGCTGTCAAAGAGGGCGTCGGGGTCGTAGTTACAGGCCGTAGCATCGGTGCAGCCGAACGCTCCACCCACACAGAACGTGGTGGCCTCCGAATCACCGTAAGCACCTCCAGAGGCGACTGTACTGCCATCAGCGGTCAACGTGTATGACCCTGTGCCATAGGTGCAACAAATGCCGTCACCAAAGCTGTCCAGCATGGTCAAAGTGTAGCAGCCATCTGCAGCACAGAAGCTCTCGGTCACCGTGTCCGCGGCGGTCGTATATGGACCTCCCGAAGCGATGCTCGTCCCTGTGGAATCGGTCAAAGTCCAAGAGGTTTCTCCCGGATAATTGTCCAAAACAATGGTCAAGACAAAAGGAAGACCATCGCTGAGGCAAGAGCCGTCGTCGATGACCGCAGCGGGATCGAAATTGCAGGCGGTGCTGTCGGTGCAACCTCCGCAAGAGCTGTTGTCTCCAGCGCAAATGCCACACAGGTCAAAGTCGCCACAAGAGCCATCGTCAATGACCGCAGCGGGATCGAAGTTGCAGGCGGTGCTGTCGGTGCAACCTCCACAAGAACTGTTGTCTCCAGCACAGATGCCGCACAGGTCAAAGTCGGCGCAAGAGCCGTCGTCCACAGTGGCATCCGCATCATAGTTGCAAGAGGCTGGATCGGTACATCCATCGATGATGCCGCCAATGCAGACGTCTTGCACCGTGATGTCCGCGGCGTAAGTCACCGTTCCTCCAGCAGAATAGCCATTGACAAGTTGTACACTCCATGAGCCGTCCCCGGACAATCCTGCAGCACTCAAGTCAAGCGATGCGGTGTAGGTCCCGGAAGCGTCAACGGCCCAGTCGGCTGGCCACAAGGTGTAACCTCCGAGGTCGGTACAGCCACCTGATACAGCAGCCGAGAATCCTCCAAATTCAATGCATTCACCCGATGGTGCTGTGATCACAACCAAGAGGTCTGCAGGCCAACTGCCCGCACTCGAGGTGTAATCGAGGACAATGTCTAAACCTGCAACTTCTCCGGTTCCGTCAAACGAAACGGCTGAGCCTGCTACGCCACCAGCCAAAGATTCGGTGATGCTCAAGTCCGTGAAGCAATCGCAGATGCCTCCGTCAGGTGCGAAATAGCAAGTGCCATCATCCAATGTTGCGGCGGGGTCGAAGTTGCAAGCCGTTGAATCCGTGCAGCCAGAGCAGCTCGAGCCGTCTCCAGCGCACACCCCACAAACGTCAATATCTGCGCAGCTGCCGTCATCGACAGTGGCGTCCGGATTGTAGTTGCAGAAAGTGCTGTCTGTACAACCAAGGCAAGAATAATCGCAGGTTCCATCGTCGGCAATGGCATCTGGATTGAAGTTGCAAGCTGTTGAGTCGGTGCATCCCAGAACGATGTCTCCTATGCATACATCCGACGACTCGCTGTCTCCAAATTCGCCACCTGAAGCGAGCACCAATCCGCCAATGGAGAATTCATATCCTCCGTTGCCATAGGCGCAGCACATTCCGTCTCCAAAGCTGTCGAAGACGTTCAACGTATAGCACCCTTCTGCGACACATCCGCTTTCAACCACCACGCCACCCCCGGCATACGGGCCTCCTGACAACACAGTGTTGCCATCGGCGTTGACCAGCGTCCATGTGGTCTCGCCTGGGTAATTGTCCAACGTCAGACTCATGGTCACATCAATGCCTTGAGAGTCCAGCGAGAAGTTGCTGCTTCCAGCGTCGTTTGAAGTGTTCTCGTCCACCCCACCATTGGGGTCCGAAACCGACACGTTGAAGATGTGCGCGCCATCTCCCGGCGTTTGAGTGGGGAGAATGATGTCATCTGTTTGCCCAAATTCCAACGACCCCGTCCATGAATAGGTGGCAGCAGCGCCGCCATCGATGTCATAGGTGATGGTCGCCGATGTGAGCAAGTTGGCGCCGTTGTTAAACAGCGTAATGGAAGGGTTGACCTCCGTGCTGCAAGAGAATCCACTGGGCGCATTCACGCTGAGAATAGAAGCGTCGAGATCGAAGTCAGGAACAGCGGGAAGACATCCGTTGGATGTCAAAATACCCGCGCGTGTTCCACCTGGTGCAAAGAGGGCCTGCATGCGGTCGCCTTGTCCTTGAGAGAAGACATTCATGCATCCATCATCAGAGTAGTCCATGTAGTTCTGCACCATGTCCTCCGAACCGCAGCTCACACTGCCCAAGTCGCAGCCGAAATTGGAGCCATCGGACTCCGGGGTGTCTGCCACAAAATCATCTGCTCCGCAAGGGCCATCTCCCCAAATGTGGCGGAGATTGAGCCAGTGGCCGACCTCGTGGGTGGCAGTCCGGCCGAGGTTGTATGCGCCAGCTCCAGGGCCGTCTATGCCCACAAATTGATACCCACATACGATGCCGTCCGTAGCGGGGTTCCCTCCCGGGAATTGAGCATAACCCAACAGGCCGCCACCGAGGTTGCAGACCCAGAAATTCATGTATTCGTCCGCGGGCCAAGCGTCCGAACCACCTTGGCTCGTGAATTTGACCGCATCACTGGATCCAAATGAACCTGAAGTGGTGGGCACACGAAGGATTCCCGAGGAAGGCGCGCCGTTGGGGTCGCGGGTGGCCAAACAGAATTCGATTTCTGTGTCAGCGGCCTGTGGCCAGATGTTGTCCTGGTCTGCATTCAAGCGACGGAAGTCGTCATTGAGGACCTGCAGTTGCTCAAGAAGTTGAGCATCCGAAATGTTCTCCGTGCTGTTGGCATAGACGACGTGGAATACGACCGGAATCGTCACGACAACCGGCTGCATTTGCGCACCATTTGCCCGAGCTTCTTCGCGGGACTCCACGAACAGGGCGGTATGCTGCTCAAGGTCCGCCTGCTTCTTCGCATAAACAGGGTCCAACCCCATCATCTGAACGTGCTTTTCATGAGCCGCACAGTGGCGTTCTGAAGGGGCAACAGGAATTTTACTTTGCCCAACGGCAGAAGAAATGCCCAAGGTCAAGGCAAGAAAAAAGGAGAGTAATCTCATCATTTGGTTATTGGTTCTGCTGGCAGACAGGTCTTAAGGTCAATATGCATCAAGAAGTGAACCCGACCCAAAAATTATATCGGAGGTTCTCCATAGGTTTTGTTCGTGGCGTGGTTGTAGACATCGTCATTTGGTGTAAATTTGCCGTCCCAAGCGAGAATAGCTCAGTTGGTAGAGCACAACCTTGCCAAGGTTGGGGTCGCGAGTTCGAGTCTCGTTTCTCGCTCATAAAAGGACGTCCTCAGGACGTCCTTTTTTTATGTCGAAATAGTGGGCGCGGCCATCTGAATCACGTCTGCAATGTGGCAAGCAGCACCGCCATGGGTGTCGACCCAACGGGCGGCAGCAGAGCCGGCTTTTTGCCGGCTTCCGTCGTTCTCCATCCACTCAGTGGCGCCTTGGACAAGGTCTTCGGCGGATTTGCACAGGCGCCCGGCACCGCATTCCATCAGGGCATCTACCTCGCGGAACCCTGCTATAGATGGACCGAACAAAACGGGCAATCCAAAGGCCGCGGGCTCGAGTACGTTGTGAACACCTTGGCCCCAACCGCCTCCTACCACAGCTAAGTCTGCCAAGCCATAGGCGTATTTGAGAATGCCCATCACGTCGAGGATGAGGATGGAGGACTCTGAAGAGGGGGGTGTAGATGCTTCTGTATTCCAAGAAGAGAAGCGCACGGCGCTGGGGTGTTGCGCCCATTCGTCCACATGGCGCCCTGTGATTTCATGGGGGGCCCAAACGACCGCCCACCCTTTTCGGGTGGACGCGATGTCGCAAAGGGCCCGCCACTCGGGAGGCCATGCACTGCCTACAATGAGGATGCGCCGTTCACCCGCCCAAACGCGGATTTGATCCAATGCTGCTGCTGCTTTTTTGGGGGGTGCCGATTGGACATTGTCCCGAACACGGTCCACCCGAGGGTCGCCCGTGACTTCAGCAATCACTCCCCGAGAACGCGCTACTATGGCAGAGGCTTCGTCTTGGACTTGAATGGTGGTCAGCCTTTTGAGGTGCTTTCTCATCCAAGCTCCAGTCCAGCCCATGGGGTGTCGGTCATGGTCGAAGCGCGCAGCCACGAGGTGGATCCGTGTCCCTGCATCGAGCTGACTCCGAATCAGGCCTGGCCACAATTCGTATTTGACCAGGATCAGGTCCGAAACTTCCAGTGCTTGGGCCCATTTGCGCATGGCGAGGGGCCGATCGAATGGCAAGTAGTCCACGTGGTCTGCATGGGTCTCACGCACACCTTCAACGCCGGACGGTGAGAAGAAGGTGAGCAAAATCGGGGTGTCTGGATTCCGGGTTCGCCATTCATCCAATACCGGAGCCCCTTGCTCATATTCGCCCAAGGACGCGCAATGAATGTGCATCCAAGGCCCCTTTTTTCCATTTCTTCTGGCTGTTTGTTCAGCGCTTGCAATGCGCTCTTCCCAGCCTTTTCTGCCCCTCCATGCAGCCCTTGCTTTGGTGTGCCCCATCATTGCTGCCAGCCTCAAGCCGACAGTCAGAACGACCATAACAATGCGATAGAGCGTCAAATTTTAATGGGGGCGTTAGTGGTAATAGTCGATGTCAGTGGAGCGGGCCTTCAGCCTCAAAATCCAGGCAGCATAAAGACCAAATGTTCGGTCCATACGCGGCCCTGAATCGGCGGTCATTGTATCGGCATTCCAAACCCTATTGGGTTGCAGTCTGCCGAACATGGCCTCCACCCCAAATTGAAAGCGGACCAAGTCATTGCTGGAATCGTGCACGTAACCCAGGCGGGGCATAACCATCCATCCACCGGTGAGGCGGTCGTACCCTTTGATGTGGGGCTCGTCGAGTTGGGTAAGTCGGTTGCCGCGGTTTTGAAAGTGCAGCTTATGCTCCCAAAAGCCACCGAAGAGTTCCAAAGCGATGCCGGATCCTGGCGACAAGAAGTCGGCCGAAATCAGGCGCCCAGCAGAAAGTGACAATATGGTGCCGCGTTGCTGGGCGGTAACCAAGGCGATGCGGCCTTCATTGTCGATGATGTGCCCATTCGGATCGCGCAAATTGTCCAACAATCCTGGCTCACGAACATCTGACCCTGTTTGAAAACGATAGTGCACCCCCCAGCGCCATCCAGCGGCCGAAAGCCGGTAGACAGAAAGACCCACCGTATTGGACAGCCCAAACCGTTCAGCCAACGGTCCTGCCGGAGCTTGTCCCCCAAAATGAATGGCTGCTTGAAAACCTGGATCAAAAGTTCCCGGCCGTTGGGCTGCATTGTCCACTTGCGAAAGTCCCGTTGCATGTGCCAGTGCCAAGGCAGCAGCAAAGAGCATGGTGCAGCGGCTCCTCATTTTAGCGGAAGTGACAATCCAATGGTAAAATCGTTCATCATAGAACCACCTGTCATCTGGGCAAACAGTGTCCAGTCCTTGTATGTGTAGCGGCCACCAATGTGAGCGGCGAGTTGGAGTCCGCCGTTCACGCTACCCGTGTAGACTCCTGTCAGATTTTGACCGCCTGCCCATTTGAAGTTATGTGCAAACCAAGTCAAGGTCAAGCCGGCAAAAAAGTCAAACGGTGGCGGAGCCAATTCCACAAAGTGGTAGTGGCCCTGTGCCCCCAATCCCAAAAATTGATGCCGCCAAGCCCCAGCCGCCCCACCTTCTGTGTAGCTCCGGTAGCTCGCCATGAGTCCCGCAGAAATGTGCTCGTCCAGGGATTGCTCGAGCTCCACGAATATGGGCAGGCCTCGGTTGCTCATGCCCAAACCCACATTGAGCACATCAAATCTGTCCATATTGTGCTTCCCAAACTGAGCCTCGGCTGCGGTTGGAACCAGTGAAAAAGTCAAAAAAGCAGCGATGGCCACCCCAAAATTATGCCGACATAAATTAATTAAATGTCGACGAAACAGTGATTTAAGAGGGTAAAACATCTATATTTGTAAGGAGTAGGGTCCTGGACCAATGAAAAAACCTCTGCCATTCATCCTGTCTACACTCATTGGGCAATTTGCACCCGCAAGGGCGCCATTTGGTTGTGGTTTTAAAATTTTGTGTGCACCCATGTGGTGGATGGCTGTTGCCATGCTTGGGCTGTGTGGCACTCCGGGTCTTCTACAGGCGCAAAATTCCACATCGCTTGAGCTTGAAGTGGTGTTTGAGGGTGACTCCACATTTGAAGAGGGGTGGATCATTGCTTCGCCACGGTTTAGCTCTAACCTCACGTATCCCATCGTCGTCGATCATTTTGGCCAGGACCTTCACAATGATTTGACTCCGCATCGAGGATTCAATTTTGACTGGCATCCAGACGGGAGTTTGACTTGGTTTTCCATTTTGGATGGGCAGTGGGAAGTCTTGGACAGTACTCTTCAGCCTGCGGGATTCGTTGCGTTCGAGGATGCCATTTCTGATTTCCATGACCTGGAGCGCCAAACCAATGGCCATGTCCTTATCCTCGGTCAGGAGATCACGGATGTCAACGTTGCAGACAGTGTGCCTGATCCACTAAGTCCGAATCGTGCCATCATAGACTGTCTGATCCAGGAGCAAGACAGCACAGGCAATGTCACATGGTTTTGGCGGGCCTCCGATCACATCCCCCCTACTTGGTGCACCCATTGCAATTGGAGTTCCAACCTGATGGATTCCTATCACCACAACGCTTTTCAGGTGTTGGGAAATGGCGACATACTGCTGTGCTTGCGCAACATGGACATGGTTGTGAGGATCGATAAAGCAACGGGAAACATCGTGTGGAAGCTCGGAGGGCCATTTTCTGACTTTTCCTTTGGTGCCGATAGCGAGGCGTTTCGGCATCCCCACGATGCGCAGTTGCTCGGAGACAACGAGGACCACCTTTTATTGTTCGACAATGGAACCGGTAAGTTGAGCCCCGTGACGAGGGGAGTCGAATATGTGATTGACTTGAGCAGTGAAGTGGTCACCCAGGTGGAAGAATGGGTCCACCCTGATGGGAATTATGCCTCTTCCCAAGGCAGCATCCAAAGGTTGGAGACCGGAGGAACACTTATAGGTTGGGGTACAGCTTCATCTGAAGAATTTGGGGGCGGAATGATCACCGAGTACACAGCCGATGGATCCATGAGTGGGGGCATTTACTTCCCTTCAAATCATTACACCTATCGGGCCCGAAAAGTGCCTTTGGATCAGTTGCCATTGATACAGGGATGCCGGGATGAATCAGCCTGTAACTATAATCCACAGGCGGTATTGGATGGTCCATGCAGCTCGGCGGGTTCCTTTTGCGACGATGGGGATCCCTGCACCCAATATGATGTTTTTGGGCTTGATTGCAATTGTCAGGGCACGTCTCAAGGCTTGGAGCCCGTCACAAGTTGCTCTGACCCTCAAGCGGCCAATTTTAATCCATGCGCACCTGCTGATGAGGACTCCGGCACCTGCCAGTACGAAGTCGTATTTAGGGCCGACGCCACGGCGATGGACAGCATGCCCGAAGCCGTCACACTCTTGATTGGGAGCAATCCATATGACTTGAATCCGGCGGGATTTGGCACATGGACGGGATCAATCTTGATGGGCAATGGAACCTGGAATTACCAATTCATGGCCGATGGTGTGTCCGACACTGTTCAACGCACTGTGTCTTTGCCTTGGCCCCTGTCCATTGAATTGTTCGAGCAGCGCGGCTGCATTGGCTTGACATCTTCAGTTTGTCCAGGGTGCACCGACCCCGACAACGTGGCCTTTAGCCCGTTTGCTACTGGCGATGAATTGTGCAATGGCGGGCCTGCAAACGGATGCACCACTCAGGAAGCCGTCAACTACAGCTCAGGGGCCATTTTTGATGACGGAAGTTGTCAGTTCACGGCTGAATCTTCTTGCCCATCAGACCTCGATGGAGACGGGTTGGTTGGGGTGTCCGACGTCCTGGAGTTGTTGACGTTTTTCGGCACGACTTGCTCCGGAAATTAACCGCCTTTCGAGGCGGGTCCGTCCAATCTAAATCCAATACCGTGTAGGGTGTGCAAGGTGACTTGAGGGTCGACCTTCAGGATTTTGCGCAGCCGCGTGATGTACACATCCATGCTGCGCCCCACAAAATATCCGGATTGACCCCACACCAATCGGCAAATCAAGTCGCGCTCGGTGGTGCGTCCTGAGCGTTGAAGCAAGATTTTGAGAACATCTCCTTCCTTGGGCGTCAAGTTGCGCTGGCCACCGCTCCATTCCAATGTGTACGACTCCGGATCATACCGCAAGTCGCCGAGGGTGAGCAGCCTGGGTTCGTCCTGACGGTGTTGGTTGCGCTTGAGCACGGACCGCAGTCGAAGCAGCAACTCCTCATTGTCAAAGGGCTTAATGATGTAATCATCTGCACCGCATTTCAAGCCATGAACGCGGTCTTCGACCCGGTCCCGCGCAGTCAACAAGACGATGGGGAGTTGGGGGGCTACGGTGCGCAAGTCTTGGGTCAGTTCAAAACCATCTCGCCCAGGCAACATCACGTCGAGCAGCGCCAAATCAAAGCGGCCCGCATGAAAGGTGGGCAGGGCTTCCATGCCGTCCCGCACCAAGGTGGCCTTGAAACCATCTAGCCTAAGAACATCATGCAGCAACAGGCCCAAAGTGGGGTCGTCTTCAACGAGCAACACATGGGGGGCGTCTTGACTCATGCTTGATGTGCGGGGAGTTGAACTGAAAAAGTACTGCCTGCACCCACTTCACTGGCGCAACTCACCTTGCCGCCGTGGGCACGTACGATGGTGTTCACGTAATGAAGGCCAAGGCCAAACCCCTTGACATCGTGTCTGTTGCCTGTAGGAACGCGGTGAAACCGTTCAAAAATCTTGGACTGATGTTCCTTTGGAATGCCCATTCCACAGTCTACAATCTTAACGAGCCACATGGGTTGGTTGCCGGTCACGTAATCCAGGGTCACCGTAATATGGGGAGGAGTGTCTCCCGCATAACGGACTGCGTTGTCAAGCAGGTTGCTGAGCACACCATCGAGGTGGGTACGGTCCCCCATCATGACAGGGTCTGGGCCCCAAGCTTCTGGCCAACTCGAAGTGTTGATTTGTAGTTGAGTTTGTCCGCCGTTCAACTCAATGGAGGGGTGGAAGGCTGCGGTTCCAGCTTCTATCCAAGAAACCACACTGAACGCTTCTTTTTGAAGGCCTTGGGCTTGGCCATCGAGGGTGGCAATTTCCATGACCTTTTCTACTTGACGCCGCATCCGGCGGTTTTCGGAAAGGATGAGGTCTAAGTACCGGCCCCGTGCTTTGGGATCTGAGCCAACGTCCTCCCGCTGGAGCAATTGGGCGCCGGACTCTATGGATGCAATGGGGGTCTTGAACTCGTGTGTCATGTTATTGATGAAGTCATCTCGGACTTCCGACAGGCGCTTTTGCCTCAACACAATCACCACGGTGTATACGAAGGTGCACAAGACCAGAAGCTGCAGCAGGCTCGCAATCAGCCAGCGGTCCAATGACATGATCAAGTCGCTGCGCCGTTCGGGAAACCGAATGCCGAAATAGTGTCCGTCGCGATCGAATCTCGGAGACGGTCCATTGTCTGTTGGGGCTTGTCCAACGCGACCCCCATAAAGGATGCTGTCGCTGAAGCAGTCGTAGATGGCGTACTCAAAATCGGTGCTCAGGGCCGCTCTTTGGAAGCTTTCACGCAGCAATGCCTCCAACAAAAATGGGTGAAGGGTGTCGTTGAGGTTGGCCACAAAATAATTGGATGACGCCTGTCGCACGGGTTCCACAACTGCGCTGTCTCCCCGCATGGATTGAATGTTTCCGACCACCTCTGTCATGGCCGTGACCACCCGGTCGCTAAACTCCCTTTCGCTCAAATCAGCCGCCTGTTGAAGCCACGTTAATTGCAACAATAACGTACCTCCAATGGAGATCAGGCCGGTGAGAATGAGGATGCGGATGCGCTGTCTGGACACAGTTGCAAGTTTAGGGGCATTCCCACATCTGTAGTTCTTTTTCAGAGGTGCAAGAATTGAAGCCGTTGCCTTAGCTTCGAAGCATGGAATGCCTTTGGACACCTTTTAATGCAATTACCCGCAGCAGTTGCGGATTGGCTTTGATGGGAGCTCTGTTGTTCGGCGCCTGTGTGTCAAATACAGTTCACGCCCAACAAACTCTAGAATTGGGTGGTCTGTATCAAGGCGAGAATCTTCTTGTGGTCAATGACCCCAGTGCCGATGGCGTTGGATTTTGTTGCTACGAGGTAAGGGTCAATGGCCTTTTGACGGCAGACGCTGTGAACTCTCACGCTTTCGAAGTGGATTTGGGCGCCCTGGGGTTGACCCTCGGCAAAGGGCTTTCTGTTCGCCTGAAGCACAGAAGCGGTTGTGTACCGAGGGTGCTAAACCCAGAAGTCATCCAGCCCATTCCCGGTTTTCAGCTGGTCTCTTTCGAAGCGTCCCCGAGCGGTGAAGTATCGTGGGTGACCGCAGACGAGCACGGGCGTATGCCTTTCGTTCTCCAGCAGTTTAAGTGGGGCAAGTGGGTAGATGTCGTGAGACTCGATGGACGCGGTGGACCGCAGGAGCAGACTTATTCTACGGTCATCCAGCCCACTCAAGGAGAGAACCTTTTGCGCTTGACTCACCTCGCTCCAGACGGAACTTTGGAGGTCAAAGGCGAGGCGAGGTTTGATGGAGACGTCCCCGAAGTGACCATGTCATACAGCGCACGGTCCCAAGTGGTCACGTTTTCTAAGTCAACCCAATACGAGCTTGTCGATGAGTTTGGCACCGTCGTCCTCAGGGGCGTGGGAACCCAAGCAACATTGCGCTATCTTTCACGTGGCGATTATTACGTCAATTTCGGCGCTGGGACTGAGGTCCTAAAGAAGCGCTGAATCTGTAAGGAGCCCAATTCCTTGCTGAAAAGCAGCAAACATGCCTGAACCCATTGCAACAACCCAACAGGGGTTGACCTATAACAGTCAAAGGCCGGATATCGCGATTCCAGAATATGGACGCGTGGTACACGAGCTGGTCGCACACTGTGTCACCATTGAGGACCGCGAAGAGCGCAACAAATGCGCCGCAGCCGTTGTGAGCGTGATGCGCACGCTCGTACCAGGCTCCAAGGAGATGACGGACCACGAGGAAAAGCTGTGGGGTCACCTGCATGTTATGGCCAACTGGGAGTTGGACATTGATGGCCCGTTTCCACCGCCGGCAAAGCCTGAGGAGGATCCAGGTCCAGAGCGCTTGACCTACACCCAGATGGGCAAGCGGCCCTCTTTCTATGGAAGGCTCGTAGAGGAACTGATAGAAAAGGCCAAAGCCATGCCCGAGGGCGAAGAGCGGAATGCTTTGTCGATGATGATCGCCAATTTGCTGAAGCGCCAGTACCTGACTTGGAACAAGGGAGCGGTCGAGGACCCTCTGATCCGCGCTCAGTTGCGCGAGATGTCGGGTGGAGCCCTCGATGTGCCCGCTGAGGTTGAGTTGGTGTCTTCAAGTGAAATCTTGAAGAGCAAGCGCAAGACGTCCAACAATTTCCGCAACCGCGGGGGTGGGGGCAAGCGCAAGCGCTAACCTGATCTTCTAGATAAGGTACAGGTTGCCTTGTCGAAAACAACTGTGATGGTTCCTCGGACCGATGGTGGTGTGGCCCAAATTGAACGCCAAACCAACCAACCGTCATGGGCACTTTCGTTATCGAAGGGGGACACCCCCTCAATGGATCCATTACCCCTCAGGGCGCCAAGAATGAGGCGCTGCAAGTGGTGTGCGCCGTATTGCTCACTTCTGAGCCTGTCACCATTTCCAATTTGCCAGACATCGTCGACGTCAACAGGTTGATTGACCTGTTGTCAGCCATGGGCGTGAAGGTTGAAAAGGTGGATGCCGGGACGTTTAAGTTTCAGGCAGATGATGTGGACCTCGGTTACCTCGAAAGCCCTGATTTCCGGCAAAAAGGTGGTGGGTTGAGGGGAAGTGTGATGATCATGGGGCCCCTGCTCTCCCGTTTTGGAAAGGGGTATATCCCCAAGCCTGGAGGCGACAAAATTGGCCGCCGCCGCATGGATACACACTTCATCGGTTTTGAGAATTTAGGGGCCAAATTCCGTTACGATGCTGGGGAGACTTTTTACAGGGCAGAGGCGCCTGACGGGCTGAAAGGCACCGATATGTTGCTCGATGAAGCGTCGGTAACAGGCACGGCAAACATTGTAATGGCAGCTGCTTTGGCCAAAGGGACAACGACCATCTACAACGCGGCTTGCGAGCCTTACTTGCAGCAGTTGTGTAAGATGATCAACCGCATGGGGGGCAAGATTTCTGGCGTGGGTTCAAACCTTCTGACCATTGAAGGCGTCGATTCACTCGGGGGATGTGAGCACCGCTGTCTGCCCGACATGATTGAGATCGGCAGCTTTATTGGAATGGCAGCCATGACCCGCGGGGAAGTCACCATTAAGGATGTCAGTTGGGATGACCTTGGACAGATCCCACGGGTTTTTGAGCGGATGGGCATTGGGATCGAGCGCAGGGGAAACGATCTCCACGTTCCTTCACAAGACCACTATGAGATCGACACCTTCATCGATGGCTCCATCTTGACTGTAGCCGATGCGCCCTGGCCTGGATTTACTCCAGACTTGCTGTCCATATTGTTGGTTACGGCCACTCAAGCCAGGGGCAGTGTCCTTGTGCATCAAAAGATGTTCGAGAGCCGCTTGTTCTTCGTGGACAAGCTCATCGATATGGGTGCGCAAATCATTTTGTGCGATCCCCACCGCGCCACGGTGATCGGATTGGGTCACAAAACCCCATTGCGTGGGGTGACCATGACGTCGCCAGATATTCGGGCCGGGGTGTCACTCCTCATTGCTGCCCTCTCCGCTGAAGGGCGCTCGACCATTCACAACATCGGTCAAATCGACAGGGGTTACCAATACATAGAACACCGGTTGCGCGCTTTGGGTGCTCATATAGAACGTTTGGCAGACTGAACACAGTAAACCCCGCGTTCCCTCCATAACTTTATAGATAACATGTTGTCCTTACGCCCTTCTCTTTCCTGTGTCGCCTTGATGGCGGCGATCATGGTCACCGCTTCTACATCCGCTCAGGATCCGCGCATCGGCACTGCCGTTGGGGACCTTGCGCCAGAGTTGGTGCTCCAGTCGTTGGAAGGAAAAGAAATCAAACTCAGTGACCTCCGAGGTCAGCTCGTGCTCATCGATTTCTGGGCCAGTTGGTGCGGCCCCTGTCGCCGCGAGAATCCCAACGTGGTCAATGCCTACAAGAAGTACCGCAAGTCTAAGTTTAAGTCTGCAGAGGGCTTTGCCATTGCCAGCGTGTCGTTGGACCGTAAGCAGGAAAGCTGGGAGCGCGCTGTGAAGCAAGACCAGCTCGACTGGGATTGGCACGGCAGCGACCTCGCGGGTTGGGAAAGCGAAGCGGCGGCACTCTACGGAGTCAGCAGCATTCCAATGAGCTTTCTCGTCGACGAGAATGGAATCATTCTTGCCAAGAATTTGCGCGGCATGGAGCTGCATATCCAAATCGACCAGCACGTCGAGCGACTCTGACAGGAATGGCAGGTGCATGCCTGTCGCCCTGACAGCTTTTACTTTTGCCTGACACGATGTCGGTCGCCGTGGGCGTGGCACGTGGATTGCGTTGGGCCATTGAAAGAACAGCTCCATGATCCAGCAACCGAAGAACGAGGAAGAGTCCGTGCATGCAGGGGATCCTGCGGGCCATGCCCAAGACACCGAAACGGGTGCAACGGCGGGCGACAGCCAGGAACAAGAGCAGGAGGCGGCAGGAGCTGACTCCTCAACGTCCGAAGCCGAGGGCAGTGAGCCATCGGAGAACGGAGAAGATCCCGCTGTTTGGCGCGACAAGTATCTGCGTCTTTATGCCGAGTTCGACAATTTCAGGAAGCGCACCATGCGCGAACGGGGAGAGCTTGTGCGCAGCGCAGGCCGCGAGGTGACAGAGTCCTTGCTGCCGGTTCTGGACGACTTTGAGCGCGCTATGGCGGCATCCGAGGGTCAGGATTTAGAACAAATGCGCGAAGGCTATCTGCTGATTGGCCAGAAAATGCGGGGCATTTTGGAAGCCCGTGGTTTGGAGCGCATGGAGGCCAAAGGGGCCGAATTTGATACAGACTTGCACGAGGCCATCACCCAGATCCCGGCACCTGAACCTCAGATGAAGGGCAAGGTGGTCGACGTGGTTGAGCCAGGATACAAACTTCACGACACCGTACTCCGCTTCGCCAAGGTGGTGGTGGGCAACTGATCGAACATCATGTCGAAGCGCGACTTTTACGAAATCCTTGGCGTTGACCGGGGGGCCTCGGAGGCCGACATCAAGAAGGCCTACCGAAAGCTGGCCATCAAATTTCACCCCGACAAGAACCCGGACGACAGCTCGGCTGAAGCGCGCTTTAAGGAGGCTGCAGAAGCCTATGAAGTTCTGAGTGACCAAAACAAACGCGCCAAGTATGACCGTTTTGGACATGCAGGAGTGGGGGGCGCTGCAGGGGGCGGTCCCGGCGGCATGAACATGGACGACATCTTCAGCCAGTTCGGAGACATCTTCGGAGGTGGATTTGGAGATGCGTTTGGCGGAGGGAGCCGCGGTCCGCGCCGCACCAAGGGCTCTAACCTGCGCATTAAGGTGCAGCTCACCCTTGAAGAGATTGCCGAAGGCGTGACCAAAAAGGTCAAAGTTTTCCGACTGGTTCAAGCCGAGGGTGTCGAATACGACACCTGCAAGACCTGCGGAGGCTCAGGGCAGGTTCGCCGTGTGACCAACACCATACTGGGCCAAATGCAGACAGCTTCGACTTGCCCAGGTTGCGGCGGCTTGGGCAAGGGTGTCACGTCCAAACCCAAAGACGCAGATGAGCACGGCCTGCGCCGAGAAGAGTCCATCGTGGACATTGAGATTCCGGCCGGTGTAGAGGATGGCATGCAGCTCAACCTTCGCGGGAAAGGCAATGCAGCCCCTGCCGGCGGAATCCCTGGCGACATGCATGTCCAAATCCGGGAGCTCGATCACGATCAGTTTACCCGCAACGGCAAAAACCTCCACCTCGACCACCACCTCTCGTTTATTGAAGCGACGCTTGGAGCCGGGGTAGAGATTCCTTTGCTCAGTGGAAAGGCGAAAATCAAAGTGGAGCCAGGCACCCAAGGAGGGAAGATTGTCCGACTCAAGGGAAAAGGCATGCCTTCAGTGGACAGCTACGGACGCGGAGACTTGCTGGTCAATCTCAACGTTTGGACACCACAAGAATTGACAGCCGAAGAGCGTTCAACTTTGGAAAGTTGGAGAGAAGCTCCGAATTTCCAACCGGCTCCAGACCCCAGAGAAAAAGGATTTTTTGATCGGGTAAGGGACATGTTCAGCTAATCCATGACCACAGCCCTTTCGATAGCACAACTTGAGAAGTCCTATGGGACGCAGCGTGTTTTGAATGGGGTTTCTTTCGACGTTCCTCAGGGTTCCATCGTGGGATTACTCGGCCCCAACGGTGCGGGCAAGTCCACGCTGATCCGCAGCATTATGGGCATTGTGGAACCAGATGCTGGCCACATTCACCTTGAAGGGCAGCCCTGGAGTCGGGAGGCGGTGCGTGGCATCGGTTACCTTCCGGAAGAACGGGGGCTGTACAAGGACATGCGCGTGGGCGAACAGGCGGTTTACTTTGCCCGGCTCAAAGGCATGGCCAAGGCCGATGCCGTTCACGCACTGCGGCTGTGGTTCGAGAAGCTGGAAGTAGAAGGTTGGTGGGACAAAAAAGTGTCGGACATCTCCAAGGGGATGGCCCAGAAAATCCAATTCATTTGCACGGTGGTGCACAATCCGGGGCTGTTGATCCTCGACGAGCCCCTCAGCGGTTTTGACCCCATCAATGCCCGCAGCATCATCGACGCAGTGCGGTCTTTGGCTTCAGAAGGAACGTCCATCTTGCTCTCTACCCACGATATGCCCAGTGTGGAGCGACTTTGCGATGAAGTCGTCATGTTGGACCGCGGAAAGGTTGTGCTCTCTGGAGGTGCCAATGCCCTGCGCGAAGAGGGCTGGTCGGGACAGCAAGATGTGGTTTTCAAAGGCAATCACATCGCATTTACGAATGCATTGGGTGCGCTGGGCCACCTGGATAGCATTTCGGAAGAGGCTGCTGGCGGTCAGCACCGCGCCCATGTGAGGTTGCGTGAAGGCGTGCCTCCGAGCCAGCTTTTACAGGCATTGAGTGGGGCCGTTGAAGTCAGTGAATTTGTCAAGATTCGCCCCACCATGGAATCCTTATTTATCCAAGCTGTAGACCGCACTGCAGTGGAATCTTCTGAGGTATGATGCGGAGTGGTTTGATCGGGGCGGTCATCGCCAGAGAGTGGCGCACCAGGGTGTTCAAGCGCAGCTTCTTGATCGGTACGCTGCTCATGCCATTCCTTGCTGTTGGATTGTTGGCGGGCACAATACTGCTCACCCAAGCGACAGATACCACCAATGTGGTACTGGTCGAGGATGCACCTGGGCTCATCTCACGCATCGACCAGGCAAGTGGCCAGCTTGTGCCGCTATGCCCTGGGTGCTTTCCAGAACGAGACAAACTCTCTTACCGGTTTACCCGGGAGGCCCCTGCGGACAGCATTTGGCTCGAAGAAGGCTATACCGTGTTGGTCGAATACGATGGTTCGGTCCTCCAGAACCGGGCGGGTTATCTGGTATATGACAAGTCGCCAGGCAGCGCGGCCAAGCGCAACATCGAACGCGATTTGAGCAAAGCGATGGAGCATGCGCGTGTTTTGGAAAGCACGGAACTGGATTGGCAGGCGTATCAGCGGCTCAAGTTCGAGCTCAAGTTGATTGACCGCGAAGCCAATGACGACGGTGCGCGATTGGACGGCGGTGGTGAGGAGATCAGGGGCTCCATCGGATTTTTGTTCAGCGCATTGTTGTTCTTGGTACTGGCCGTTTATGGTGGCATGATCCTTCGAAGTGTGGTGGAGGAAAAGTCCAATCGGGTGGTTGAAGTCCTGATTTCAGCGGTGCGACCAGAGGAACTGCTGCTGGGAAAGGTCATCGGCATGGGCGCTGTAGCGTTGACCCAGCTCGTGGCCTGGTCCGTCTTGTCTACGTTGGCGTTTTCGGCGTTCCAATTTGCTTTTGACAGCGGTGCTTTGGGGTCTACCATCCCTGGTCAAGGCGAGGTCCCTACCGACTTGCTGACCGCTATGGCTGAAAACGACCTCACCGCCATTTTGCTGGACATCAATTGGGGCTTAATGGTCATTTCTACCATCGGCTACTTCATCGGTGGCTACTTGCTGTATGGCAGCATTTATGCAGCAGTTGGAGGGTCTGTGCAATCTGAACAGGAGGGCCAAGCCATGGTGGTTCCCGTCATCATGCCCCTCATGTTTGCCTACATCGTTGGAAGCGGGGCCATTGCGAATCCAGAAATGGGGGCATTGACGTGGCTCAGTTGGTTTCCATTGACGTCGCCCGTGATCATGCTGGTCCGCGTAGCGGTAGGTGTGGCGTGGTGGGAAGTGGCATTGTCCTGGGCGCTGCTCATGTTGAGCGCGCGCCTGGTTTTGGCTTTGGCAGGCCGTGCATACCGTCACGGGGTCTTGCACACAGGGAAGTCCTCGGGTTGGTCCTTGTTGTTCCAATGGATCCGGGGCCATGGAAGCTGAGGGAAGCACGCGCCTCGGCGTGGTGGATTGTGGCACCAATACGTTCACGCTACATATCGCAGATACGCTGGACGGCCAGTGGCAGACGGTCTTTCGCCAAGCCCGGTTCGTGCGATTGGGACTGGACAGTTTTCGCAGCGGACGGTTGTCACCGCAGCGCATGAGGCGCGGGCTCGATGTGTTGGAAGGCTTCCACAATACCGCCATGAATTTTAATGTCGACCAAGTGCGGGCCTTTGGGTGCAGCGCATTACGCGACGCTTCGAATGGGGCCCAGTTTGTGGCAGCTGCCGCTGAAAAAGGTTGGAACATCGATGTGGTCGATGGCGACACAGAGGCAGAGTGGATTCACTTAGGTGTGAAGGACAGCGTAACGGAGGTGGATCCATCTGCATCCATTTTGACCGTCGATATTGGTGGCGGGAGCGTGGAGTTCATCCACTGGACCCACGACCAGATCTTGGGAAGATGGAGCACGGATATGGGGGTCGCGCGGCTCACAGATTGGATCAAGCCCAAAGATCCTTTGACCCAGCAGGATATAGCGTCGATGCAACGCATCATGGAAGGTGCTCTTGCCCCGGTTATGGCTTCGGCCTCATTGCATCCTCCCCTCTATATGGTCGGCACTTCCGGGGCATTCAATACCCTGATGGCATTGGAAGACCGTTCCGCGCAATGGAGAGATCCCCGGGTAGCGGATGCCTTCAAGACGGACATTTTGCGGGCGCGCTGTGGCGCCCTGATTGGCGCCTCAAAGGATGAGTTGCACAACATTGAAGGCATGCATCCTGACCGGATTCCGTATATGAGTGTGGCCTGCGTATTGATTGATCATTTGCTGGACTGTTTCAGTTCAGTGACCACAGTGTACCGGTCTCGACACACGCTCGCAGAAGGGGCCTTGGTGGAAGCGGCCTCCCTGGTCGCTCAGGCTGCTCCTTCAGAGACAAAGGATGGCCGCCAAGCGATCGACTTGTATGGATGGCAGCCTCTGGTGGGCTAAGCAAAGGGTGGTTCGAGCCGCTGGACAACCGATATTCGCTGTATGGCCCGCATTCTCATCATAGACGACGAGCGTCTCATCCGTCACGCACTGCGCGACATCCTCGAATACGAGCAGCATGTTGTCGAAGAGGCAGAGGACGGGAGCGCCGGCCTCAAGGCTGTGCTCTCCGGTAAATTTGATGCGGTCTTTTGCGATGTCAAGATGCCCGGAAAGGACGGCATCGAAGTGGTGGAGGCCTTGTCCTTGAAAGGGGTTGAGACCCCCATAATCATCATGACCGGCCATGGTTCAGTTGAGCTGGCAGTACAGGCGATCAAGGCGGGGGCCTATGATTTCATTGAAAAACCGCTGGACCTCAACCGTGTCTTAGTGGCTTTGCGCAATGCGACGGACCGCGAAGAATTGCGCAAGGAGGCTGTGGTTTTGCGCCAGCGACAGCGCAAAAAAGGGGGCGTCGATATGATCGGGCAAAGCCCCGCTTTAGAAGAAATCAGATCGATGGTGGCCAAGGTGGCACCCACGGATGCCCGTGTGCTCATCACCGGAGCCAATGGTACCGGAAAAGAAGTGGTGGCCCGTAAGATTCACGCTTTGAGTGAGCGGAGCGGAGCGCCTTTTGTGGAAGTGAACTGTGCGGCGATCCCCTCTGAACTCATCGAGTCAGAGCTCTTTGGGCACGAAAAAGGTGCGTTTACCAGTGCGGTCAAGCAACGCAAGGGGAGGTTTGAACAGGCCCAAGGAGGCACGCTATTCCTGGATGAGATTGGCGACATGGCGCTTTCTGCGCAAGCCAAGATGTTGCGCGCCCTCCAAGAAAGGGTGATTCAGCGTGTGGGTGGCGACAAGAACATCAAGGTCGATGTGCGGGTGTTGGCGGCGACCAACAAAGACCTGGCGGCAGAGATTGCCGCTGGGCGGTTCCGCGAGGACCTGTTCCACAGGCTGAACGTCATTCCCATCAGGGTGCCCGCCTTGTCAGAGCGCAGCAGCGACGTGCCGTTGTTGGTGGAGTACTTCTTAGAGGGGGTAGCGGATGAGTTGGGTGTACCGGCCCCAACATTCACCAAGCAAGCCCTGCAGGCCCTGTCCAAGGCACCTTGGACAGGCAACATTAGGGAGTTGCGCAATGTGGTTGAACGCCTGGTCATCCTTTGCGGAGAAGAGGTGTCAGCCGAGGACGTGAAGCGGCACGTTGCGGGCCTCTAACCCCATCAAATACCGGCCTTCATCAAGGTCAAGTTGTTGATGAGGAGTTTGTTGGAGGCAACCATGTACTAAATACACCGTCTATGTTGCAAGAGCAATTACTTCCTCATGGATATCAATCAACGCGCCGTACTTATTGTCTTCCTTGGTATGATCGCCGCGTCAGGTGCAGCACGTCTATATGACAAAGCAGGCCAGCCTTTCTGGCATGCCCTTGTTCCAGGCCTAAATCTGGTGGCTTTGATGCGCATTGTTGGGCGTCCAGACACGCACGCTTTGTGGGTGTTGGTGCCTGGTGTCAACGTTTATTTTGTGGCGCGGTGGTTCATCGAACTCGCCCAAAGCTTTGGCAAGAGCCACTGGTTAGACTACGTACTGGTCGTCCTGTTCAACGCTTTTTACGTGCTGAACTTGGGACTCGCATACAGCGAAGAGTACGAAGGCCCTGTTTATCAGAAGGCATCGAACGCCGCATTTGCCTGAGCCCCTTGGCCCCATGAGACGGGGGGCAACCCCCTGACCTCAGCCCTCAAAAACAGCTTTGGCTGCTGCCAAAGCGTCGTCCATTCCATCTGAGTTTTTGCCTCCTGCAGTGGCAAAGAAAGGTTGACCGCCGCCTCCGCCTTGGATGTGGCGGGCCAGCTCACGGATTAATTGTCCTGCATTCCAGTCCTTTTCTTGAGCGAGCTCCTCGGTGATCAAGCACGTTAGAGTCGGCTTCCCCCCAACTTTACTGCCCAAAACAGCATACAAAGGGGCGGCCTCAGCCTTGAGCTGGAACGCGATGTCTTTGACCGCACCTGCATCGAGGGGGACCTCCTTGACCAACATGCCAGGAGTTCCCGGTCCGCCGGGTCGCTCAATCTCTCCCAGGAGGGTCTTTTTGAGGGCGCCAGCTTGGGCCTTACGGTGCCCTTCCACTTCTTTTTGTAAACCGGCTACGGTGGCCTTGAGTTCTTCCACAGCCTTGATCAAGTCCGATGGCTGCTTGAGGGCTTCACCTGCACGTCGCAGTATTTCCCGGTCTTCCGTGATGCCGTTGTAAGCACGCTGTCCCGTTTCGGCTTCAATGCGCCGAATGCCTGCGGCGACTGCGCTTTCCGAGGTAATTCGGAACAGTCCGATTTCCCCAGTGGCCCCGACGTGGGTGCCTCCGCACAGTTCTACACTGGGTCCAAACCCGATCACACGGACGGTGTCGCCATACTTCTCACCAAAGAGCATCATGGCACCTGTTTTGCGCGCCTCGTCAAGGGGGACATTGCGCCTTTCGTCAAGAATGCGGTTTTCGCGGATGGCCGCATTGACGCGCCGCTCTATTTCTTGGACCTCCTCGTCCGACACCTTGGAAAAGTGGCTAAAGTCAAAGCGCAAAGCAGCGTCCTTGACCAACGAGCCTTTCTGCTCTACGTGGGTCCCCAGAACATCGCGTAAAGCTTCGTGCAACAGGTGTGTTGCTGAATGATTCAGGGTGGTGTCAAGCCGCTTGGTCACATTGACCTGGGCTGAAAATGTGGCACCTAAGTCTGCTGGTAAACGGTCGGAGATGTGCAGGATCAGTTCATTTTCCTTGCGGGTAGTCAGGATGGGGGTTTGCCCTCCTTGGGGGTCGACCAACACACCGACATCTCCCACTTGACCGCCGCCTTCAGGATAAAAGGGAGTCAGGTTGAACACGAGTTGGTAACGGGTTTTGTCCTTGACCTTGACCTCTCGGTAGCGGGTGATGCGCACCTGTGTCTCGGTGTGATCGTAGCCTACAAACTCCTCGATTTTGTCGTCTTCTAGAACGGTCCAATCTCCTGCCTCCACTTTGCCTGCCGCGCGAGACCGCTCTTTTTGTTGGGCCAAAGCGGCTTCAAACCCGGGATGGTCCACTTCGACCCCCTTCTCTCCGCAGATCAATGCCGTGAGGTCAATAGGGAATCCAAACGTATCATAAAGCTCAAAGGCATCCTCGCCAGAGAGGATGGTCCCCCCTCCAATGCGTTCGTCGAGCAGTCCGATGCCCTTGTCGAGGGTGCGCAAGAATCCCTCCTCTTCCTCGCGGATAACCGTCGCAATCAGGCCGCCTTGTTGCTTGAGCTCAGGGAAAAAGTCGCCCATTTGTTCAGCGAGTACGGGCACGAGGGTGTGCATGAAAGGCGTATCCAATTCCAAAAAGCTATACCCGTAACGCACCGCCCTGCGGAGGATGCGCCGAATGACATAGCCCGCTCCAGCGTTGGAAGGCAGCTGGCCATCTGCGATGGAAAATGCAACGGCCCGGACGTGGTCGGCGCACACGCGCAAGGCCACATTGACCTTGTCATCACCGCCGGTGTAGGTCTTGCCCGAGGCCTTGCACAGTGCTCCGATGAGGGGTTGGAAAACGTCGGTATCGTAATTGGACTGCTTTCCTTGGAGCACTGCCGCGAGACGCTCAAAGCCCATCCCGGTGTCGATGTGCTGGGCGGGAAGGGGTTCAAGCGACTGGTCGGCCTTGCGCATGAATTGCATGAACACGAGGTTCCAAATCTCGATGACCTGCGGATGGTCTTGGTTCACGAGATCGGCACCGGGGATGGCAGCGCGCTCGGCCTCGGAACGGATGTCGACGTGGATTTCCGAGCAGGGGCCGCAGGGGCCGGTTTCGCCCATCTCCCAGAAGTTGTCTTTTTTGTCGGCCTTGAGAATGCGCGCTTCCGGGACATGCTTGAGCCAGATGTCAACCGCTTCCTGGTCCAGTGGCAGGCCGTCTTGCTGATCGCCTTCGAATACGGTGATGTACAAGCGGTCTTTTTCAATCCCATAGCGCTCGGTGAGCAGTTCCCAGGCCCAGTCAATGGCCTCCTGTTTGAAGTAATCACCGAACGACCAGTTGCCGAGCATCTCGAACATGGTGTGGTGATAGGTGTCCACTCCGACCTCTTCAAGATCATTGTGTTTGCCGCTCACGCGGAGACATTTTTGGGTGTCCGCCACACGCGGCGCCTTGGCTGGGCGGTTGCCCAGGAAGACGTCTTTGAACGGGTTCATTCCCGCATTGGTGAACATGAGGGTAGGGTCATCCTTGAGGACCATCGGGGCGGAAGGCACGATTTCGTGCGCTTTTTCCCGGAAGAAGTCGAGGAATGTCTTGCGGATAGCGACAGCGTCCATGGGTCGTGTTCAGGAGCGTTGTTCACACGCTCTTGTTGGTGGTGATGATTGTGAAACCCGCTAATGACGCGGGTTTCGTGTTGTGAAAGTAGGAACTTTCGACTACTTTCGCACTGCTATTTTTCACATGAAAAAGCATCATATCCGTTTCAACAAGGCCCAGCTCCGTACGGAAGTCATTCCGTATACGGCCAAGGATTATGTGCTCTGGCTGGTCAAACGCGTTGTGATGGTGGCGGGAATTGCCGCAGGAGCGGTGATGATTTTCGACCAATATTTTGAAAGTCCCAAGGTGCGTCGTCAGCAGCGCCAGATTGCTTTTTTGGAAGCGCAAGTGGACCTGATGGATGGCAAAGTCGAGGGGATGAGGGGCGCTTTGGCGGAATTGACGGACCGCGACGAGGCGATTTACCGCAACATCTTCGGAGCTGAGCCCTACCCAGAACACTTGCGCAATCCGGGCATTGGCGGTGCAGACCGCTACCGCGAATTGAGGGGGCTTGAGCAAAGCGAACAGGTGATCGCACTGAGGGCTGAGATTTCAGAATTGGAGCGACGTATGCTGGCCCAAGGAGAGAGTTTTAGCCAATTGGTGAGCCTCACAGAGAACAGGGAAGACTTGCTCAACAGCATTCCCGCCATTCAACCTGTGCGGAACAGCGATCTCAAGCGCATGGCCAGTGGATACGGCTATCGCATCCACCCGATTTACAAGGTGCGGAAAATGCACTGGGGCATGGATTTCTCTGCGCCAACCGGCACGGAGATTTTCGCCACCGGAGACGGTGAAGTGGTCGAGGTCAAGAAGAAATACAATGGATATGGGCACCATGTGCGCATCCGCCATGGCTTCGGATACGAAACTTTGTACGCGCACATGTCCAAAATTTTGGTGCGGCGTGGTCAGCGCGTAGAGCGAGGAGAAGTCATCGGCCTGGTCGGTTCTACAGGCACGTCAGTCGCGCCACACCTGCATTACGAGGTGTTTAAGGAGGGCAAAAGGGTGAATCCGGCCCACTATTATTTCAACGATTTGTCGCCCGAGCAATACGAGCAATTGCTGGCGGCATCGGAAAATGCCAACCAAAGCTTCGACTGAAGCCTTTGTTTTTTTGGTGCGGCACATTGGCTTGCGCATCTTGCATTGCCATGGCAACCAAGCGGTATTGGACAATTTCGGAAGTCGCCGGACAATTCGGTGTCAATCAGTCCCTGCTCCGTTATTGGGAGAAGGAGTTCCCTGCTTTGGATCCAAAGAAGCAGGGAAGTGGCAAGCGGGCCTATACGGCACGCGACATTGAGATCGTGGCCGTCTTGCACGATCTGCTCAAAGAAAAAGGCTACACCATTGATGGCGCCAAGCGCCAGTTGCGCAGTGCATTGCAAGAACGCCAGCGCATGGAAGAGCTCAAAAACCGCCTGGAGCATGCCAGAGAGGAGTTGCTGAGCATGGCCAAAGACCTGGACCCCGAGGGGTAACCGTCAGAGGACGGCGTCCTTGAGCAAGTATTCCTTCACGTATTCGGTCACACCTGCCTCAAGGGAGGTCATCTCGCGGTCGTACCCTATGCTGCGCAGCTTGTTCAAGTCGGCTTCCGTAAAGTATTGGTACGTGTCACGGATGTCTGCTGGCGTGTCGATAAAGCCAATGTTGTAAGGCGCATTGATGGCGTCAAAAGTGGCCCGGGTAAGGTCCAAGAAGGACCGTGCTTTGCCCGAACCAAGGTTATAGAGTCCGCTGTCTTTGCGGTGATGCATGAGCCACTGACAGACATCGACCACGTCTCTAACGTAGATGAAGTCCCGCAACTGCTCACCATCGGCGTAGCCTTCGCGGTGGCTCCTAAACAGCTTCATGCCTCCCGTCTCCCGCACCTGATTAAAGGCGTGGAACACCACAGAGGCCATGCGCCCCTTGTGATACTCGCCGGGGCCGTAAACATTGAAAAACTTCAGCCCCGCCCAGAAGTAAGGGGCGCGTCCAGCTTCTGCCTCTTTGAGGGCCCACAAGTCGAACTGCTGCTTGCTGTCACCATATGGATTCAAGGGCTTGAGTTGGTCGATGCCTTGGTGGTCGTCAGAGTAGCCGTGCTCTCCACCACCGTAGGTAGCGGCACTGGAAGCATAGACCATAGGCAGTCCAAATTCGTGGCACAGGCGCCAGATTTCTTGACTGTACGAGAGGTTCAGGCGGTCAAAAATGCCGCGGTCTTGCTCTGTGGTGTCGGTCCTTGCACCCAAGTGGAAAACGAACTGCACTTGACCTTCGTTGGCGCGCAACCATTCTGGGAAATCTTGGCGGTCTACACGTGCAGTACATGTTCGGTTTTCGTGATTCCTTGCCTTGTCCGGTCGGGCGGAAAAGTCGTCCACCAAGACGAGGTCATTGAATCCATCCGCATTAAGTCGGGCCACAAGTGCACTTCCAATGAACCCAGCGGCCCCTGTAATGGTAATCATGTTGCGAAGGTACCTTCGCGCCCCACGCCATGAAATACGTTTACGTTACACGTCGCGCCCGATTCAATGCCGCCCACAAATTGTGGAACGACGATTGGTCCGAGGAGCGAAACCTCGAGACCTTCGGGAAATGCGCCAATCCGAATTGGCACGGCCACAATTACGAATTGCACGTCACCATCAAGGGCGTTCCTGCAGAAGAGACCGGCTATTGTATGGACCTGAAAGACCTGCGCGATATCATCAAGGAGGAGGTAGAAGTCCCTTTGGATCACCGCAACCTCAACATGGACGTGCCTTGGATGCAAGGAAAGCTGACCTCCACTGAGAACCTGATTATTGCAATCTGGGAGCGCTTGGAGGCCCGCATCAACACCTCGGGATGCATCCTTCATCACATTCGGTTGTACGAGACAGAAAACAACTACGCCGACTATTACGGAGGCGAGTAAGGCGCTCCTCGAACGTACCTTGCAGACCATGCCGCTGTACCGAAGAGAGGACATTTACGACGAGCGCGCCATAGAAGATATGGCGGCGCATTACCGCGCCATTCTAACCGCTACAGGTGAAGATGCAGACCGTGAAGGGCTGCAGAAAACGCCAGAGCGTGCAGCAAAGGCGATGGCTTTCCTGACCCAAGGAATGGGGCAGGACCCCGCTGCCATTTTACGCTCCGCATTGTTCGAAGAGGACTGCGAGGAGATGGTCATCGTCCGGGACATCGAAGTGTTTTCGCTGTGCGAACATCACATGCTGCCTTTTTTGGGGAAGGCCCATGTCGCCTACTTGCCCCAAGGTCGCATCACCGGCTTGAGTAAAATCCCTCGGGTTGTGGATGTGTTTGCGCGCCGCCTGCAGGTGCAAGAAAGGCTGACCAAGCAGATCCGGGACTGCATTCAGGAGACGCTGAATCCAAGGGGCGTCGCAGTGGTCATCGAGGCGCGTCACCTCTGCATGCAAATGCGCGGTGTCGAAAAGCAACACAGCCTGACCACCACCAGCGCTTTCACAGGGTCATTTCTCAATGATTCCAAAACGCGCAAAGAATTCATGCGATTGATTGACACCAAAGGCGCTTGATTCCGCGGGAATTGCGCAATTTGCGTTCATGTCAAATCAAGACCCTCCCCGCATTTTTGGTGGGAACAACACTTCTGGTTTTTCTTCTTCTGCTCCCATCGTCACCGATGAGCGTGCATTCATGAATGGCGTCTTTGGTTGGATGGCGGGGGGACTTGCCATCACAGCTGCCATCGCCTGGTTCTTTGCCAGCAGTGGTGCCATCACCCTGCTCTACAACGAGATGGGAGGCATGAGCATGATGGGCTGGGTGGTCACCCTCGCTCCGTTGGGCTTCATCTTGGCCATGAATTTTGGGCTACAGCGCATGAGTGCGGCATCACTTGCCTTGCTTTTTGTGGCTTTTAGTGCGACCATGGGCGCTTCGCTGAGCAGCGTCTTCTTGGTCTACAGCATGGGGAGCTTGACACAAGTCTTTGGGATCACCGCAGGCACTTTCCTTGTGATGTCCATCATTGGGTACACGACGTCTACAGACCTCAGCCGTTTTGGCAGCATGTTGATGATGGCCCTCGTGGGCATTTTGCTGGCGATGGTGGTCAATTGGTTCTTGGGGTCTTCGGCCCTTGATTTCGGTATCTCAGTGCTGGGGGTGTTGATTTTTACAGGCCTTATCGCATACGACACCCAAAAGCTGAAGCGGATTGCGGCTGGGGTGGAGTACGGCAGCGAACACGGTCGGAAGTTGGCCCTGCTCGGTGCTACCAGCCTCTACCTCGACTTCATCAACCTCTTTTTATTCTTGCTGCGCCTGCTTGGGCGCCGTGATTGAGTTCAATGTGCACTCCATAGAAAAAGGCGGCCCCACGAGGCCGCCTTTTTCATGAGAAGGGTATGCCGCGATCAGCGGACCATCAAGCGTTGCGACCAAGTGCCCCGTCCCTCGAGTTCCAGGTGCAACACATATGCGCCTGCAGTCAAGGGTGCAGCGTCCAAGAAGTACTTGGAGGTGCCTGCGGAAAATGAACCCGCGTGCAGTGTGAAGACCAGTCTCCCTGCTGCATCTCTCAGCACAAGCCGACCGGCAGCAGTGGTTTTGAGGTCAACCGGGATGCAGGTGATGGCGGAAGCTGGGTTGGGGAAAGCGGGTTGGAACCCGGCGAACCCTTGGGAACCGTCGAGGCCACTGATCACAACTTCGCCCACCCGGAACTGCCAGTAGCCCTCTGGAGCTGGCATGGGACGGTCTTGAACCTTGCCACTGACAGAGGCGCCTTGGATGTAATACTGCACCACCGTGTTTTCTGGCTGGGCGGGAATGTTCGCCACCCACATGTCGTCCATGGAGGCGTCCATAGTGACCTCGTTGTAGTCGGTTTCGCCGGCGACCCGCCAGAACAGCTGGGTGCTTTCGATCCCGGAGCGGTGTTGAACCAAGGCCTCCACCGGGTAGGGGTTGACCGTGTCCTCGGTGTCATCCAGCGGCTGGTGGCTGATCAGCAAAGGGTCTTCCACGCCAACACTGTGGGTGATGCAGTGAATGGCACCACTGGCCGAGATGATTTGGTTGCAGTCGATGCCCACCACGTTGTATCCGGGAAGTTCTCGCTCGTAGATGGCGATCGCGAGGGTGTCGAACTCTTCGTAATAGGTGGGAAGCAGGATGGTGTTGTTTACGAAAACCGAGTTGGTGTAGGTCATGTAGTTGCCGCCTTCATCGGGGAATCCACCGCCCCATCCGGGCTCTGGTGGAGACGGAATGCGCACCACTTCAAAGGGGGTCCCCCACTTGCTGGTGTGATTGGAGAGCACGTATTCTAAGTTGGCTTCGATTTGGGGGCCGTCAGCCACGCCAGCAGGGTATTCTGCCATCAAAATGGTCTCCTCGTCGAGGAGCTTCATGTGCATATCGATGTGGTGAATCCCGTCGAAAGGCAGGTTCTCCATGCGGACATAGGTGTGCAGTCCCATGAAGTCGGCCAGGATGCCCTCGATCTCTTCCTCGTTTTGATCGGGGAATTGGGTGCCCCACCACGTTGCTCCTCCCGAGTTCTCATCTCCTATGAGGTTGGATGCGAAACCCATCCCAAAACCATCGCTCATGAAGTTGCCACCCGTATTCATCAAATCGTATGGTTCAGCAGTCGTTTCGTACAGGTCAATGCCCATGTGATCGGCGATGACTTGCGGAGACACATCGTCGTCCGGACGGGGGCGATTGTAGAGCCAGTCGACGATGATCCGGTCGTCCACGCCGTTTCCATACACGGTGTTCGGGCCGTAGTCCCGGATCCAGACCGTGTTGAGTGGAACCTCCAGGACGGTGATGTTGTCCATGGAAGCGGCGCCACCGCCATTGTTGTTCGAAGTGATATAGTCCTCCACGTAGGCGGCATCCTCAGTCAAGACAATGACTTCACATTCTTGAGCGGCATTGACCACGATTTGCTTCTCGATGGCGCTGTAACCTTCCCAGCCGACGCAGAGGATTTCGATTTCCTCCCATTCTGCCATGGTGCGGAGATTGTCGAACTCCGGAGGGGTCGTTTCTCCGCGAGAGACCAAGGTCGGATAAGGATTGGCTTCATAGAAAGCGGCCTCTCGGGGATCGATATCGTGAGAGAGGGGGGTGTCAAAGCGTTGAGCTGAAGCAGAATATGCGGTCAGCACTGCGCATGCAGCAAAGGCCGAGTGCAGCCAAGGGGAGTAATCTCGCAGGGTCATGTATGCAGGTTTCGGTGCGACAAGGTAACGCGGCCCCCAAGCAAAAGGTGGCCCAAGGACACAAGATCCAAGGGCCACCTTCTAAATGCGGGGCTGTTTTACAGCCTAAACATCACCGGAAGGGTGATCGTGGTTGCAATGGCCTTGCCTTCTTTGGTGGCAGGCGCCCAATTGGGCATGGCCATAGCGGCAGCGACTGCCGCGCTGTCCAAAGCGGGGTGCAATGACTCAATGACATGGGCGTTGGTCACGGCTCCTGATTCGGAAATCGTGAACTCAACAAACACCTTGCCTTCCACGCCATCCGCGCGGGCGGATTCGGGATAGGTCACTTGTCCAGCGATGAAATTCATGACTTCGGCAGCGCCGCCAGGAAATTCTGCAGAGACCACTTCTGAAGTGGTATCCAGCGTTTCGTCTTGAGCGGTCTCGGCATCAGTGCCGCCTGCACAGCCTACGATTGAAGCGGTAAAAAAGGCACCAGCTACAAGGCCGGTAAGGGAACGGGTGAATCGGATCATGTGCCGAAATTACGTGAATCACAGGGCATTACATATGCCGGATAGGACTTCTTGTACCGCATTCACATCTACAACGTGACCGCCGGGAAAAGTGTGGTGGATCACTTTGTCGGCGGGACCATCAGCATCCAGCCACTCGCGCTTCGAGGATCGAAACCCCAATTCGACATCCAAAACGTAAGGGTCCTCCTCGCCTGCGATGAGGTGAAGGGTGGGGGCTTGGACAAAGGCTTGCTTGTCTTTGGGCAGGTCCGGAGGGAGGACTCCGCTGTGGGCGACGATACTATGCCAAGACTGGGGCGGCCTTTGACCGAGGGCCAGCCAACGCAGGGCCGTAGCCACGCCTTGAGAAAAACCGAGCAAGACCTGGTGCCCTTGGGGCTGGTCGTTGTCAATATGCGTCCTCAAGGCGTCCAGAAAGGCCACGTAATCGTCGATGTCTGACAACCGGTCTTCCCGGGTCATCCAACTTGCGCCGACCCGTCCTGAGGTTCCTTTCAAATAAAACCGGTGCCCACCTTCAGGAGCTACAACGTGCCAACCTGAGTCTGCAGCAGCTTGGAACTTGCGCACAAAGAACTGTGCCAGCTGTCCATAGCCATGCAGAACATAGAGTGTGCCCAAGGCCTCTGTGGGGGGAGGACCTGCCGTCCAGTAGCGCGCAGTTCGCGGCACAGTAAAGTGATGGGCCTCAGCTGCCATCACCAGGTGAGGTTGAGTTCGGCCGACCCAAAGGCAGGACAAAATACCGAGTCTACAAAAAGGCCATCGGGTTGCCCGATCAATGCGACGTCAAGGTCGGCGCCCCAGGTCATCCACTGGTCGCCATGCATCAGACATTGCCAAGCCGAGTCTGCGCCAACCCCTTCGAGCAAGATTTGATCGGTCGGGCAGCAATCGCAGGGGAAATCTTCACCGAGGTTGAAGCGCACATTGTCTGTGGAGTCTTCGGGCGCTATGCTGGCGAGCTGAACGTGCAGCGTGCATACCGCGTGCAGTCCCACGGTCAAGTCAAAGGGCTCGTTGGGGTATAGATCCTCCGGATCTAAAATGCCCGCCGCTGGGAAGTGGTCTTGTGCCACCGCGGTCCAGCGCAGGCTGTAGCTGCTTTTTCGGGGGAAAGTCACAGCAAAGGCCCCCACAGCATCCGATGTCGCTTCGCCGACCACCGTCTCAGCTTGGAGGGCGCCGTCCTCTACCGCACGCTCAAAGAGGACAAATTCGGAATCGGATAAGGGCGATTGGGGCGCGATCGTAATGGCTTGACCGTCAATTCGGAGTTCCATGCCTCCATGGTCTCGCGCGCACCCCATCATCAGCACGGGCAGCATCCAACACAGTGCCCGCATGTTCATTTGATGATTTCCAGTTTGGCAAATTTCAGCAGCAGCTGTTTTTGCCCCGCCGAGGGAAAGAATACGGTGGCTTTGACATTGGGTGGGTTGCCCTCCAGTTTCAAGACCTTGCCTTTTCCAAACCGCACATGCTTGACTTCTGTACCCGGCTGAATTTCACCCGTGACAGGCGAGGATGCGGCAGGCGACCCTGCGCCCCCTCCCTCGGTGACCTTGCGCATGCCTGGCCGAGGTGGGGCACTCGGAGCGCTGTTGCCACCAGCAGCAGGTTTGCGTCCAGATGGCATGGGTTTGTAGAAGGAGGAGCGCGCCGAATTAAAATCGAAAGGTTCTGAACGCCGCGCATCGACTTTGGGAAGATTCAAGTAGCGCTCGTCGACCTCTTCTATAAAGCGAGAGGGTTCGTTCTGCATCAACTGCCCCCACCTGTAGCGGGTCAAGGCATAGCTCAAAGTGGCTTTTTTCTCGGCACGGGTGAGTGCCACATAAAACAACCGCCTTTCCTCTTCGAGCTCCTCACGGGTGTTGAGGGCCATCTGGCTCGGGAACAGGTTCTCCTCCAATCCGACGATGTAGACGTTTGGGAATTCCAAGCCTTTGGCGGCATGGATGGTCATCATGGAGACTTTGTTGTCGTCGCCGTCGTCTTGGTCCGCGTCGGTCAGCAAGGCCACATCCACCAAAAAGTCGGCCATGGTGTTCACTGCATCGGGATTGGCAGGGTCGATTTGATCTGAAAACTCCTTCATGCCCGCTAGCAGTTCCTCGACGTTTTCATAGCGGGCGACGCCTTCGGGCGTTTTGTCTTTGTGCAACTCTCGGAGCAATCCAGTGTGCTGGGCGATGTGGTGGCCCAGGTCAAAGGCACTGGCCGTTTCTAGCTTGGTCGCAAAGCCCTCGATCATGGTGGCGAAGTCCTGCAGCTTGCCCCAAGCGGCGCCCTTGAGGTCTTCGGGCTTGCGCAAAGGGTCGCTCACAACCTGCCACAGCGCGCATTCATGATGCGCTGCAGCAACGGTCAACCGATCCATGGTGGTCTTCCCAATGCCTCGGGCGGGGTAATTCACCACGCGCTTAAACCCTTCGTCATCGGTGGGGTTCGCCACCAGGCGGAAGTAGGAGATCAAGTCTTTGATTTCCTTCCGCTGATAGAAACTCAGGCCCCCATAGATGCGGTAAGGCACATTGCGCTTGCGGAGTTGCTCCTCGAATGCCCGGCTTTGCGCATTGGTGCGATACAAAATCGCGAAGTCCTTGTTGTCGGCTTGCTCCCGGGAACGCGTGGTCAAGATGGCGTCTGCCACGAAGCTGCCCTCGTCGTTGTCACTCAGGGCTCGGTGCACATCGATTTTTTCACCCTCATCGTTGCCCGTCCAGACATCCTTTTGGATTTGGTCTTGGTTTTTGGCGATGACGGTATTGGCCGCCTCCACAATGTTCTTTGTGCTGCGGTAGTTCTGCTCGAGCTTGTAGACCACACAATCGGGATAGTCCCGCTTAAAGTTGAGGATGTTCTGGATGTTGGCGCCGCGAAAACTGTAGATGCTTTGTGCGTCGTCACCCACCACACACACGTTTTCTCGTGCCGCTCCGAGTTGACGGATGATCATGTATTGGGCGAAGTTGGTGTCCTGATACTCGTCGACCATAATGAAGCCAAACTTCTGCTGATACTTGTGCAGGAGGTCGGGGAAGTCCCGCAAGAGCACATTGGTCTTAAAGAGGAGGTCGTCGAAGTCCATGGCCCCTGATCGCTGGAGCCGCGCATCGTAGCCAGCATAGATTTCTGAAATTCTAGGGCGTCCGGCCTGGTGATCCTCACCCATGATGTCCTGATTCTGTGCGTAATCCGCAGGGCCGATCAAGTTGTTCTTGGCCCCTGAGATTCGATTGTGGATGGAATTGGGCTTGTAGAGTTTGTCGTCGAGCCCCAAGCCCTTGATCACATCCTTGATGACGCTTCTGCTGTCCTGGGTATCGTAGATGGTGAAGTTGGAGGGGTAATTGATGCGCTCACTTTCTATGCGCAGGATGCGGGCAAAAACACTGTGGAACGTCCCCATCCATATGTTGCGCGCCTCTGCGTCTCCCACAATGCGGCCTATGCGGTCCTTCATTTCGCGGGCCGCTTTGTTGGTGAACGTGAGCGACAGGATCGAGAATGGGTCGACACCTTGGTCGATTAAATGCGCGATGCGATGCGTTAGAACGCGGGTTTTTCCAGAACCTGCTCCCGCCACAACCATCATCGGTCCTTCTACTTGTCCTGCAGCGGCCTTTTGCGCCTCATTCAATCCTTCCAACATCTCCATTATTCAAATGTAGCGGGATTGGGTTCCAACACATTGCAACTCTCCACCCCATGAAGTGAAATGAACTGCACAATTGTATGTTGGAATTCCCGGCATTTCCCGTAGTTTTGCAGCCCCGTTGAAAAATGGGGCAGCGGGCTATTTGTCCCTGAATGATTGAAAACGACGCCATTAACAAGCAATGCCGACGATCCAACAGTTGATCCGCAAAGGCCGTACGGACAAGGTTTACACCTCTAAGTCCGCAGCCCTCGACTCATGTCCCCAACGCAGGGGCGTATGTGTCCGGGTCTACACGACCACGCCAAAGAAGCCGAATTCCGCAATGCGTAAAGTTGCCCGTGTGCGACTTACCAACGGAAATGAGGTCAATGCCTATATCGGTGGAGAAGGCCACAACCTCCAAGAGCACAGCATTGTGCTCGTTCGCGGAGGCCGTGTGAAAGACTTGCCGGGTGTTCGTTACCACATTGTACGTGGTGCACTGGACACGGCAGGAGTAGAAGGCCGCAACCAGCGCCGCTCCAAGTACGGAACCAAGCGACCTAAGAAGTAATCTGCCATGCGCCGTAGACAAGCAAAAAAGCATCCGCTGATCCCGGATCCGAGGTTCAACGATACAGACGTAACGTATTTCGTGAACAACCTCATGCTCCAAGGCAAGAAGAGCACTGCCTTTGACATCTTCTATACCGCCATTGACAAAGTCACTGAGCGCACAGGAGAAGAAGGTTTGGAGCAGTGGAAGACCGCCGTTGAAGCTGTTACTCCAAATGTGGAGGTACGTAGCCGCCGTGTTGGTGGTGCGACTTTCCAGATCCCACATCCCATCCGTGACAGCCGCAAGCGCAGCATGGCCGTGAAGTGGATCATCAATTACGCACGCCTGCGCAACGAAAAGACAATGGCGGACCGCCTCGCGGCCGAAATCATTGCAGCCAACAAAGGAGAGGGGGCCACTTTCAAGAAGAAGGAGGACGTCCACCGCATGGCTGAGGCGAACAAAGCATTCTCCCACTTCCGTTTCTGAATCCGACCCACCACCACACCACCTCCGAAATCATGTCCAAAAGGGACCTCAATTTCACGCGCAACATTGGCATTATGGCCCACGTCGACGCTGGCAAGACCACCAC